>JAAUYH010190628.1_pt1 | contig 27657 bp, 29 predicted proteins | sample 7278061 | NCBI WGS metagenome assembly JAAUYH01 (sample SAMN14350203, study PRJNA611818) | marine sediment metagenome | isolation source: surface marine sediment (0.6m) | place: French Polynesia: Moorea | collected 2018-08
AGAAAAAAAGGTCTTTTTTTGCTCTTTTCGCGACCTACTGCGTCGAAAAATAACCTCCGTAGCGGTGCTACGCAGAACATTTTTCTTCTTGTATCTCGCAAAAATACCTTCAAAAGCCTCTTTCCCTCCCAATGATGACACGCCCTAGTTGCAGTCCTTGGAAAATTAAATAATGATCGATGACTATCTTGGGGGCTAATTCTGGATACTGAACTTCTAAATAGTGATAAAGACTATTACCATCTCCTCCAGTTAGGATAATCTGACTATCAGGAAATTGCTGTATCCAATCATTCATAAAACTGTAAATTCCTGCTACTACAGTATGGATAATGCCACTTCTTATCGCATTAGGAGTATCATTAGCCCAGCGATGGGGGAAGGAAGATGGTAACTCTACTGGGGGTAATGCAGCCGTCTCATGATTTAATGACTTAAATTGCGATCGCAATCCAGGGAGAATCGCCCCTCCTACCAAAGTTTGAGAGGGGTCTACTCCTGTAAAAGTTAAAGCTGTACCCCCATCAATTACCAAACAAGGATAACCATATACTTCCCCTGCGCCATAAATTGCTAAAGCGCGATCTACTCCCATCGTAGGATACATGGCTTTAAGAGGAATATCTTTGAGAGTAATTTGTCCCAAATGAGGGTAATTTTGCCACAAAGCTCTTTGTGAGGGGACAACCGAGGCTAGATAAACAGGTAATTTTTGATTAGTAACTATCTTTTTTACAGTAGAAGGTAATAAATCATGTAATAAGATTTTTGGAGTAACTGCTTTAGTAAGATGTTGACTGTGCCAAACTTCAATTAAAGTATTTGTTTCAAAATAAGCCCAATGTAATCTTGAATTACCAATTACCAACCCTAACCAGGATTCATTTAACATTTAATATTAGACTTGTTGCAAACTGATTACTGCTTACTGATTACTGTTTACTGACAAACTTACTCAATCGCTCCATTCCTGTTTTAATAGTCTTCATATCTGTAGCGTAAGATAAACGAATACAATTATCTGCACCAAAAGCAATACCAGGAACAGCAGCTACTTTTTGGGATTCTAATAAGCTATTGCAAAATTCTAAAGATTTTTTACCTGTTTTGCTGATATCCACAAAAACATAAAACGCCCCATCAGGTTTAGGACAAGATAACCCAGGAATACTGTTAATAGCATCATAAATAACTTCTCTTCTCTGGGCAAAAGCAGAAACCATTTCTTTAACACAATCTTGTGATCCCGTTAAAGCTGCGATCGCTCCATATTGAGCAAAGGTACACACATTAGAGGTACTATGACCTTGAATCTTGGACATCGCTTTAATAATTTCTACGGAAGCAGCAGCATAACCGACGCGCCAACCAGTCATAGAGTAACTTTTAGCAAAACCGTTACTAATAATAGTGCGTTGGAAAATATCGGAATTAACAGCACCAATACTGAGATGTTTCGCGTCATCATAGAGGATTTTTTCGTAAATCTCATCTGAAACCACCAGTAAATCATGTTCTAAAATTACTTGAGCCAGAACACGGATTTCTTCAGGTGTATAAACTGTTCCTGTAGGATTAGAAGGAGAATTAAGGACAAATAGCTTGCTTTTAGAAGTAATAGCTTGCTTTAACTGTTCTGGTGTAATTTTGTAGCTATTTTCCCCCAAAGTATTCACAATTACAGGCTCTCCCCCTGCTATTTTGACCATTTCGGGATAACTCAACCAATAGGGTGCAGGAATGATCACCTCATCTCCTTCTTCAATCAACACCTGCATTAAGTTAAACAGAGAGTATTTACCACCGTTAGTGACAATAATATTTTCTGGGGCAAAATCAAGATTGTTATCAACTCTTAACTTATTGGAGATCTCCTGTCTTAAGAGAGGTTCACCAGCAGCAGGACCATATCTAGTTTTTCCTTCATCTAGAGCTTTTTTAGCAGCTTGACAAATGTGGCTTGGAGTGGGGAAGTCTGGCTCTCCTGCACTAAAACTACACACATCAATTCCGTCTGCTTGCATTGCTTTAGCTTTAGCTGCGATTGCTAGAGTGAGGGAAGGACTTACCTGACTTACTCTTGCTGCTAGTTTGATCATGTTTGCCACAATAGTCAATTTAAAGATTGAGGAGTATTTAAGGATAAAAGATGAGCTATGGATAAAGAAGAAGAATCATTCATTCATCTTTGCGCCTGAGTTTTCGGGCGGGAAAGGTGAGGAATTTGTACCGCTCTTGCTCAAGAGAAAGGAAATTCCCAATCTCCCTCCAAGGGGACTTATCCTGACAAGCGATGGGGCGAAGCCCTAGTCAAAGTATATAGTTTCTCAGAGTATTTTCGAGTTTATCCAAATCTTGGTATTTTTTTCAGGTTTGAAACTAGCAGAGAAATTGGGTAATAAAAGTTAACTTTCAACTTTATTCTCTGGAAGTAATAATTCTGTCTTCATTTCTCCGTTACTATTTTGTGCAACATCAGAAACTTTACTGGTGTCTTTAATTTTCAAACATAGCTCAAATAAGATTTCTGCCAAGTCACTACGAGCAACTTTAGTATCAGTCAACAAGAGCAAATTTTTCTCAATCCTTTCTGTAAGTTGTTGTTTGAGATTTTGTACATCTTGTTCCAGATTATCTTTGGTCTGAGATAATTCATCCTTGAGATACTGAGTTTCAGAGTTGAGGTTATCTGTTATCTCATTAATGCTTTGAGTAGTACTTTCAGAAACTTCTCGTATCTCTTGTTGCAGTTTTTTAGTTTCACTACGAGTATTCAAGTTAAGATATTGAATCTTTTTCTCCAAAGAATCAACAGCAGAGCTAATTTCCTGAGATAGATTATTTTCTAATTCGTAGAGTTGCTGTCTGACATCAGCCCGAAATTCTCCAAATTTGACTTCTAATTGCTTTATTTCTGCACTTAGCTGCTCTAAACGTTGAGAAGACTGTTCCAATTTATTGTCATACTCTTCCATTTGTTCACCAAACAGAAGCTCTCGTAACTGGGTAATATTACCCAATTTACGACGCATATCTTCTTTACTTATCTCTGTCATGATACTTTACTGCTCCACAAAATAATAACCGCTAACAGTAGCCATTAAATTTTAACTGTAGATTCAATTCTGAGCGTATCAAATTAACTGGAAGCGGAGGTGCCAAGATGGAATCCCATAGCTTTTTTCTGCATCATCTTAAAGATGTTATAGAAGCCATTAGCACGAGAAGGAGTCAGACTCACTTGTAAGCCTGTATCCGCAATAAAATCGGGAGTGACTTGGATAATTTCTTCAGGAGTTAAACCATTTAAGCCTTCAATCAAAAAAGCTACCAATCCCTTAACCAATTGAGCATCAGAATCACCTTGGTACAAAACTTTCCCATCTTCCAAATTGGCAGTAATAAACACCTGAGACACACAACCATGAACCTTATTATCTGGTGTCTTATCACTCTCTGCCATAGCTGGCAGCTTTTTAGCATACCAAAGTAGTTGCTCGTATTTCTGTTTGGGATTAGAACGACGCTTAAAACGTTGCACAATTTTTGCGAGATTATTAGGCAAAGATTCAGCAGAATAGGACATGAGTATAGTGCTAGATTACGGGATGAGTAAAAAGTTAACTTATATTATTTTAAAGAATTACTGGAAACTCAATAGTTGAATCTGTACCACAGTCAGATAAACTTTATCTTGAGAGATCAAGGCAGTCGCGAGGTTCTTCTTGTGAAAAGAGTACTAGGCATTATTTTGGGAGGAGGCGCAGGTACTCGTCTCTATCCCCTAACCAAACTCCGGGCAAAACCAGCAGTACCATTGGCTAGTAAATACCGTTTAATAGACATTCCTGTTAGTAATTGTATAAATTCTGAGATTCTCAAAATCTACGTTCTGACTCAATTTAATTCTGCTTCTCTCAATCGACATCTGAATCGCACTTATAATTTTTCTGGCTTCAGAGAAGGTTTTGTAGAGGTTTTATCCGCCCAACAAACCAAAGAAAATCCTGATTGGTTTCAGGGAACAGCGGATGCAGTACGTCAATATATCAATCTCTTAAAAGAATGGGACATTGATGAGTATATTATTCTCTCAGGAGATCATCTCTACCGTATGGACTATGGTAAGTTCATTCAACGTCATCGAGAAACACAAGCAGATATTACCCTTTCTGTAGTTCCCATTGACCAAAAAAGAGCTTCTAGTTTCGGAGTAATGAAAATCAACGATCAAGGAAGAGTAGTTGATTTTTATGAAAAACCCAAAGGGGCAGACCTCCAGCGTATGCAGGTGGATACTACTATCTTAGGATTAAACCCTCAACAAGCTAAAGAACAGCCCTATATTGCCTCTATGGGGATTTATGTTTTTAAAAAAGAGGTATTAATTAACTTATTACAGGAGAACTTAGAAAAAACTGACTTTGGTAAAGAAATCATCCCCGATGCTGCCAAAGATCACAATGTCCAAGCTTATCTGTTTAAAGGTTATTGGGAAGATATTGGAACTATTGAAGCTTTTTATAGAGCCAATTTAGCTCTAACTCAGCAACCTCAACCATCTTTTAGTTTTTATGACGAGAATGCTCCTATTTATACCCGTTCTCGATATTTACCACCTACTAAACTCCTAAACTGTCAAGTGACAGAATCCATGATTGGAGAAGGATGTATTTTCAAAGAATGTCGCATTCATCATTCTGTAATAGGGGTTCGGACTCGTATCGAGTCTGACAGTACCATTGAAGATACTCTCATTATGGGTGCAGACTTTTACGAACCTTTTGCCGAGAGAATTTCAGGGTTACAGCAAGGTAATGTTCCTGTAGGAATTGGTGCTGGAACAATCATCCGTCATGCAATTATTGACAAAAATGCTCGCATTGGTCGCAATGTCCAAATTATCAACAAAGATAGAATCGAAGAGGCTCAAAAAGAAGACGAAGGGTTCTATATTCGTAATGGCATTGTCGTGATCATTAAAAATACAACAATTCCCGATAACACGATTATCTAATTGACGGGTTAAAGTAAATTTTTCGCGGAGGGGTAATTAAATCTTAATTATCCCTTTTTTATATTTCAAGCTCCGATCAAATAAGATGCTGATATTGCAGAATTATCCCAAAAATACAGTTGATTTAATTAACGACAGTCGATAACCAACTAATTAACACAAAGGTTAAAGTAGCAAATCCCAGAACAATAACTGCTAAGATTAGTGTCAGCCCCATTAAAAATAAAAGGTTGCTTTTTTGATTTCTAGGAGCAATATATAAATGTTTTTCGACTAACGCAATATTTCTAACATTAGCTTTCCAGACAACATCAAAAAGATCACCTAAGACTGGCACTATGCCTAAGATTGAATCTAGCAAGATATTACCTGTCATTTCCCATAAAACTTTGGGTGGTAATCCCATCCTTGCAGCTTCGATAACGATATAAGCGGACAATGCTCCTGCTACAGTATCTCCTCCACCAGGGACTAATCCTAAAATAGGGTCTATTCCAATACTATAGCCAGTTCCAGGTATGGGGATAGCATTATCTAGTAGATGGGAAAGACGACGGAGACGATTAACTTTGTTTATCTTAGATGATAGTTTTAGTTGCCTCATAACTGAGAGAAAACTTAGTTTGTCCAGTCTTCAAGCCTGACTTATCAATTGGCGATCGCCATATCAAGTATATAAGCTAGACTATAATTGTCATCTCACCTAATGATAAAAATCAATCATAAAATAAGCGGAAAACCGAACCTAATCAAGTAAAAATTCTTGTTAATCTAAATCCAGGCTAAACTTTTCGTAATATATTATTAACTTTTATTACATAATTGACAAGTACGCCGAAGCCTTTGAGGAGAAAGTCTCTAGATGCCATCTGCTGACTATAAAGATTACTATGCTATTTTGGGTGTGAGTAAAACCGCCAGTGCTAACGAAATTAAGCAACAATTTCGCAAACAAGCACTCAAGTATCATCCAGACCGCAACCCAGGAGATAAAGAAGCAGAAAACCGTTTTAAAGCGATTAGCGAAGCCTATGAAGTACTCTCCGACCCAGAAAAAAGAGCTAGATACGATCAGTTTAGTCAATATCGGCAAGGAGGAAGACAAACAGCTTGGTCATATAATCCTGCTACTAGTGCTGGTACAGAAGGATTTGATTTCAGTCAATACGGAAATTTTGAAGAATTTATTAACGAATTATTAGGTCGCTTCTCCACCTCAGAAGATATTGGTAGCTCTGGTAGCTATTCTTACTCTGGGGGTTCAACCTCAAAAAGTAGCCCTTTTAGTGACTTTAGTAACTTTGCCACTAGCGGAGGTTTTGAGAATCAAACAAAATCAACAGACCAAGAAGCTACTATACCATTAAGTTTTAAGGAAGCTTTTGAAGGCACAATCAAACGGCTGAATCTTAACGGTGAATTTATCGAAGTTCGTATTCCTCCAGGGGCGAAGGCTGAGAGTCGAATTAGAGTAAAAGGTAAAGGAAAACAAAATCTCTATACTCAACAGAGAGGGGATTTATACTTAAAAGTTTCTCTGTTGCCTCACAATTTTTTCCAATTTGAAGGGGATAATTTGGTGTGTGAAGTTCCCATAACTCCTGATGAAGCAGTACTCGGAACTTCTATTGAAGTACCCACCCCTGATGGGATGGTGACAATGAAAGTTCCACCTGGTATCCGTTCAGGTCAAACCTTAAGACTGCGGGGTAAGGGTTGGTCTTTACCCAAAGGAGGAAGAGGAGATCAACTAGTACGTATTACTATTGCCACACCGCAAAACATCAGTTACCAAGAACGAGAATATTACGAAAAAATCCGTAGCTATCGTACTTATAATCCTCGTAATTATTTACAACAAGTTACTTTATAATGTTTTTCTCTTTCCGCAACCAAGTCATAGTTTTAACTACTCTGGTTCTAACTTTGGCTGTGGGTTGCGTGGGTTCATTAAATTCTCAAGACTCTTTGCCAAAATTGGGAATTCCCATTGATTGTAATCTAGGTGAAGACTGCTTTATCATGCTCTATGTAGATCGAGAACCTAGCTCCGAAGCCAAAGACTTTAGCTGTGGCAGACAGACTTATGATGGACACAAGGGTACAGATTTTGCTATTTCCGATTTAGAGGTAGCCCAAGAGGGTGTACCTGTGTTAGCAGCAGCATCAGGTACAGTGTTAAGGGTGCGAGATGGCATTCCTGATGACTTGGTAGACAGCCCAGAAGAAAGACAAGCTATAGCAGCAAGAGAATGCGGTAACGGAATTGTCATCGATCACGGTAACGGTTGGGAAACCCAATATTGTCATCTTCGCAATGGAAGTATTGCTGTTAAACCAGGAATGACTATAGACAAAGGAGCAGTCTTGGGAATGGTGGGTGCATCTGGTTTAGCTTCTTTTCCTCATGTTCATATAACAGTTCGTCATCAACAAAAGATAATTGACCCTTTTGGGGGAGTTGATAATACTTCTGGCTGTGATATTGATAATCAAAATTCTCTTTGGGATGAATCTCTTACTTATACTCCCACAGGATTGATTCGAGCAGGTTTTGCTGCTACTCCCCCCAATCAAACAGAATTATGGCAAGGAAAATATAAAGATACTCAATTACCAAGGAATATCCCTGCACTTTTGTTTTGGGTTCAAGCTTATGGAGTATTACAGGGAGATGTAGAAAAGTGGCAATTAACCTCTCCTTCAGGAGAAGTAGTCTTAAATCGAGATAATATTTTAGATAAGTCTTACCGCAGTTGGATTGGTTATTCTGGAACAAGAAGGATCGCATCTGGGGTTTGGCAAGGAAAATACCAACTATGGCGAGGAAACAAGCTGATTTTTGAAGTCAAAAAGGATGTTAGAGTTCTATGAATATAGTGTGGGAACAAAATAGCAATAATCCTCAAAACTCCAACAATTTAGATGCTGTAGCTCAATGGTGGTCTAAGTTAGCAGAGCAAGAAATTACTTGGCAACAAAGATTAATTCCCGAACACGAAGACATTACAGCAATAGACTGGAAGACAGAAAATAATTTCGATGAGAAACTAGTATTATCTCAACCTCAACTAAGAGGGATTACAGTTTATTGGTCTAAAAATCAGCAACAGCAGCAAAGAAATATCACGGCACGGAAGTTAGAGTTAGATACAGAACACCAAAAGCTTTATATTTATCCCCAATCTCAGCCTCAAGTAATCATAAGAGTGGGATTAGCTGAAATTGTTTATCACACTATCGATATGGATAATCCTTTAATCGTCGCTGGAACAGTGGGAAAAAACTATTTATTGTTGCTGCAAGACAAACAGCAAAAGCTAGAAGTTAAAGTTAGTCTCAGTGCTGAAAATTTGCTCAAGTTATTAGATAGTCTCAAGCAAAAGTAAACAAGCTAGGAACTTTTGCTTAATTGAAGTTAGAATTCTTGTTTGATATTTTTTCATGACTCCTCTAGCAAGATGGTTATAAATTCAATTTACAAGCTAAAATCTTTTAAAAAACCTTCTAATTAGATTGGAATAGTATGTTTTTATCAGAATTGTCCCCAGTGTGCCGAGAATTTTTACAACAACCCGTTGCTTTCTCTGGTGGTTTCTTTTCGGGGTTGTTGAAACTAAAACTTAATGAAGAACCTCTTGCTGGTTGGTTAACCAAACAAGGATACACCAAAGACAGCAATGATGATGATGATAATCGTCCCAAAACTATTTCTATAGATTGATTTGAGTAGGCAACCCTTACCGACTAAAAAGAACCACAACCTAAAGTCGATCTTAAGGTTGTTGTACTCCAACAAAATCCCTTTCTAATATAAACGAGTAGAAGAAAGTAATTAGGAGTTGTTAGTTTAACCAATTCTGAAATTTGCTTTTCTAGGATACTCTCTCTGAGAGGGATTATATATATATGCAGCATCCAGAACCACCAATAATACCAGAGCATAGTTTAGATCGAGACTGCACTACTTTGTCTCGTCATGTTCTGCAACAGTTTTCTAGTTTTACTGCTGAAGCTCAAGATATTAGTGCGATTATGAATCGCATTGCTTTAGCAGCTAAGTTGGTTTCTCGTCGTCTGTCTCGTGCGGGATTGATGGCTGGAGCGTTAGGTTTTACAGGAGAAACTAATGTTCAAGGGGAATCCGTCAAAAAGATGGATATTTATGCTAACGATGTTTTTATTTCTGTATTTAAGCAAAGTGGCTTAATCTGTCGTTTGGCATCGGAGGAAATGGAGAACCCCTATTATATACCTGAAAATTGTCCTATTGGACGTTATACGCTGCTTTATGACCCGATAGATGGTTCTTCTAATGTAGATATTAATCTGAATGTAGGTTCAATTTTTTCTTTGCGTCAGCAGCAAGGAGAAGATTTAGATGGAGAAGCTAAGGATTTGCTGCAAGCAGGAAATGAACAAATTGCAGCAGGTTATGTTCTCTATGGACCTTCTACAGTTTTAGTTTATTCTCTCGGAAAAGGGGTACACTCTTTTATTCTTGACCCCAGTTTGGGAGAGTTTATTTTAGCAGAAGAGAATATCCAGATTCCTACTCATGGTCCAGTTTATAGCGTTAACGAAGGTAACTATTGGCAATGGGATGAGTCAATTAGGGAGTATATCCGTTATGTTCATCGCCACGAAGGTTATACGGCTCGTTACAGTGGGGCGTTGGTAGGAGATATTCACCGTATTTTGTTACAAGGTGGAGTATTTCTCTATCCTGGTACAACCAATAATCCTAACGGTAAAATACGCTTACTTTATGAGTCTGCTCCTTTGTCAATGTTGATTGAACAAGCTGGAGGAAAAGCCAGTACTGGAACACAAAGATTATTAGATGTTGTACCAGATAAGTTACACGCTCGCAGTCCTCTAGTTATAGGTAGTACAGAGGATGTGGAGTTAGTAGAGTCTTTTATTCAAGATTGGAGAAGGAGACAAACTGATATAGGAACAAAAGAGACAGATACTCAGAAAAACCAAGAGCCAGAGAGGGTGGCTAAGGTATAAAGTCATGCTAGTAAGCTGGTCTTAATTCTAATTGCACGGGTTTTGGTGTGCCGTAGAAGGCGGACGGGGAACAAAGATTATAGCAATCGAAGGAATGGTTAGGAAGCATAAACCCTGTAAAGGGTAATGGTAAGCAAGCGGATAGATGAAACTTTATTTTTTGTTATTTTCCCCTGCTATAAAGCTTTTTTACGAGACTTAAAATTGTGCCAATTAAATGTATATCAGCCTAATAATGAACCCTCATCAGCTATTGACGAACAACGAATAGGAGTAAATAAACATGGTAGTTTCTAAACCAATTTTTGAGATTGAAAATACCTATGGTCAAAGTATCTGGATGGATAATCTGAGTCGAGATATTATTGAGTCTGGAGAACTTAAAGAATTAATTACCAATAGAGGAATTTGTGGGATCACTTCCAATCCTGCAATTTTTGAAAAAGCGATCGCTGGTAATCAGATTTACGATGCAGATATCGAAGCAGGAATTAAGGCTGGTAAATCTGTAGATGAAATATATGAAGATTTAGTATTTACTGATATTCGTAATGCTTGCGATATTTTCTTACCTGTCTATGAACAAACCAACGGTTTAGACGGTTATGTAAGTATTGAAGTACCTCCTACTATTGCTAAAGATACTGCAACGACAATTTCCGAAGCTCGTCGTTACTATGATGCGATTGATCGCCCTAATGTGATGATTAAAATCCCTGGTACTCCTGAAGGTTTACCAGCAGTAGAAGCAACTATTGCAGCAGGAATTAATGTTAATGTTACTTTACTATTCTCTGTAGAAAGCTATGTAGAAACAGCTTGGGCTTATATTCGCGGTTTAGAAAAACTCGCGGAAGCAGGAGGAGATGTTAGTAAAATCTCTTCGGTTGCCAGTTTCTTCCTCAGTCGTATTGATACTAATATGGATAATCGCCTCGACGCTAAAATGGAAGCAGGGGGTAATGTTGAAAAACTGAGCGGTTTAAAAGGGAAAGTTGCGATCGCTAATGCCAAAATTGCTTACCAAAAATACAAAGAAATCTTTGGTAGTGACAGATGGCAAACCTTAGCCAATAAAGGAGCAAGAGTACAACGTTTATTGTGGGCTTCCACCAGTACAAAAAATCCTGAATACAGTGATGTAATGTATGTTGATGAACTAGTAGGGGCTGATACAGTTAATACTCTACCTCCCAACACTATTGAAGCTTGTGCCGATCACTGCGATCCTGCTAACCGCATCGAAAGCAACATTGATGCAGCTAATCAGGTTATGAGTAGTCTGAAACATGATGATGTTGCCATTGATATTAATGAAGTTATGGACGAACTACTAGAAGAAGGGATCGATAAATTCATCAAGCCCTTTGAATCATTAATGTCATCTCTCGAAGCCAAAGTTAAACAACTCGCCACTGTCTAAGACGGTGGTGTGAGAATTAGATTTAACTCAGTTTTAAGTTTTCGATCCCCCTTGCATATATATATCCTCCATCCCTGGGAGGACAAACTAAGGGGGATTGAATGTAGCTTTCTGATACTGATTTGCTTTGTCATAAGACAAGATTATCTCGCGATCCCCCCCTTAATCCCTCCTTGGGAAGAGGGGTAACGCAGAGAGTAAAATTACAAAGAGCGAATGCAACTCGGTATGAGATTTGAAAGATATAGCAATCGAATCATAGATAAGGACATCTCTTAATTCCTCTGCGCCTATCCCCCTTATTAAGGGGGGATCAAGGGGAGATTCGCCTGGAGCGTGAAATTATTTCCTATTGTCCTAACCGTTACTTCGACTGCTATAACTTCTAAGACAGGGAAAGGGGGAGAGACAAAAATAACATACACTCCAATCCCTATTCCCTATTCCCTATTCCCTATTCCCTAAAAACATGGTTGCAATACTAGAAAATCCCCTAAGAGTAGGTTTACAACAAGAAAGAACTGCCGAACCCTTGATTATGGTAATCTTTGGGGCATCAGGAGACTTAACCCAAAGAAAACTAATTCCTGCTATCTATAAACTCAAAAAAGAACGCCGACTACCTCCAGAAATAACTGTAGTGGGGGTTGCTCGTCGTGATTGGAGTCATGAGTATTTCCGTCAACATCTTAAAGAAGGTATTGAACAATTTAGCGATGGTATTGATTCAGAGGAACTATGGAACGACTTTCAAGAAGGTTTGTTCTATCACTCTGGCAACATGGATCAACCGGAAAGTTATGAGAAATTAAAGGAATTTTTAGCAGAATTAGACGGAAAAAGGGGAACAAGAGGTAACAGAGTATTTTATCTTTCTGTATCTCCCCGATTCTTTAAACCAGCCCTCAAACAGCTAGGTGCAGCAGGAATGTTAGCCGATCCTGTTAAGCACCGCATTGTAATTGAGAAGCCTTTTGGCAAAGATTTAGCTTCCGCCAAGTCTCTAAACCGTGTAGTGCAGAAAGTTTGTCAAGAACAGCAAGTCTATCGCATCGATCACTATCTCGGGAAAGAAACAGTACAAAATATTTTGGTATTTCGCTTTGGTAATGCCATTTTTGAACCCTTGTGGAATCGCCAATTTGTCGATCATGTTCAGATTACTGTGGCAGAAACAGTTGGTGTAGAAGAAAGGGCTGGTTATTACGAAACTTCTGGCGCATTACGAGATATGTTGCAAAATCACCTAATGCAGCTATTCGCTATTACTGCGATGGAAGCTCCCAATGCTTTGGATGCTGATAGTATCCGCAGTGAAAAAACTAAGGTACTGCAAGCAACTAATATTGCTGATGTCAGTAACTTAGAAAAATCTGCCATTAGGGGGCAATATAGTGCAGGTTGGATGAAAGGCAAGCCTGTACAAGGTTATCGGGAAGAAGACGGGGTTAATCCTGAGTCTCTTACTCCAACTTTTGTTGCTATGAAATTAATGATCGATAACTGGCGCTGGAAAGGTGTACCCTTTTACCTCCGTACAGGAAAACGGATGCCGAAAAAAGTTACCGAAATTTCGATTCATTTCAAAGAAGTACCTCTACTCATCTTCAAATCCGCAGCCCAACAAACAAACCCCAATATTCTTACTATGCGGATACAACCCAATGAGGGCATATCTTTAAACTTTGAAGCTAAGATGCCTGGTGCTGACTTACGGACTCGCACCGTTAATATGGACTTCAGTTATGGGTCATCTTTTGGTATGGCAACAGCAGATGCTTACCACCGCTTATTACTAGATTGTATGCTAGGAGATCAAACTCTCTTTACTCGTGCAGATGAAGTAGAAGAAGCTTGGCGGATTGTGACTCCCGTACTCAATGCTTGGGAGTCTCCCTACGATCCTAACTTAATCCCTCAGTATGAAGCAGGAACTTGGCAACCTACAGAAGCAGAATTTCTCCTCGAAAGAGAGGGCAGAAGTTGGCGCAGATTATAATCTTAGTTCAATCCTGGTCAGTAACAGTAGGAACTGACCACCAACTACTAACTACTAACTACTAACTACTGGCAAAATGGTTACTACAAAAGCATCACCTATTGTATCGCTTCAAACTCCCAAAGATGTTTCCATTGAAGAAATCGAAGCGGAATTGCGCTCGCTGTGGACTTCCGTTAGTGGGGACGAAGAAGGCGCAGCAGCCTCTAGAGCAACCACTTTTAGTCTGATTGTTTATGAACCTGATGGCACACAACAACTGTTAGCAGCATTAGGATTTTATACTGGGCCAATTGATGGCATTGTAGGACCCAGAAACGAAGCTGCAATTACTGCTGCTCAAAAAGCCTATGGGATGGAAGTTACAGGAAAAGCTAGCCCCGAATTATTATCGATACTACAAGCTAAGTTTGCTGAAGCTAAATCAGAAGATAGTGTCTCGACTGAAAATCAAACTCCTGCTATTCAATACTCTGCTGACTCCCAAGGGGCTGTAGCTGATGCGATTGCTGCTGCTCATCCCTGTCGAGTCATTGCTCTTGTACCCAGTTTAGGACAAGACGATGGAGTAAAAGCACAGGTATCTGCTTATTGTCCTGTTAATAAAAAGGACAAAGATAATATGATCTGTTGTGAGTATATTACTCTTAGTGGAACAGTAGAAGCCCTAGAAAGAATCGGGGGAATCATCACCGAACTTACTATCGGAGGCTTACCAAAGTTTGTTTGGTGGAAAGCGACTCCTGTTGCTGATAATCCTTTATTCAAACGTTTAGAAAGCTATTGTGATAGTATCATTTTTGATTCTAGTAGTTTTACTAATCCTGAATCAGACCTAGCTTGCGTTGCCAAAATGATTCAACAAGGAGTAATTTTAGCCGATCTTAACTGGCGCAGACTTGCACCTTGGCAAGAATTATCCGCTGAAGCTTTCGATCCTCCTGAAAGACGAGCCTATATCTATGAGATAGACAAAGTAACTATTGACTACGAAAAAGGTAATCAAACACAAGCTTTAATGTTCTTGGGATGGCTTGCTTCTCGTTTAAACTGGACTCCTACTGCATACGATAAAGAGGGTGGAGATTATGACATCTGTAGAGTTAAATTTAGTGACTCTCACAATCAAGAAATCACCGCAGAATTAGCAGCTATTCCTATTGCTGACTGGGGAGAAATCCCAGGAGACTTAATTAGCTTGCGTTTAAGTTCTACTAATCTGGATGCTGATTGCTGTACTGTCTTGTGTTCTAGCACTACTGGTTGTATGCGGATGGAAGCAGGAGGAGGCGCACAGTCTTGCTATATTCAGCAGGTTGCACCTTTATTCGACCAAAAAACCGAAGATTTACTCGGACAACAACTACAGCGTTGGGGTAGAGAGGTATTGTATGAAGAAAGTATGGCAGTAACAGTCAAAATATTAGAGTTAGGAAATCAATAGCAATACTTAACCCAAAACAGTCGCGAAACTCAAGTTTCGTGGCTAATACACAAAGTCTAATATAAACCACAGTTTAGTCCTCTTAAGAGGACTTTTTCTTTTAGCCAAGACATTAATTTCTTGGTGATGTAGAAATTATACTTATAGCTGATAGGTTAAAACCTACTGCTATACAGGCTCAGTCTGCCTACGCAGACTATAAAAATAAGCATACTATTGTTATCAGATTTGGTATAAGAAGGACAAAACCCAACCTATACCAAGAATTGTTGGGTTGCACTATGCTTTAACCAAACCTACCTTCGTTTCCAGTTACTTTTGATAAAGAGTATTAGCTGCAAGATTTGCGGAGTTAAATTTGGTATTGTTAGGCAAATTGACTGGGTTGAGACTGACGCAGAGCTTGCTTGAACGCTAAAATCTTGTGATAAGCAGTATTATTTCCTTGCTGTTTATATTGCTTCAGAGCAATCTCTAAATCCTCAAAAGCATTGTAATTTTGTCCCAATGTATGATGCAATATCGCTCGATTAACGTATGCTTTAGTCAAGTCAGGATTGAGTCTTATCACTTCGGTAAAGTCTTCAATAGCTGCTATATAATTGTTTTGCAGATGGTAAAGGCAGCCACGATTAAAGTAAGCAGTATAATTATCTGGCTCTAAATCGATCGCCTGATTAAAATTGGCAACTGCATTAGAATAATCTCCTAACATCCAATAAGTTACACCGCGATCGTTATAAATTAAGGTTTTTTGCTCCTCTTTGATTTCCTGGTGAGACATCATAGCTAGATTATAGTCTGCTATTGCTGCTGGATAATCTTTGAGGGCAAAATGGGCTAATCCCCGATTGTAAAAAGCTCGATAGTCGTGGCGATCGCTTTTAATGACTTTATTATATTGAGAAATTGCCTGTTTTGATTCCCCTAAACGATAATAGGCTAACCCCAAATTCAGATGAGCTTCTAAGTTATCTTGGTTATACTCAATTGCCATAGTGCAGTCTGATTCTGCATCTAGATACTGTTGTAGTTGTAAATTAACTAAACAGCGATCGCTATAAGCTGCACCAACTAAATCATCATTGAAGTTAATTACCTTAGTCAAGCCCATAAGAGCATCTTGATAGTTTTGTTGACGGATATTTTCCAAAGCGGAGTCGAATATATGCTGACTATTTCCATCAGATATAGCCGAAACTGGTGAACTGAAGCAGAAAGTTACAGCAAGAATTGACAACAAGCTACTTAAGAAGACTCGGCGCAAAAAGATCATACAGTTAAATTGAGAGTAGATAGTGAACCTAAAAGATTTACCTTTTCAGGCGTTGGTTTTTCATAGATGCCGAAACTACCTCAAAAAATCAATAGACAGCCTGTCAAACTTGTTTCATTTGTTAACTATTTCCCTAAAAACTTAATTTCAAAGCATTTACAGGAACATCATCCCAAGAATCAACTGTTCTCAGACGAGCAACCCACCCTTGTTGTTTTTGTGCTTCTGTTAAACTAGTTTGCCAATTGTGATGACAGTCTTTTGCAGCTTGTTCATCACAACAAGCAATACAAGAATAGACAATTCCGCAAGGATCGATTTGTTCATTTACCCAAATAGTCATAGTTATCAGTTATCAGTTATCAGTTATCAGTTATCAGTTATCAGTTATCATCAACCACCCCCAGTCATCCCAGTACCCCCCATCCTCTCAGGGGTATGATTTTAATAAAGTTGTCAATATTTACTCCAGTTAGAACGAGAAAATAGGGTTTTCTCCCCCTGCCTCCCCTGCTTCCTCTGCTCCCTCTGCCCATCTCAACCTTCAAATCTAAAAATCATACCCTTGAAAGCAGTCCCCAGTCCCCATAATCAGCAATTAGTCAGTAGTTTGATTGTAGATAATTATAAGTTGCTATGGGCAAAGCGATCGCTCAAAAATTGGGTAAATAGTTTATTTTTAGCACAAAGATGACGATTTACAGGATAAACTGCCCAAAGAAACACATCTGGTGGATTGTACTCAGGTAAAACAACTTGTAATTTACCAGTTTGTAATTCTTGTTCCACAATGAAACTCGGCAAAAGAGTAATTCCTAAACCCCGAACCGCCACATCTCTTAAAACTTCTCCATTATTAGAAGAGAAAACACCATGGATTGGAACTTTCCATTCTCGTTCTGAATTCCTCAGTAACCACTGACTATTAGTAGCTAAATAACCGTAGTGTAAACAAGAATGATTGGCTAATTGTTCTGGATGAGTGGGGATTCCTTTCGCTTCTAAATAACTAGGCGCAGCGCACAAAACTCTTTTAATCGGTGCTATGGGATTATTAACTAAATTGGGTGATTCTGTTTTTGCAGCAATCCTAATCACAAAATCATAACCTTCTCTGATAGGGTCAACAAATCTATCTTCTAGAATCAACTGAATTTTAATATCAGAATATTGAGCCATAAAATCTGCTACTAAAGAACCCAACTTGGATATCCCAAAAGACATGGGTGCATTAATTTTAAAAGTTCCTTTGGGTTGAGTATTGTTTTGTGATGCTTCTAACTCTGCTTCTTGTACATCTCCCAGGATGCTAAGACACCTTTCATAAAAAGCTTTACCAGTATCCGTCAGGGTAACTTGTCGTGTAGTTCTATATAACAGTTGCACCCCTAATTGTTTTTCTAAATTAATCACTAATTTATTAACTGCTGAACGAGATAGATTCATCTTTCTAGCTGCTGCTGCAAATCCACCTGCTTCCACAACTTTTGTAAAAGCTTGCATACTGTCAAATTTATCCATCATATTGTCGCTTTTAAAGAAACATTGTGTCTTTAAAATTGTATATTGTCTTCAAAATAGATTCAATATACAATATCAGTATCAACTTCAAAGCAACAAATTTTTTACCAATAACACCGTGACAAAACCTGTAATTGCAGATACTAAACCCCAATTAATGACTTTAAAACCAGGAAAATACTACTGGTGTAGTTGCGGTAGTTCCAGTAAGCAACCCTTTTGTGATGGTTCTCATCAAGGAACTTCTTTTACACCAATGGAATTTACAATTACTGAAGAAAAGAAAGTAGCTATGTGTTTGTGCAAAAATACTAAAAATTCGCCATTTTGTGATGGTAGTCACGCGAGTCTTTAATTCTTGGTAATTCGTTAGGGCTGGCGATCGCCATAAACCGAGATTTCTGGCATAAGTTATGGCTTTTAATGATGATTCACAACCAATACACAGATGAACGCAGACAAAGTTGATGATTAATAGACCTCTTACAAGAAGTCTAATAACTATCTTTTAATTTGGTATTTCGAGGAAAGATATCATGATTACAATTCGTCCTGCTAATGAAAGGGGTGCTGCTAACTTTGGTTGGCTCGATAGCAGACATAGTTTTTCTTTTGGTAGATATTACGACCCTAACTATATGGGTTTTGGGAATCTAAGAGTAATTAACGAAGACAAAGTAACCCCAAAACAAGGCTTTGCTAGCCATAGTCATCGAGATATGGAAATAATTTCCTATGTCATCGAAGGGGAATTAGAACACAAAGATAATATGGGGAATGGCTCGATTATTCGCCCTGGAGATGTGCAGCGAATGTCCGCAGGTACAGGTATTACCCACAGCGAATATAATCCTTCTAGTGATCATCCTGTTCACTTTTTGCAAATTTGGATTATTCCCGAACAAACAGGATTAAAACCCAGTTACGAGGAGAAAGCTTTTTCAGAAGCAGAAAAACAAGGCAAACTTCGGTTAGTTGGTTCACAAGATGGAAGAGATGGTTCTGTAACTATTCATCAAGATGTTAATCTTTACAGTACTATCCTAGATGTTGATCAAAAAGTGACTCACAATCTTGCTACAAACCGTTCTCTCTGGTTACAAGTAGTAAAAGGTGCAGTTAGTGTTAATGACCAATCTCTAAGTGCTGGTGATGGTGCTGCTATCTTTCTAGAAGAGAAGATTAACTTAAAAGGTCTAGCAGACAAGACAGAAGTTCTCTTATTTGATTTGGCTTCTTGAATCAAAGTAGCAACTAGCAACTAGCAACTAGCAAGTAGTTAATTTCCCAATCCCCACTTCCCCATTCCCCACTTCCCCATTCCCCCACTTCCCGACTTCCCCACTTCCCCACTTCCCCAATCCCCACTTCCCCATTCCCATTTTTCCCCAGAAAGCGTCACAATAAATAGTGAAATTTTAATACTACTCAACTATGGCTAGGGATTTACGGGGATTTATCAAAATCTTAGAAGAGAGAGGACAACTACGACGGATTAATGCTTTAGTAGATGGGGACTTAGAAATTGCGGAAATTTCTAACCGAATGCTACAAGCAGGGGGGCCTGGTTTATTATTTGAGAATGTTAAAGGTTCGCCCTTTCCTGTAGCAGTGAACCTTATGGGTACAGTAGAAAGAATCTGCTGGGCGATGAATATGCAGCAACCAGAGGAGTTAGAAGACTTGGGGCGCAAATTGGCAATGCTGCAACAACCCAAACCACCTAAAAAAGTATCTCAAGCTATAGATTTTGGCAAAGTCTTATTTGATGTGGTTAAAGCTAAACCAGGAAGAGACTTTTTCCCTCCCTGTCAGCAGGTAGTTATTGAGGATTCAGATTTAGACTTAAACACAATTCCCATGATTCGCCCCTATATTGGGGATGCAGGAAAAATTATCACTCTGGGATTGGTAATTACTAAAGATGTAGAAACAGGTACGCCCAATGTAGGGGTATATCGCTTACAGTTGCAATCTAAAACTACCATGACGGTTCACTGGTTATCTGTTAGAGGTGGTGCAAGACACTTAAGGAAAGCAGCAGAAGCAGGGAAAAAACTGGAAGTTGCGATCGCCCTTGGAGTGGATCCATTAATTATTATGGCAGCAGCTACCCCTATTCCTGTAGATTTATCAGAATGGTTATTTGCAGGTTTATATGGTGGTAGTGGGGTAAAACTCGCCAAATGTAAAACCCTCGATCTAGAAGTACCAGCAGATTCAGAATTTGTCTTAGAAGGAACCATTACCCCAGGGGAAGTATTACCCGATGGTCCATTCGGAGATCATATGGGCTACTATGGCGGTGTGGAAGATTCTCCCCTAGTGCGTTTCCACTGCATGACCCATCGCAAAGACCCAATTTATCTTACTACTTTTAGCGGTCGCCCCCCCAAAGAAGAAGCGATGATGGCGATCGCACTTAACCGCATCTATACCCCAATTCTCCGTCAACAAGTCTCGGAAATTGTAGATTTCTTCCTCCCTATGGAAGCATTAAGTTACAAAGCAGCTATTATCTCTATTGATAAAGCTTATCCTGGTCAAGCCAGACGTGCAGCCTTGGCTTTTTGGAGCGCGCTACCCCAATTTACTTACACCAAGTTTGTCATTGTGGTGGACAAAGATATTAATATCCGCGATCCGCGTCAGGTAGTTTGGGCAATTTCTTCTAAAGTCGATCCTTCTCGTGATGTGTTTATTCTCCCTGATACTCCCTTTGATACCCTTGATTTTGCCAGTGCCAAAATAGGTTTAGGTGGGCGCATGGGAATTGATGCAACTACTAAAATACACCCTGAAACTAACCACGAATGGGGTAAACCTTTAGAATCGGATCCTGATACTGCTGATATGGTATCAAGACGTTGGGCGGAATATGGTTTAGGGGATATTCATTTGTCTGAAGTTGATGCCAATTTGTTTGGTTATGACATGAAGTAAAAATTTTAAGTTTTAGCCCCCCAACACTGAAATTTTGATAAGGTGGGCAATACCCACCCTACTACTAAAAATTATCAGACTCAGGTCTTACAGTAGAGCCACCAGACTTATTCAGGAACAAGTTACCCATAGAATCATTTTGATAAATACAGTTAATCTTGGGTGAACCTTCTAAAACTCCTGTAAAGCCAAAAGTATTCATTCTCCTTTTACAGTCTCTCACTTGTTCTGATGTTACTAAATTTTGCTTTTCTAGTAATGACCAATTATTTTGACGCAATACACAACCAGGTTCCATTACAGGTTGAGTTACAAACACATTAAAGGGGTTCAATGTTAGGTATACTCGCATATTAGAGACGATCGCGCTAGCCCCAAATTGTTGACATAGTTCTGCATTAGGTGCTTGTTGGTCAATTTCAAACCGAGAGTCAACGGTATCTAAATTGGAATTATTGCTAAAGTTGAGGGCAATACCCACTACCACACCTAAAATAAATACACTGGCTAAAATAGCTGCTTTTGCCACATCAATAGGACTTTTTCCACCACCACCAGGGGGTGCAGACTTTCGAGAGGAAGAACCATTATAGCGATCATAATCGTATCTATTTCTGGGTGCCATAGATTTAGAAGTAAGGTAACGATGAGGGATGAATGATGAGCAAATAATGGACGAGATCTTATAGTCGGGTGATATTTCCTTATCCTTTATCCTTTATCTTTTATCCCTTTTATGATTGTAAAGAAAAAATGTTTAACTTTAATGGTATATCGATTAGACTGGTAGTCTTCAAAAAGCGATTAAGGAATTTTTTTCATGGAACACGTTACTTCTAGCTTAATGTTAAAACGCCCTATTACTGTCAAGGCGATCGTTACTTCCCGTTGGAAAGAAGAAGTACAGCAACAACTTCAAAGCCAAATTTCCCAACTAGATCAACAGTTACAGCAGTTAGAGATGCAGGGAAAAAGAACTGTAGAGGAAATTCAAAAACAAACCAAAAACCCTTCTAGCCCTCAAACAGCAAAACAAATTGAGAATATTCAAACTCAGGTTAATCAAAAGAAAAGTGAACTTCTCAACAAGAAAAATCAGTTTCTGCAACAGCTACAACAAGTACAACTGTTAGAACTAGATCAAGAAGTTGTCCAAGCCCAAATGGAAAGCTTTTTCCGAGTCGAGAAGGGGGATAATCTGGTTAAAAAACTCAATGTAGAAATTGTCCTCAGAGATGGTGTAATAGAGGACATTCGTGGCGAAATATAAATAGATCGCAAACATTAGGGGAAAAGGGCTTCGTCAGGAGCAGGGATAAAGGGAGAAATTCTCCGACGCGCTGCGACTTCCGCCCCTTTCCTGCTTCGGAAACTCCCTCTATTTACTACAATCTATATCTAAAGATTGCATCACACGGCAGACACCCTATTAGTTAAGACTTCAATTTTATCTTGTAATGCTGCTTGAGAAATAATCCCTGAGATACGGTGAATTACTTCTCCATTTTGGAAGATTAAGATCGTAGGAATTGCCTCAATACCGTAATTAGTAGCTAGGGTTCCATGGTCGTCAATATTTACTTTGGCTACTTTTGCTACCCCTTCCAATTCTGTTGCTAGGTTTTCAATTATCGGGTTCATAACCCGACAAGGACCACACCAAGCAGCCCAAAAATCAACTACAACTGGAATATCACTTTTAATCACTTCTGTTTCAAACTTGTCCGTGCTGAGAGTGATGTATTTAACTTGATCTGACATAGTGCATTCTCCTGTGAGATTTAAAGTTAACTAACTTTAAGCATTGACAGTAATACTTTTGATGGCTGTAATAATTTCTGTGGGATCAAGTCTCTGAGTATAGTCGGGGTTGACAAAGCTATGAGTAATCTTGCCATCGGGTGCAACTATATAGGTGGCTGGTATTGGTAACTCAAAAGTTTCATCGCCGTTATAAGCAGGTAGATCAATACCAAATTGCTCGTAAATTGGTCTTAATTCTTCAGGAAGGGTAAAAACTAAGCCAAATTGTTTAGCTATCTGGTTTCCTTGATCGCTTAAGACTTCAAATGTTAGTTCATTTTTTTCGCTAGTGGAGAGGGAATTATCAGGAGTTTCAGGGGAAATCGCCACTAGAGTAGCTCCTTTAGCTTCAATTTCGGGTAAAGATTTTTGTAAGGCTCTTAATTCTAAGTTGCAGTAGGGACACCAACCACCACGATAAAAGGAAATTACTACTGCACCTTTTTCTAATAGAGATTGTATGTTTATATTTTTTCCTACCGCGTTGGGTAGGGTAAAGTAGGGTACTTGATCCCCCACATTCAGACTTTGTTCGGCAATTTTGGAGTTAATTAAATCTGTTGTAGCTTTTGCCATTACCTCTTTAATTTCTTCTGGTTGATTGCTGCGGAATTTATTACGAACATCAGTTAATTGTTCAGTTAAGTTCATCTTGATTTCCTTTTTTGAATGAATGTTCTAGTAAAGAGTCAAAAAAATTCCCTTAGTCTAATACCGACACAATAACATTGACGATATTATTCAAGGTATCGCGATCGCGGTTAACTTTGGCAATAACTTGTAAGCCTTGCAGACTGGAAGTCAAATACTGAGCAATACTATTTATATCGCGATCGCTCCTTATCTCTCCTTTGGCTTGAGCCTTACTCAGAGCGTGTTTAAAAGCATTAGCAACTTGGCGAAAATTGGTATCAACTTGATTTTGTGTCTCCCTATCATGGGGACAGAGTTCGATCGCCGTATTGGTAATTAAACAACCATAATAGTGATTATTTTTGACTGTTTGTGCCACTACATTCCGAAACAAATCAATAATACTCTGTTTTGAGGCATCATCGCTTTTGAGGGAAGCGATTATATTTTTCATTACTGTTTGTTCGTAATGAGCCATCGCAGATAAAAACAGAGAGCGTTTATCCCCAAAAGTGTCGTAGAGACTCCCTCGGTTAATCCCCATACTTTCCACTAATTTTTGCATCGATGTCCCTTCATAGCCATAACGCCAGAAAGTTATCATTGCTTTGCCTAATACTTCTTCTTTATCAAACTCTTTCTTTCTTGCCATTGCCTCCTGCTTTTTTACTCTAGAAACACTATAACATTTTTTAGAATGATTGTTCAAATATTTTCCTTGGTAAAGGATGAGGAATAAAGGATTAAGGACATCAGAACAGTAATCAGTAATCAGTAAACAGTAATCAACAACTAACTACTAACCACGCTCCTACTAACCACTAACTCGTGTTATTGATATTTTTAGGGGATACATAGGGAACTATGAAGTAGTGATAAAACTCTTAATTAAAGAGTTACCAATAAATTAAGCAGACTTATAACAATATTAATAATGGCTTCTTCTTTCAGTCGATTACTAGGGATTCTGTTTCTAATGGCTTGTTTTGCTGCTTTAATGAATCCCCCTCCATACATCGTAATTGGTACGGTTTTTCTGCTAATGGGTCTAATACTATTACCATCAACCAATCAACTGACTCAAAAGCGATTTAATTGGAAAATCAGTCCTCAGACAAAATCAATCATTGTTTTAGTGGGTTGCATCTTAATTTATCTAGTTGTACCGCAAATAGACCCAGAACCATCTCCTTATAATACTCGTTCGATAAACTCCAAAGAGTTATCGAGTAGGCTAAAGTGATCAGGTTTAAGCGATCGCTTATTTATAGGCGATCGCATTCTGAAAATCCAGATAATTTATCTTCAATATGACTTCTTAATTGACTGACTGTAACTGTTCCTTGATAGTCAAATGTTTTATCTGATGGAAAGTCTTGTAAGATTTCATGAGCAGTACGATACATTTTGCTGGCTCTATTGCTATCAGCTTCGCTGGTATAAACTGAGGCTAATTCTAGATAAGCTATAATCGAAGATGGTTCAAGATAAATTATTCTTTTGAGTAATTCTTTAGCTTTTTTCAGGTTGTTTTGCGATTTAGCAATTTGTGCTAAAAGATATATAGAAGGAACAAATATAGAATCTATTTTTAGTACTTGTTGGCAATATTGTTCTGCTTGTTCTATGTTGCCTTGATTAGTATGAGCTTGAGCCATGATGTAATATATAAGATGCTCATTGGATTGTTGTTGAATAATTTGTTGTCCTTGTGCAATAACTTGATTATATTTACCTGCTGCTAATAAGTTTTCTAAGTCCCGTAATAAAATGCGATCATCACTGTTATTATTACTAGATGGTGAAGTAGTTTGAATTTGATTTTTTTGAGAGGAGCAAGTAGGGCTATCTGAGTAATTTTTATTTAAAATATTTTGAGGATAAGCTATAGCAGATTGTAAAGGATTATTTTCTTGTAAGCTTATCCCAACAGATTGATAATTTAGATTGTTTTGAGGTAAGGGTAAAAAATCATCTCTTGTGCCCTTGGCTAATCTTTGATAAATAATTGATTCAGGAAAGCTTAAAGTTTTAAATCCCTTTAAAGAAACTCCTTGTAATTCTGCATGACCAGTCATAAAATATCCTTCAGGATTTAAAGCGGAATAGAATTTGTTTACTCCTTTAGTAATAGAGTGTTTTTCAAAATAAATAAAGACGTTACGACAAATAATCAAGTCTATGCCATAACAAGGAGCAGGAAGTATTTTATCTTGGACTATATTATCTTGCCAAAATGTAACCATCTTTTGAATATGAGTATTAATTTGCCATCCTTTTTTAGTGGTAGTAAAGTAATCTTTTTTTAAGGATGAGTCACTCAGACGAAAAGACCAATCTTGATAAATTCCGATTTTAGCTTTGTCAAGAAAATCTTGATTAATATCTGTGCCAATAATAGTAATATTCCATTGAAGGATATCAGGAATTATTTTGTGAAGTAAAATAGCCAAGGAGTAAGGTTCTTGTCCCATTGAACATCCTGAACTCCAGATTTTTAGACTAAGAGCGAGAGCTTGTTTGTTTTTGTAAGCTTGTCTTTTGCTAGCAATTAATTGAGGAATAATAGTTTTTTCTAATAAGTTAAATTGTCCGCGATCGCGAAAAAAGAAACTTTCTCCATTAGTAATAATAGTAGCTAATGTCTGCCATTCTTTTTCTGCTTTATATTTTTGTTGGAGAGAAATATCACCAGATTTACTGTCAATAATATGTCTTAATAGATTATAATAATCCCAGGAATTTGAGAGGTTTAATATTTTAATTCTTTTTTGAATAATATCTTCTAAAGTAGCATAATATTTGGGTTTAATATGAAATCCAATCTGCTGAGATATCAGACTGATTAACTTCTCACATAAAAGTTGATTCATCTTGAATAATTGATAATTACTTCTCTGTAAAATACTACAAATAATTTATTCTTTGGAAGCGCGAGAATGAAACTTATTGAAATCAAGGAAAATTATTTATTTTATTGTTATAACCAACTAATTCCATCAAGGCATAAGCAATTTCTTGTAAAGGTAAAATTTGCTGTACTATTCCTAATTTAATGGCTTCTTTTGGCATTCCAAAAATAATACTAGTAGCTTCATCTTGAGCAATTGTCATTCCTCCTATGTGGTAAATCTTTTCCATTCCTAAAACTCCGTCTTTTCCCATTCCTGTTAACAAAATAGCGATCGCTTGTTTTCCGTAAAATTGAGCAATAGAGGTAAAACTAATAGTGACAGAAGGACGATGACTATTAATTGGTGGAGCATCAGAATAAATAAATTTTCCTTTAAAATCTAATTCTAGATGATATTGTTCTGGAGCAAAATAGACGATTCCTGGTAATGGCTTTTCCCCCCTTTCTGCTACTTTAATATTGAGGCTACAGTCTGCATCAAGCCAGTCTATAAAACTATTTAAAAACCCATCAGTAATGTGTTGAATACAAACTATGGGTAAGGGAAAATCAGCAGGTAATTTTTTCAAAATAGTTTGCAGTGCTTTAGGACCTCCTGTAGAAACACCAATAGTTACAATTTTGTATTTTTGCTTGGAGAATATATCATTAGTAAAATTAAAATTACTAGGAATCTGATGAGTAATTTTAGTGGAAGATAAAGATTTATTTCTTTTGGAGAAAACTTTAACTCCCGATAACAGCTTGATTTTTTGTACTAAAGCTTGCTGCTGTTTTTCATAATCCTGAATAAATCCTGTTTTGGGTTTCGGAAAAACATCTAAAACTCCTGCTTCTATCAATTGTTCAATTTTGGTACTATCTTTATTAGTTACTAGGTCACTAATTACTAAAATGGGTATGGGATATACAGCCATTAATTGTTGACTAAATTCCAAACCATCCATTTTACTCATAAGTAAATCAGTACAAACTAGATCTGGTTTTAAGATAGGAATTTGCCTTAAAGCAATCACACCATTGCTAGCTGTACCGACAATTTGTATTTCTGGAGAATTATTTAATACCCGTTGCAAAATTGTTAAAGCAACGGGAGAATCTTCTACTAAAAAAACTTTAATTGGAATTGATGGCATTCTAAAAAGATGAACTTGATTGCTTTGACTTATACCGTTTTGCCAAAGTAGTAAGAGAGAGGAAATTTATAGGGGTTCTCATGTAAATGAGGTAAAGTCTGAAACCCTGGTTGAAAGTTAATTGTTAGTTGTTAGTTGGAGCGTTGTTAGTTGGGTAGGGTTGGCAAATCTAAGAGTAAAGAATTTAGCCGAAAGATAACCGATGCACCGGCTTACGATTGTTAATTGCGCTCTTGTGGTGTACCTCATAAATGGCGAAAATTGCTATAAGTGTAGGTTGGGTAGCGCGAAAGTGCGGTCTTGGTGGTTTCCCCACCGAAGCACCTTTCGGGTATAAGAGGGACGAAACCCAACAGATATCTACAAGGTTTTGTTGGGTTTTACATAGGGCTATTTCATTCTTATCCTAGTTAACCAAGAAATGAATTTGACGAGCGCGGGAAGTCCGCTTCAGAACACAGCAATTCAACTCTATATACAGAAGATAAAGCCTATAAAGCGGACTTCTACCCCCGCGCCGTAAGACGGCGCA
>JAAUYH010041670.1_pt1 | contig 27655 bp, 30 predicted proteins | sample 7278061 | NCBI WGS metagenome assembly JAAUYH01 (sample SAMN14350203, study PRJNA611818) | marine sediment metagenome | isolation source: surface marine sediment (0.6m) | place: French Polynesia: Moorea | collected 2018-08
CGCAGAATTAATTCTTATATGAACATCGAGAACATCTCTATTGTTAGCAAATAGTGATTTTCACTCTCTCAAAACCATACAGAAATTTACATACTATAGTCGTTAAGCAGACAAAATGGTACACAAAACTATATTCTAGAAAAAATTGTTAAGGAGTTGAAGATAGCTAGAGTAGCTAGAGTAGCTAGAAGAAATGCAAAAAACAGCAAATTTAATTGAAGCAACAATTTATTTACTTTGAGCTTGTTGCTCTTCTTCTGCACTACCAGCCTCCTTCAACGCAGCGACAATGTGTCGAACACTACCTCGATCGTAGTTCGATGTAAATGTTACAGCCTTCAGCTAGTGACGCAAAGCGCGTAGTTTGCGACAGATCATCTCAATTACAATATCGATTTCGTCGGCAGCCACCGCTCTGGTCATCGTGTTTGACATTTCCAGCAACATCAGTGCCTTCCCTGGAGAATTTGAGACCGAAATTTGGCCAGAGTGCTGCACTACAATTTGCAGATGGGTAAGATATGACGTAGATTCTACATTGTTGAAGCAGATGAGCACTCGAATTGTAGATCAACATGCTATAAACAAGGGTATTCTGAACGATTTCGCTTGCGCTGAAGAAATTTAATGTCGCCATATCGATCTTAATTTCATCAGAAATCTTAAAATTTTTGCTCTAATGATCAAATGACGCAATGCTTTGTCCTAGAAACACGTTTTATTCATTTTGATTAAGGTTTGCAGCAACAATTTGTATTATCATCATCAGAACTATCAGTAGGAATGCAAAATTCCGGCTCCATAGGGCAACATACCTTGCGAGTGCGATGAATGTTTCTAAAAATTTAGATTATCAGCAGTAGTCAGAAATGGCAAATTAACCCAGATTCTCCCATGTGACGAGGCGAGCGGTAAGATGGATTGGCTTTAAGTCTATTTCCCTCTCGAATTTGGAAGATACTATTTTTGTCTCTAGAGAAGCGGAAAACCAGTAAAGTGTGCCTGAAGCACTTTGACTTCATTCTTTGGCCTGTAGTTCAGCTGTGTCTGCAACAGGTGGAAGCGTTCGAGAAAGGTTGTGGGGTTTATTTCTAGCGTTATCGCTTAAGTCGATGCAACTTAGTTCTCCTACCTTTTTATAATGCTGGAGCTTCTGAAAACGGCAACCGCTGGGGCATCTCCGTCATAGACAAAGTGATAGCATTAATTCAGGTATAGGATTTGTTCCATTAATTGGCTCTGTTGGAAATCTAATGTAGCTTACAGTAAGATTCTATAAATCGATGGGGACATGATTTCACATATGGAAACAGCTTTGTGCTGAAAATCGGTGTTTTTATGTACTATTTTACTTTGTCCGGCTACTAAACACAAGAGAATGCGGTATTTTTATGATGCCAAACGCAAATTTTGTATCTCGTTGAAGTGAAAGACCTATTGAAATGCAAGAAAAGTTACACATCTTGGAGTACATGCCCGATCTGTCACTCTATACCGATGAATGTAATTCCTGTTTCTTTACGTAGCAGATGAGCTTCGCCTTCAGCACTCTTTTGTTCTGCTTTCATCCACTATTCATAATTAAAGAGAGAATTCATATTTTAGTGGCAAATGTTATGTATTTTAATTTCAGCGCATGTCAAAGGATCTTTTTTGTTATTTTCCTATGAGTTCAAGCCATCAACGACTTCAAAATGTGGCTATTACCTTGAGGGCAGTTTTACTTACATTGAAATTCAATTGAATTCAATTTTTCAAAGGGATTCATTTATTTCCCAATTGTGAGGATAAAGCAAAGATTAGATTTTCGTACCATGCATATTTTTCCTAATAAACTTCGACTTGCTGTCTCTGCAGGACCTGAAGCCCGAAGGTCGGGACGAGTTTTTTCTAGTGTACCGTACTAACGGCTGCTGTGCACAACTCATTGGATCGGAGAGTCATGCTGTTATTTCCCCAGTTGCATTTACCTACTCTGCCTGTGCTCTGATTTATTTTAGGGTAATCGAGCCGCAGTTCACACGCAGGACGAAAGAGATGAATTCACGTGCATCAAGGATTCATTTGCTGTTGTTGTGATATAGTACAGTATTCTTCACTTATGCCGTGTCATTCAGTGTCGAAACCATGGTTCCATGCCGCCGCTGCAGTCCAATTCTCGGCTAAAAGGCTGTCAATTTATTGGTGCGGCATAATGTAGATGAGTCTTCGTGCTCGTAGTTAACAAGGATTTGGAAGCATTTTTTGAGATATCTCAGTACATTAGTACGTGTACTGTGACACGTTACAGGATTAGATTTCAAGCCGCGTATGTAGCATATTCTCATGACGTTGCTTTGAGAATTAGGATGTACACTGCAGGAGTCATGCGAACGAAGAATGATCGATGACTCGATATAACTATGATACAATTTAGAGATTTCTTTGGCTTGAAATCCCCATTAATAAGCCTGGTTTCACTTACGAACAGAAACAATGTATTGCATAGATTTCACTACTGTACTAGGCAAAGTAAAGGAAATTAATACGTAGTACAGTAGTAAGAAAATAACTCTCCATAGTATTCTGAGGCGTATTCTACTACGAGACAACTCATTGCGTACTGCAACCAGCACTGTACAACGCCAAATTCGTATACGTTCTGACACGTCGTTTATACTAAATCGCGCCCTAACAGTCTCAAAAAATGCGTTATAAATATTTTTCTCGAGTGTCATGAATTGGACAAACGAATCACGCACTACCCAACATCACTACTGTTAAGCGCGAACACACTACCAAAATGCATGAGTCGGAGTACACTGTGGCTCCAATGGAGCCCGTCAACGATCTGATGGAGATTGTGATCGGTCCACCCAAATGTCGCAATTTCTATCAAACTGGAAGAAAGTTTGAAGCTACACCGCACCTGCCCTTCGCACCAGATGCAGCTGATTTCCTTCCCTGGCGCTGGTTCCCTTGGAAAATTCGTGTTCGCATGCCTCTGTTGTTGAACACAGTGGCAGGAATGACAAGTTCGGCATCGCTCGCAGTGCTTATTACGCAAATTTACTTCAGGCCGGCACTAGCATGGTGCGGTCTGATATTTATTAATCTCTTCTTCACAATACCTATGCTGTATCTTGCGTATATTATGACGTTCAACTTCAAGCTACGCGAGGGCATCTGTTGGTGTAAAGGAAAGGCTCGTCAAGCGAAAGAAGAATGGAAGAAAACTACCGATCCCAGCAGAGCCAAGGATGTATTTTTCGAGTGGCCGTGTGGTGGAGGACTAAAGCTTAAGGTTTTAAACGATGGCTCACAAGAAATTTGGCATTCTAGTGGTGGTGAACTCACTAACGAACTTTCTAATGCACTTGGACTCGGTGGTGTGATGGGGGGTAATGGATTCGTTGGCACCGGTGTTTCCGATGGTGCGGTGAAGGACAAGAACAAAGAGCCACGTGACCTGAACGTTTGATTCAAACTTTGATTCGACTTGACTGGACGGAACTGTAGATGTCGTACAAGTGAGGTAGAGTTAGATTTTGTCGCCACCCAATTAAAATTTTTCACTCAATAATTTACAACGTACAAACTTACATTTCCTTCTGTGTCCTCCATCAACAGATTGTCGAGATGCATTCTACATACATACTTATGTCGGACGTCAGCATGCCAACTGCAAACTCTAGTAACGGTACACACACAGGCGACCAGAATTTGAAACCTCAGTTGACAGCAACTGATACACGAGACTCACTTCTAGGCTTGATTACCGCATACAGTCGACTGGCGATGACAAAACCTTTTATAATACGATGACTGGTGCTCGGTATACTGTGCGTCATCGTGTCGAAATTCGTCACTCTCCCTACCCCTACATTACAGGTGAGCGGTGGTCGCTTGCACACTGGAGAAGTGATAGTAGCGCCGCATTAGGCGGGCTCGTGCTAGCCATCTCAATTCTCGTGTTCGCCTCCATCATGGGGGCCGCGACACGTGAACTACGCAACGATTTTTTTTCGCGAAGGTGGTGCGTTGAATAGATTGCCGAAGGATTTATCGCATTCGCAGGCATTCATCGGCAAGACGCTGCATTCCATGCTGCAGCGGTAACTGATGTGGTAACCCAAGTGGTGGCACTACTCATTCCCCTTTACCTGCAGTTCAATAAAAAATTAAAACTGTCAAACGCCTGCCAGTATTTTATTTATTTAACGACAGTCACATAGCCATCTTCCGTCTTAAAACGGCTGCGATTTAATTGGCTCATTAGTGACGTAAATTTTTAATAAATTTGATGAGGGTGCACTACTGACGGAAGGCAATGCGGCACAAGGTATATGGACTACTGTAGTTGGCTGGTTGCCGTGTACGCGCTGACTCCAATCCACTAACCGACGGGAACTTCAAGCTATCGATGAACCACGTGATATAGCAAAATTGAAATGTGTTCGGCAATAGCACAACGGTAAAATTAGTGGACTTTGGGTTCTGCTACGGCGGTTAGGTCATGTCGTTCCGCACGACGTCCCCTGCCGTGAGCATCGTGAGTCTAGAAATTCGCGGTTGAGTCGAAGCATGGTGCAATACGCGTGCTAAAGAGCTTGGGTCCCTCGACCACGTATTCAAGCGCACGAACGCGATGAAATATCTAACATGCGCCTTTAATGGTGTTCAATTAGATAAAAAGTGTTTCAGGGACCCACAACCGCATTTTAAGAAACCCAGAAATCGACAGCGTATCATCTCCACTGCAGTGCATGCCGAGTACACGTATTTCTTTGTTGTCGCGGGGATCGCGTACAGGTCATGGAGTACTGAAACTGTATGAATCAATACCACAGCGAACCGGTGCGCATCCACTGCTTGAACGGCATCATAATACCGTCCATAGAGCTGATGTCGTCGCTCCCTTCGTTCGTGCCTATATTGAGGATGTACAGCGTGTGCCTGACTGGGATAGCCCGAAATTGATCGCATTGCGACTGCTGAACCTGGAGGAGAAATAACAGAGCGAGGTATAGGCATGTCTGTTGAAAATTGTATTCACCGAGTTATCGAACGAACACTTGAACCTCGAGGTAGCTTAATCGATAATCTTGTTGCGAGAGATAAGGAGTCATGATATTTACGGCAACCTTGGTGACTCAGTCGTCCGAGCGTAGTTTAACATCTTTGTTGGTAAAACACACTTTACATTGCAGTTCGCCGCTCACTGTGGTAAAAGCTAAAATAACGGAGATACAGTACAGCACTGTATCATCTCAAGACTTACACTTGCGATAGGTGCAGACTAATCGGCAAGTAGAGGCTCAGGTGCGAATGCAATGGGATTACGATTGTACATACGCCAATCTGGAAGACATACGTGCAAAGAAACGGCCAGGATTACGTCACAATTATTGGTGTCGTGCCCACTTGATCATCAGCACAACGCTCTACTGTACTTGTGACATACGCAACCCAATCAAAAGACGAGCTGTATGCAGACGAAAAACTGTGATTTCTCAGCCAACGTGCCGCAGACGACGAGCTGACAAGAAAGATGCGTCGGCTCCTATCATTTTCCTCTAGACGAGTCTCATCTCGGACTCTAAAAGTATTGCCGAATCATTATCACTCTCTCTATTTTCTGGGCGTTCGCGGTATCTCCGTCCATCTGTTTGAGGGATTTCTAATTTGGTTGATGAGAATCAAAATCCCCACGTTTGTTGTCCGAACTCTCGCATTTTGCAATGCAATCTACCCTATACCAATATTTTTGGTAAGCTTTGTGTATCATCCGGTTCGTACCTTGCGAAAAAATTTCCAGATGTCAGAAATACGGCTTCAGTTACAGTATGGAGGTTTAGGCTGAATAACGAGGGGGATAACTCCTACAAAATAAGGGCTGCGGATAAGCCCCGGCTCGCCTACCTGCTGTATTCCAACCTTTACCCTATTCTCCACTTGTCCTGCGTCATTCAACGTCGAATTCATGGTTTTGCGACAGCTGTCGTCCACAACTGTCCTCCTAATCTTAAACAACAATGCTCAGTTGAAAGAATGTTGAAAATAATGCTGCAGAATTATGAGAATGTGCCTATGGATAGGTAGCACCTCGTCGATTTTAGGGTACCGTGTTGCAGGATTGAGGATGAGTCGTCGTTTTCAGAGTAGACAAGACCCCAGAAAAATCTTTGAGATATTGTCAAAATACAGCATGCTAAGACAGGTTGTTGGGGCATCATATTGTACTTATCGTGTGATTATATTTTGTTTTCCCGACATGCTTTGAGAAGCACTGCACGAAGACCATTCAATAAAGCTGACGAACTATGATCGATCATTCAAATCTAGTATAACAGAAAATGAGTACTGTATTTCTTTTCGCCCGGAATCCCTCCTCATTATCCTGATTCCGCTTACAATCTCAAATAGCAATGCTTCACATGATTTCAATACTCGGTTATGTTCTGTACCTATAGGAAATCAATATACATTGTAACAAGAGAATAATTATCTTAGTGGCACCCTGTGGCGTGATCTGGTACTAAAGAGTCCAACAAATCACCGCGTACAGCAATGAGTACAGCAGCAAATTCATCAAGTTATGACTTTGCCGCAACACTAAATCACGCACACCCAATCTCAGGAAATGCTGTATAAATAATGGTCTGAGAAGTCATCAACCACACGATCGAACCACAAGCTCTTCAACTTCAGTACGACTAAACACGCCTTGAAATGCAAGGGCCGCAGTATGCTGTCCCGCCAACGTCAATGGATCCAAACAATGGAATGATGGAGGTTGTGTACGGTGTACCGAAATGTCGCTACTTCCATCAAACTGGCAGAGAGTTTGAAGCTCGACCACATTTGCCGCACTCACCAAACGCCGCGAATTACCTGCCCTGGCGCTGGTTTCCATGGAAATTTCGAATCCGTACGCCGCTCTTGTTGAACTCATTGGCAGTAATAACCGCATCGATCTCGTTCACGGTGATGGGCACGCAACTTGTATTGAGACCAGCGCTAGCATGGAGTGCGCTGATATTTATTAATCTCTGTTTCACAACGCCTATGCTGTATCTAGCGTATATTATGAACTTCAACTTCAAGCTACGCGAGGGCATCTGCTGGTGCAAAGGAAAGGCTCGTCAAGCGAAAGAAGAATGGAAGAAAACTACCGATCCCAGCCGAGCCAAAGAGGTATTTTTTAAGTACCCATGTGGTGGTGGACTAGTGCTGAAGGTACTGAACGACGGCTCACAAGAAGTTTGGAATGAAAATGGTAGCGAGCTGTCCAGCGAACTCGCCAATGCTCTTGGACTAGGCAACTTTGACGGCAATCCAGATGGTGGATTCATGGACAATATCGTGACTGGTAGTGGTTTCGTTGGTGCTGGTCTTTCCGATGGCGCAGTAAAGGACAAAAACAATCATCCTCGTGGCCCGAACGTTTGATTCGACTTGATTAGGCGGTGCTCTGGGTTGAAGGCAAAAGGACTGGTACCGGTAGATTTCGTAATCGCACAATTAAAACTTGGTAGATGGAAACTCACTCTGTACAATGTACAAACGACTATGTCTTTCCTGCCGTGTCCTCCCCATGAAGAGGTTGTCGAAATGTAAGTTGAAAGCTTGAACAGATCGGACGTCAGCGTGTGGTTTCAACAAGCCATAACACAGGTATTCGTGCTCTCCACATCACAGAAAGCATTCTGATACCGACCTGTACTATCTCTGTGATTCCCCGCAGGAGCATTTCAGTTCAATGGCGGCCACGTTTCGTCGCTACCGCTAATCTAGTACTGCACCGTAACCGCGCACGCAAGTAACGGAATACGTCAGGCAACCATGAACGAAAGCCACAGTTGAACTCAAGCAATACACGAGGCTCACCTCTAGGTTTGATTACCATATACAACCGGCATGCGATGACAAATCCTTTTACAATATGACGACTAGTACAGTACTCAGGATCCTGTGCGTCATTGTTTCGAAATTCATCGCTCTCTCCTTACCCTACAGTTTAAGCGAGCAGTGGACACACTAAAACTGGGAGTAATTGGTGATAACGCACCCTTAGGCGCATTCGTACTAGACATCTCTCTTCACGTGTTCGGCTCGATCATGCCGTCCGTGGCACGTGTGCTACTCAATGTGTGCTTTCGAAAGTGGGTTAGGGGATGGGCACCGGCTCACCTCAAGAACATATGCGCAAATCCTTCGGCGAAATGGTGCGTTCCGTGCAGCACCCGCCACCAGGGCGTTAAGCCTAAATTTGGTGGTAGATCGAGGTAGTGTATAGAACTGTACATGCCCAGTGTTGGCGAATAATTCCTTCATGGTAAGGTTACTACTCTAATGAATTAATCTAAATGCATTGTTGTGTGCGTGCTGGCCTATTGGACGGCGCTCTGATCCTTTACTTGTAAGTTCTAGAAACGATGCATGCTTGGAAAAGAAATAGAGTAGAAATTCTTTGTAAGAAAACACATAATACAATTAGAAAATAAGACTACGGAATTTAATTGTATATAATGAAGTCTGCTTGAGAAGCTGTAAAACATAAAATCTTGCCTGGCGAAAAATCACATAAGAAATTCTAAATCGGAACTGAGCTATTTAAGATAGTGCGAAAATGCCAGTTCCAAAGGTTGCCATCAGGGATAACCTGAATTGGATTATGATTGCAGTCCCGGATCAGTATCAATTGCAATCGCACCACCGATCCAGTGAAATATAAAAATCCATCCAGAATCCAGAATATAATTTCTTTCGAAGTAACCTTTCAAAAAAGGGGAAGGTCTACTTATTTAGAATAAAGGTTCAGGTCTACAGGACAAAAAAACTGAAAGTCTTCAATCGAATTGAGAGAGAATTCCAAAACATTTTGTCTACAGGCAATCCTATCACATCACTTTCAATCTATCAAAAATTTAATCCTATAGCAATCGTAATTCGATTGAAAATGGGATTTCCGACTTACTTGCCTATGATAAATAGAGTGGACAAATTGAAACAGGAACAATCAATTTTAATGTTACTGAAAAATTTGTTCATGCCGTTTATTTGCGAAATCGGTTCGTTACATAATATGTTTGAAGTAATTTAAGGTGAATTTTCATGTGCGCAGTACCTGTGGAAATTTAAGGACCTGTGAAAAGCAAATATCTATAAAATCAACTCATCTATCGCTAGAATCGATTCAGTTCTTCCCTTGTCCGACGGCGTTGCGAAACATGAGCAGACGAAAAATTTCTCTGAAGAAAATCTGGGATGGAAAGTCTTGATTTCAAGAGTAAAACCAAAAAATATGAATACCGATTCTCTTCTGACTGAATAAACTCGTCACTAATTTACGATACATCTGATTATCAATGCTTTTCTTAGCAATGAATTGTCGCCTCGATAAAGCCACCTTTTGAACACAGATTACCAACGAAATAAATGTTATTTTCCTTCTCAAACTCAGTCAATTTTCTCATGATGGAACTTTCTTTGTATTATTTCTTATTTATCTAATGAAACGAGAACCCGCGGTTCCCGCTTCTTCTTATTCGGACCAGGCCCGCATGATCTGCCCTAATCCGCCCTGGATGAGTGACTCATTTGCACTGAGCAGGTCCTAGACTGGTCCACATTTTTCGGTAACTACGTGGCGGTTTCCGGCACTGTACGGAAATTGTCCACGTCGCCGTAGCTAGTATAGTATATAGGTTAGAACTAGTTGTTTGATTCAACAAGCAAGGTTCCTCATCCCCAAAACTCGACTGAATAGTGCATTGGCGCCCAAGGCGGCAACCGACGTCGTAGGCATCTATGGCAACGTTCGATCTACCCGCTGAATCGTCTACTAAGTGCACCGTGTATTCTGTCTGTTCTAGTCTGCGGACTTGTTTGCCTGGCGACCCTTGATACAGTCGGTACAGTACTGCTGTTCGTCACAATACGACTGTCGTCATCGGTGAACTACTCCGTGTTGGTGGAGTTCCTTGCCCAGTGACCCAGAATCAGCAGACCTTGGATCGCGCTTCTGGTGATTGTGGATCAAATCAGTAATCGCGACAGCATTTATTGGCGTAGTGTCTTCGGGACCACGCCTTAACATACCTGTTCCCTGCCGATCTGCTCATGGAGCGAGAAACGAGGGCCAACCCCGGTGTTATTGAAGTACTATTGAAGTACGATAACGAGTCAGGTCGCAGTGTCTATGGGACCTCTACCGTGACCCTGTTTCCTTATCCAGCGCCCTGTAGCGCGACAAGAACACCACCCCCGGTTGCCTTTCTCCCCACGTTGGGCCGTCACTTTCGTGTCGCTGACGGCTACCGCTTCGTTACAATTTTGCGCAGAAAGGAAGCAATTTCGATGAAATTAGATCATAGTTCACCATATTTTTTCTTCCCTCATTTCTTTAGTATAATTTAATGTACGAAAGTTCACATTTGGATGTTTCCAATAGATCTCTCAGTGCGAAAAAGTGCATTAGAACGCGCCCTATAATGATTGTTACTACCATAACGGGCAGTTTTCGGGCCCTTTTAGTTTTGTCACATGATTTTTCGGTTGATTTAGATTCGTTTGGTAAGCGCCGCACTGCACGTCAGTAACTTAAGTCACCGATGGCGGAAAAAGTAAAAGAAGAGACTCTATTCGACTCGAACCTACCTGTGCGGACGCAGCTTGGCTACGCCCCTCAGGGTGGATGGGAGGTGCGGAAGGCAAACTTGACCCGCCCTGCCGTCCCGTGTTGGAGAAAGTCCTTCGCTTTCACAATCCTCGCGTAGGGATCAGGGTTGGCGACGTCCTGTTCTACCGCTCGCTACGTTGCCAGATTAGTTCCGTCTGGGACTTCCCACTTCTGGCCTTCGGCCAGTGGTCTCACCCACGCTTGAGATTCAGAGCGCTCGCAAGGAGCTCTGTCTTTAGTAGCCGGGAGTTTACAGTCCTCCCGACCACTTCAGTGGATCTGCTACAAAAAGTAAGAGACGTATATTTATTTTCCTTAATTCATATCAACAGATAAATCATGAATTTTCAATCGAGCTCGTTCAGAAATTTTTGAAAACATGTATGGCTTCCTATAGGAGTAGTATTATTCTTGACTATACCTTCATACTATATGACATCGGTAAAGCTTTAAGTGGCGTGTAAGAATTCCAAGTTCAGTGTTTGAACATCTTCCTATTTTGACAGATTCAAGCTAACTCCTAGATATTCTGTGCACGGTAGGCTTGTCAATTTTACATTCAAAGTAATCATGAACTTGAAAAACAATTATGAGTTATTCAGAAGACCTTTTCTTCGGCTAAGATAGTAGAAAGTGATGCAATGAATTTCTTCTGTCAAAATCGCAACAAGGATAAAGTTTTTTGATATCAGAACTTATTTAGAAGTGCAAAACCAAAGACAATACAATAAATTCTAGAACACCGCAGTTGAAGTGCTCAATAAGGAGTTCTCGAGCTTCTTGGGAAATATCGACGCTATTTTAATTTCATGACGGGTCAGTATTACTAATAAATGGAAAATAAATAAACTGACTGTTGGTCCTCGAGCAAGAAAATTTTCTATTTACAGAAACATGCCTAAATCGGCATTCCCTTCCCAGGAAATTATAAAGAAAATAAGGCAATGGCGCAATGAGCACAGAACTTCCGCATTATTATAAATTATTTCAGAAACAGGCGAATAATGAAGTCGGTGCATGATTTCTCGGGACAGCTTCAAGGAAATTGCACCTGCTGGCGATATAGAGCGAAAAGAAGTTCACCGCAGCCGATGTAACAACCACATTTCTAGGCTTAATAAACACACACGGCCGAGTAGAGATGAAATAAAACTTTCTAATACTACCATTGACGCTCAGGATACTTCCCGTTCTATAAAAAGAGGAATGCCAAAATAAAGCAGGCCAAGCTAGTTATAAGTTGACGATCTCTTTACAGTTTTTTCGTTTCTGAAATAGTACAGGTAATGAGGGATTTAATTTTGCAGACCGATACGGTTTCGCTGATCCAGATATTGAAAGCGAGCTATCTGATAGGGACATATCTTTGTTTCCGTTTGGAATCTTTTCTACGTAAAGTATGTTCCCAAGCACTTACTTAGCTGTAAATAAGGATGTAGAATAGAAATAATGACATCCACGCCGAAGCGGCAGGATTTTAGGCTAGTGATCAACGTCAAGGAGACATACCAGCAGAGAAGATTATCAGGTAGTGATATCTGTGCGAATATCGCATGCTTCTGCTACAGACCTCCTGCCTAGTTGTCGGCTGATGTAGCAGATAGGAGCTCATACAGAAAATTCATCTTGTTCTTTCCTCAACCGATGGCGGTTAAAGTAATAGCTAATCAATTACATGTAAGTAATGTTCACTAATTATAACAAAATCATAAACTCAATATTTCGAGAGAAGCCGATTCCAGGATGTGGCGCAAATAGCCCGCGGACAAATGACACACCCGCCCACCAGACCACAAAGGGGCAGGCGGTTCAATGTACCTAGATGTGGAATAGAATCTGAGATCAAAGTACCCGCCGTGGCGCAGCACAGTACTCAATAAGAAGCGTCCTATAGCAGAACGGTAAAATCAGAACTGTGAGCGACGGTTGTCGGTTTTATTGACAACGGAAATAGCACTAAATACCACCCGAAAATAGGTGACAGTCCTGATTCTAACGAGGAACTAAAAATAAATAAATTAGACAGGGACTAAAAAGTAGAGGAAGACCCCCAAATCGCGCTAAATAACCCCCTTCTTCCTAGGCACACACTCTCGGGTGCCCGTACATAGAGGTATGGGTAATGCCAGCGCCGGAAACGGATCGTGTTTATCGTTAGGCGGCGCGGACATTGGTATTTATAGGCGGGAGAGATTGCGTCTCGAAATGCGACACATTGTGCGGGTTGTTCAAAGTTCGCCAGCGGCGCTATTCGTGGCCGGCCCGGCGCGGGTGTTGTTCTCTGAAATCGCGGAGTTCGCGTCGTCCGTGCGCGCCTTCAACGCTATTTCGTCACACTGTGGAGTGCTTTGTGTCAGTCCAACCTCAAAGGGAGGTGTTGGTGGGTGCTGGGTAGTATCGTCCGTGTCAGATTCCAGGGATTCGACTAACTGCCGGTAGCATTGTGGAACATAATCCGCCGAAGTTCCTGCGTCTGGTCCAGCCCGCGGGCGATCCTCTGATTGGCGCACTAGCTGCCCGATCCGCGCTGCGAGATGCGCCAGTGTAAAGCGGGAGAGTAAGTTATCTGTGCTGTGGGTTAGAGTGGTTGCCCGATACGGGAGTGAGACAGTTAGTGCGGTCCATTCTTTGGGAGAGGATTGTCGTTTACTTGTTTTTGTTCGGCACTTTTACTCTGGATCCCAGGTTGCCGCCATTCAGAGTGCGGTGAGGCGGGTCTTCTCCGGTAGATATTCGTTACCCTGTTGGACATTGGGGGATTCGCACATCTCATTCACGCGGCTGTCTGGGGTGGTGTATTGGTCGGAACGGTGCGGGCGTAGTGGCGAGGCGTAGTATTGACTGTAGTGCAATCATATTTGGTATTTCCTGAGATTGGATGTGTTCTCTCAGCTTCGCATGGACGGATCAGGTGAGTGTGGAAGAAACCGGTTTGTCATCCGAAACTGGAACTTACTTCATCAAAATTGATTCGAAAGAGCAATTCCAGCAAGCGTGCTTACAGATGTCTGAGAGACAGCAATCTTATCCAAATTGGAGCTGGATAGTTCAAATTTTAAGTTGAACTGGATTTAGTGGACTATATACAACGTGCCAGATCCTTACAGTGACCTAGAAGGAACATTAGAAGAAACTGTGAGACCACAAGTAAGCCAGAAGAGTTTGGAGCTTCAGTTTTGAAGCCTGCTTAGTGGATTGCCATAATTTCTTACCAGCTTGCGGCTAAGGAGGACAGATCGAAGACTCACGTGTCATTTTCTTCTCAAACCTTTTACTAAACCGTCTTTTTGCGAGTTTTCGTACTGCGTCGCCCAGGAAGGAACGAGTGGTTTTCATTTATTCCAACTGGAACGTTTCAGCATCCGTTTTAGGAGGTCGACTGTCGTTCTCAGAAGCCTACAGGCTCGCTGCCGATCACTCTGTCTAGCTATCCTGGGAGCGGCAGTCGTTCTCGGTTTCCCAGTGACTCACTAAGAATAACTCGGACAAGAACCGAAACACCCGTGAATATCACTGCTTGACTTCCACGCATACAGGGACTTCTACCGCTGTTTTTGCTGTTGTCTGTGTCTTTCCATCGAGGATTGCACTAATCAATCTGGTCTCACCCCTAGAAATTGGTGCGAGATTCTTTTGAGATTTTTGTGTTGCGCTCGCGCAAATGGCAGGGCGTGACGAAAAGTTTACTAAGAAGCAGGAAATTAATCCTGCAGATGTTTCAAATATTAGCGTTACTCGCGGAGAATTGGACCCAACTAGGAGCGAAAATTGCCCAACTGGACAATTGTTTCCCAATGACAGGACTTTGACAGAAGAAGAGCTCTACCAAATGATTTCAAACATGCAGAAGATGAAGCCCCGGTTGAAAAATCCCAAAGGGCAGAGTACGAATAGTAGTATGAAAACCACGGCCAAAGAGCCCGCGAGACAGTCTGAAAGGCAAAATATAAACCTACCGAGGGAACGAACAGCAGGATGCCGCGTAGTGAATATGCCGGAAGTCAGAAAGAAAGATCCGGAAGGAGTGAGGACCTAGAGGATAATCCAGAAAAATTGGTTTAAACCAAGAGGACCGAAGTTGCGGAAATACGTGATTAGAAATTTGAACTTAGAGTGCAAAAATTTAGAGAGGAGTTCTGCGAGGAAGTCCATTCGAAGCAGGCGGAACGGGAGGAGACCATGCAGTCCATCCTAACGACCACAGCCCAATTGCGCGAGTTGGGTGCGACCCTACCGGTTGGATCCTAAGTGGCGGCGTGTAATCGGGTCCGCCTCTTCAGATCGCCAACGGGTGCTATTTGTACGTATGCACTGTTGGTGATCTTTGGGCCAGCGGCCAATCTCATTCAAACCTGCGAGTACCGCATTGTAGAATCTTTGGGTGCTACCCAAAAATTTCAAGTTGGCGTTAGCCGCGTATGGGCTTCCTTCTCTGGTGAATTACAACGCCCAGGGTTGTGTGTTCATAATTAGTTCGCGTTTGCGACCAACTCGGTTCTAGTTCACCGCGCTCGCGGGAGTTGTCATCCCTGTTTCGTCTTCAGCGATGCCGCCCGGCGGACCAGTCTTCAACCAAGGCTAAGCGGGCTAGGCTGGTCTGGCATTCATTCAGCAAGAGGATCCCCCGTTGGCGCGGCTGCAGCAGTAAGTGGAGGAGGCGGTTCGGAGTGCGAGCTATCAGTGCGTCGCTCATGCGTCTGGTAAATTTTCGTCTGCGGCGCAGGTGAGTGGTGGCGGTTTCCGCAGTCTTCGTATCGGCAGGACTCCTTACGCGGTGGTGGTGTTAATCGTAAAGTCGTCTTTGCTTGCGTAAAATGGGTTGGCCCGGCTTGGGGCGGTCGTCATAATTTGTTTCTACATTCTATTGTATCGCGGGAGAGCTGCACCAACGGGGGGCTGGAGTATTTCTGGAAGGGTGCGCTCGAGTAGACTGAAGAGTAAGCAGTCCAGTTCCATACGCCGGCACGACACGAATACGCGAAACTCGAGCATCCTGACGACGTCAATGTGCATGCATCGGCGCCGTGGCGACTTCCTGATGCTAGTCGCGACCCGTAGTTCTTCGAGCTCTATGAGTGTGAAGATTACCGTATTCCCGAACCCACAGGCCTCTTGATTGCTGATACCACAACGTGGAAGTTCCGCAAACACCAGCAACCTCACCTCAGGGCATGGAAGATACCAACTCGCGGTTTCCGAGTCGTCATCCGGCAAACCTTCAAGTGCGCATCGCGTTCTAGCGGTGGTCACCGCAACGTTACGACTGATTCCGTTCCACTCTTCGGCGAGACCAGGGGGACCCCCGATACGATAGCGCGTGTTCATTCTTCTACAGAACAGGCGAAGAAGTGGGTACATCAGTCAGGTGCGGTACTGGCTGTTGGCCACAGACTAAAACCTGAGCGAGATGCAGGTTGACTGGTGGGGTTTGGAGGACATGTGTTTCAGCGAGAACTTGGTCATGGCATGTCGCATGCCGCGCCTGTTGCGTTTCCAATCTTAGGCGCAGCCCGAAACCAGTATCGCTCGTTTTAACAACCTGCTGCTCGGAGCCGCTCGCATGACGTATTTGCGCGGGTTCTTTAGCGAATTCCACTCTTTGGAGCTCAACCAGCTCAGCAATTCAGCCGCGCGGCAAGCTTTCTCAAGCCCTCTGCGTAGTGAAATAATTTCGAGACCGTTTGGGGTATGCACGGGATTCCCTGATCGCCAGCGATTACGTACTTCGGAGACATGGCTGTTTCCCCTAACGAGAGTGTGATGGAAAAGGCTCGGATCAGTCGGTAACTTCTTTGGCGCATCAATCTGTCAGACCAGAGCGGCTTGGTCGTCAACGTCGACTTCCCCCCTTACCCGGATGGTTCTAAGTTCGAGAGGGACGGCAGACTGAAGTAAGGCAGAACGGTGCATACGCCAGTGAAATGGCACGGTGATTGGCGTAAAACCATTCTCGGGAGCCTGATGGTCACGGCAGTAGCGGCGCCGACGGAGTACTGGGTGGTGATGGAGATAGAACTGAAGGCAGTGGAGGCTCTGGTGGAGGTGTCAGTGGTCCTTGTGGTGGGCATTCCTGCGGAAGTGGTGGGCCTCGGGGCGACAGCCGTCCTCCTTCTATGCCGCGGCATGTTCTTGGGATCTTTGGCTGATTCATCAACCTATCCTCCCGCACGCCTGCCACTACCAACTTGGTCTGGATGGGCCATAGTAAGCAGAGAATCGTCTTCGACGTCACGCGTGGTGGCTGAACAGCCACGCATCCGTTTGTGGTGCTCATTTCGGCGAAACATATTGCCGTCGGATACCGTGGTGATAACGTGACGAGCGCCGAAAGTTGGGCTGACGCCCGTTGCTGTGCCGACACTACATCAGCGGGAAGTATTAAATACAGTACCGCCCCTGTTCGGCGTCGGCGCACTCGTCGCTCAAACTAATAGTTGGCCTACAGCCGTCACGTTCTTTTTTGGGCTATTTGGTGTTGAGTGTTTCAGCCGAATCGGCTAGCGTATTGTCGAGGTGTTCACGGTGTGGGGCATCTATTTACTAGAATAAATTGGCGTGTTGTGTTTGATTGCGGTGCCCGCTGGGATATGGTAGTGAGGTTGAGATTTGCAATTTTCTCGTTATCTGTAGTCCAGGTCCCCTTTCGGGCTGCGGTACTGACACCGTTCGGTGAATCGTAGCGGCAACATGACGGTGGTGTTTGTTAGCGGCTCCGCGTTGGCCCGCGTCCGTTTTCTTCTATTCATCTCCTGTCCTATCGTGCGTGAGGGGGCTCTTCTGCGCCCTTTGGCGGTTTGTAGCAGCTACACCTGCGGCGGCTTCCGTGCCCTGCCTCACGATGTTAGTGACCAGTCTGCGCTCTGGGTAGTACTCAAAGTTCCATGGCAGTTACTGTTGGACACACAGCTGGAGAGCTCGGAGAGCGTGTTGTGACATGAATTTGGATTGCCGTCGATTAACCTCGCGGCCTATTGATTGCCCGACTTGGGAGGGGCACATAATTATAGTTTCTTATGTAGCGTGTCTTGGTATTGCCGGTTGGTATGGTGTGTTCCAGTGACTCTTCGATGTTGTAGGGTTCGTGACGCCGCCTCGGTGGGTTATTTCTCAATTTCTTTGCCGGAGCGGTCTTCTAGAATCTGACCGCCGAAGGGTCGTGTGTGTTCTTGCGAGTGGTATTCCCTGAGAGGTGGCAGTGGGTATGGGTGTAGAGACTTCGAATCTCTGCATTTTTAGACGAGGAGGATTAGCAAGTCGTGAAGTTCCTTCGTCCGAGGGTTCCTGACCGAGCCTTGGCTGCAGTCTGAAGCCTGCGTAGTCACTCTGTTGACACACCGCTCCGGGAGTAGTGTGAGTTTTCAAATCTCCGAGGAACGGTTCTCCGCACTGGAAGCGGTGGTGAGGTGTCGCCCGCGGAGTTTAATAATGTATTGGAGGACTCGCCTAGGCGTTACGTCATTATGAGGGACGCTATCCTGAGATATTCGAAAGTGGGGTTCGATTCTTCTTTCGGCAGTAGCGTAAGATATGTGAGCGTCTGATGTCTTGTATCGGTTCCCAAGTCAGGGTGATATACCCAAACCATCTCAAAGGAAACATTCAGGTGTTAGGCGCTGCTCCCCCGACTTGGCAATGTACAAAAATTCTTTGTGCGACAAACTCAACTTAGTCTCAACCATCTTCTTTGCCTGGTGCCGCTTCAGTTGGTAGAGAGCCTCGGCAGGGTTGCCAGTTGATTTGCGATTGGTCACGATCTGATAATGCGTTATTGCGCCTCGCAAAACGGATTCGAGTTTGATTGGAGGCTGCCTCGTGTCGCAGTGCTGTGGCTCTGCGGGGTGATGATTACCCGGTTTATATTGAACGTCTCGTCATGGCGGTGTTGCCATATTCGGAAAATTGGCCAATCACTGCTGGTAGGTACTACCCGGTATGGGCCGTCCGTTCGCGAGCTTAGCTTGTGTTTTCCTTTTAGTGAGGGGTCCTCGCGGGAGTGTACAGAATCACCCGGCGCCGGGTTCAACGCATGTCTGACTCGTCCATCGAAATATCTTTTGAACAGCGAAGTCGGCGGTGCGCCGTGAATAAAACCTCAGTCCCGAAGGAATGCACGCTTAATGCCTATTGACCATGTGGCTTTCATAGGTATATCGCGGACCAGTTCGTAAACCTGTCTGCGATGACCAGTAGTTTTTTGCCTCGTGCTGTTTCAATCGGATTGCCCAGCAGGTTCATGGCAAAGTGCAGGAGTGGAGCCGCGGCCGGGAGGGACTTGAGTTGGGTGGAGCGTTTTCGTGCGCGCACTTTTCTTATTCGCATTCGTGGCAGTTATGGACTATTCGTTAGACCTCCATACGGCGCGCTGGACAGTAGTAGCTCCGTTGGAGTGTCTTCTACATTTTCTTACCTCCGGGATGTCCACGAGGCGGTGAATAATGAGCCATGTGCAGTAGACGTTGACTTAGTGACTTTCGCACCACGAATTGTTTTTCTTCGCCGTTGTGGCGGAGTAGCACGTAGTTTTTGCCTTCCTCAAAGAATGCGGAAGGAATCTTAGTTTTAATTGCTTTGTGAATGCTTATGCAAAGTTCGACGCTTAGCTGCTCTTCCACCATTTCGTCAACTGATATTTGCGGAGCCGGTTCTGTTCTGCATGGAGACACGGTGGTTGCTAAGATGTGACCAATATTGCTGTTAAACTCGTCAAAGAGCTTATGCTCGTCTTCGACGCAATCCGGTTCTGAATTTCTATTCGCACATCCATAGTCCACGGTGGGCCCGGCGATAGTACAATATTTTGGGTGGCATCTTCTTCTTGTGCTGGTTCGGCGAAGTTAGGAGGCTCCGTATAGGTACGAATTGAGGCGTGCCCCTCGCTCTCCCTTCTGGAAAGAATGTCTCTAACCGCTTTTGCACGGCCATTCTTGTACTTGATTGTTTTCGTGAAATCTGATAGTGTGAGGCGACATCGCATGAGTCTACTTGATGGATCAATAGTAGATTGCAGCCAATGTAGCGCATCGTGGTCAGTGTAGGCATCGAATTCGCTTGCAGGAAAGTATGGTTGGATTGCTTTTCTGCCCATACAAGTGCTAGGCATTCCTTCTCGGTTGCCAAGTAATTGCATAACGCGGGTTCAATTGGCATGACCAGTATCCCATAGGGCGGCGCTCTCGATTCCCAATACATGATCGCGAAACCTTTGATCAAGCGTTGGTAGACGTTGACCGCCCCAGATAGCCGCACAACTGCGTAATTATTTTTGGGAAGTTGAGCCTCTCTCGATCTATTCGACATCGAAGCATCGACTTTCAGCTTCCCTGGGTGTATCACGTTCCCGAGGTACTTAATCGAGTGTTCAAAGAACTCGCATTTGCTCCATATCAGAGAGATCCCGGTTTCACCGAGTAGTGCGAGGTCATCGTTGACGTCTTGTATGTAGTTTTAAAATCATTTGGAGAACATTATGATTTCGCCTATATGTACTGAACAGGTCTTTCACTTATACCTCGCGAGGCTTATGCCCGGTGCTCGCTGGAATGTAGAAGGTGCGTTGTTCAGCCCGAAAAGCATGCGTGTGCACTCGTGGAGCCTTTCATGGGATGAGAACTCAGTTTTCAGTCTTTCCTTCTCGAAAAGAGGTGCTTGCCAGAATCCACTCAGGGGCATCGAGAGTTCAAATATCCGAGCTTCGCATGACTTTTCGGTGCTTTCGGCGACACTTGGGACAGGGTAGACATTTTTTCGCGTTAAAGCGTTCAGCCTGCAATAGTTCTCGCAAAAGCAGAGGCTACAGTTATTCTTTGGAGCCAGTACAACCAGGGGTGCCCACTCGGATATAGAAGGTTGTACTGCTCCAGACGTGAGCATCTTTTGTATCTCGCTTTCTTCGAATTGTCGACCTTTTGGTCTTTGCCTGTACGGCATTTGTCCGATCAGCCGAGCGACAGGTATGAGTTGGATGCTGTACATCCCATTATTTACCTTGCCAAGTTCGCTGTTCCACAATGCGGCAGTGCTTTGTTAGCATTTGGCGAATATCGCCGTGAAACAATTCATAGATCGTGTTTAGATTGAAGTCGAACACCTCAGGTGGGATTTGTGATTCTCTTTCCAAGCGAAAACGTCTATTCCTTTACTGTTCTTAGGATTGATTCCCCCATTAATTAGGGTTTTCTGAGAGGACTTGAAAAGTTTGTTCCCTCGTCTCCCGCTGGATGATCATTGCTGGGGACAAGGGAGCACCGGCCCACCACTGTATTACATGGCAGCTTGACCGTATCATTACTAACGTTGACAATGAAGAGCTAAAACGGGGAATCGGGGGTTACTGCATAGACCCGTCAGAAACGGAGACTCCGTACTTCGCCACGAGCTCGAGAGCAGGTTCCACGATTAGAGTTCCAGCCTGGTTCGAGTAGACGAGGGCCTTCGTTTGCCGGTGCGGATGTAATTTGAATGTGTCGGCCAGTTGGATACGTTCCAGTTTGTTTTGCGCTTGCCCGGCGAAGGATAAAATGAGCATGTCGTCCATTCGTTTAGTTAGGCCTTCATCGCGCACGATACGAATGTATGGCTCATTTTTGAAGACTATTTCGCTGCTGATAACGAAGAAGGTCGAGATGTGGCGGTCAATAAACGTTGCGCCCAATTGTATGACTGCTGGAGATCGTCGCCTACTAAAAAAATACTCGCGCACGAGGTATTTTCCCAACTGAATCTACAATGAGATAAAACGGCAGGTTTTGGGCATCTGACCGTCCGCGACACGCAGTCCAAGTGACTTTCGTTTTTTGAGGTTCTTCTTCGAGCTCGAGCGAAGCATTTTACGTCGCGACGATCTATGGACCAGCTCTTGTGTTCAGGATCATGGTAACCTGTGTCGCGATCGATGGTCATGGGCTGACGCAGCAGTACACCTTATAGCTGGGACACGATCTGGCAAACATTACTTCTATGTCGCCGTGGGCCTCAACCGTCGACTAATTCTTGAGCGATGATTGAGCCTTCGCTTGGGCTATTGCCGGTAGTGCCTGGTGATTTGTTGAAAGCGTCGCGAGATACGGGGTCTTTGGTAGCAAGTGGATGACCGTCGGGTTCGCCGATGCAGGCGGGATAATTCTCTGAATTGGCCCCGAAAGAGCCTTTGTCTCTTCCGTCAGCAGGTCCTTCGCCATGTGCGTATTCTCCGTGAAACTCTCGCCTTCTGTCCGAATTTCAATCGCTCAAAATTATGAATTGTGTGGAAAGCGTGGCCGCGGTTTCGGAAGGCCGAATGACAATAGGGGACCCGACGTGAAGGAACAGAGGCCGTCGGTCGGTGGTAAGATTTCCAGCAGATGTCTTCTGGGTGTGCTTGGTCGCGGCCGTAACCCATACGGTACTCGCTGCCGCCCGTTGGGTAACGAGGGTTGTATCTCGGACCCCCTTGATAAGCGTCTTGCGGAGAGTTGTCTATGCTGAATCCACCGGACGGCAGTCGCGGAGCGTCAAAACAATCGTACGAGGCGGGACCTGTCGTTGTTATCATGGGTCGGGACATACGTGTTCCCTCCGGTATTGTGAGTGTCGTCGGTCGCAGGATACATTTGTAGCACCTTTGTTGACCCTCGAGTATATATTCTATATCGTCTGAGAATGAGATCGACTTCGCCAATCTTGCGCTTCGGCGTGGCACCGCGCGGGTGTTCTCTGAGAGTGGGGACAGGTTTTGTTTGATGGCGCGGAGCTCGTCGCCTTTCATAAGAGCTCGTGTGGATATATCTTGAAAGTCGAGCGACTCCTACTCGCATTCTTCGCGGAACATATGTAGTGATAGTCGTAGCCTTGGATTGAGTCCGCGGATGAGCGTCATGATTTTTTCGCTGATGTCGAATGGGCATCCGGCGCGGTCGTGGGACTCGACGAATCGTGTCTGAAACTTATTTTCGGTCTCTCCGGGCTTCTGGTGCAGCGACCAGAGGTCATCCAGCGCGTTCTTAATCACTTAGTTAGCGGTGTATTGTTTCAGCAGGAATGCAACGGCCGTCGGGCATGACTTCACCGTGCACCCGCACCTGATGCACTCTTCACCCCAGTGCTCTAGTGCATATACGCAGAGCCTGTCGAGAACGATAGCAGCGCCAGATACGCTTCGCGCTCGCTGAGCTTGAGCTCGTCATAAGAATTGGAGAACTCCGTAAGAAACGTGATGATAGCGGTAGGGTCTCGCCCATCGAACTTATTTCCCTGGAAGTTTGTCTTCAGATTTCCCAGGTTACGGCGTAGCACGCCACTGGAGAAGATGGCTGCAGCCTCGTTATAGCGGTGGCGGAAAGCCCGGTAAATCACCACGTGTTCGTAAAGGTGGTTTGTTTGGTTTTTGGTGGCACTCCTGTAGTCCTTTCACAACCGGCCTTTTAGCGCGCGTCCACGGACAAGTTGGTATAGCGTCTCGCATGGAAAATCCTCCAACTCCTGTTCGTACCTTGCCTCCTGTATAAGGGCAGTGGCGGCGCCGCTACGGGTTTGTGTGATTTCTCGGGTGCCGTCCCTTCTCAGTCGTTTTCGTGATCAGGATTCTCGATTTTGACCTTCGGGTGCCCCAGAACCCTGCCCACGGCTTCTGCAATTTTGTTAGCCAAGTGCGGCTCGTTTGCTACTTCTTTTATAGACATTTCACGAGCGTTTTCGGTTTACATTACCGGGTTGGAGAGTCCGGTATGCGTATAAATGCCTACAACCGAGTGATGGCATCGTCGAGAAGAACCATCGCGCGGTGGACTTCCTTCTGCAAATTCTATAGGGTCTTTCAGACCTGAGAGATGTTTTTGTCCACCTCTGTGGCCACGTTGTGGACTATATTCGTTAATCCCTCGACGAGGCCTTTTTGTTTCTGCACCAAGTAGCTTACGCGTTGCACTTCCGACTCGAACTGCTGTAGCAGTATATCGACTTCTTGACGAAGTTCCAAGCGGAGCAGGGCTCGTTCTTCGAGTGGGGCGCTATTTTTCCCATCGCTCTCATACTCTTCGTCTATCAGGTGTTCTTAAGCGTCTTCATGGTGGACGGTCTTCATACTCAGTGGGTCTGTCGCGTTTCGAGGACTTCCTCGAGAGGGTGCTGTCTTATTCTTCTGCCCAAACTAGTGTAATTTCCCATTGGATGTGTTCCCGGCAGTTCGTCTACTGGTGACATCGCCGTTAGAGGCATGATTGCGGCGTACTGAGCCGCCGGTGTAGATGGCATCAGAACGTCTCAGGAATCTCTCACCGGCATCGCGCGGCAGCGGCAGGTTTCAGGAACCCTTGCTCCTCGGCATCACGAATGTGGTGAGTGGTAACCCAGCTGTGAATTCCTGCAGACGCGTGGGTGACCCTCTCAAAAATTTAAATACACGCATAGGTAACCGTAGAACCGGTGGCGCTGCACCAAATAAACGATACCGAGAATTCGGCGCTTCAATGGAACTTTCTGACGGGGCGATAGTTTGTTGATCCGAGGATCTGTGTAGGTGATTGGCCGAGTCTCTAGTTCGACGTTCTTGTTCGAAAAGGGTGTTACCCCAGTTCCAGATGTAGCGAATTGGTCTTCATATCTCGTAGTTTGCCATTTGCGCAATGGGAAGTGAGATTGCCTTCCTGGTTCCGTGTGCCGTCGGCTTCTTGCGGCGAGATGTATTGACCAGGTTTGTCAGTGGCGTATCGCCGAGGCGGTTCACGTTGCGAATACTGGACGTCGCCCTAAATCTATCGATGGTACGGCTGTGTCGCACAGATATTGACGTACGACGGCGAGTTGCCGGGTTTGTTGGCGTGTTGCCGAAGCGGCTTACCTCGAGAACATTTGGTCGATAACACAAATAATTCGAAAGGCATAGGTTCAATTCGAGAGATAGTCACGTACAACGGCAACTTGCCGGGGTTCCCAAATTGGTGACTGACCGGTTCGACATACAGGTGGTGAGACCAGTGTGGCACAAAGTAGCTCTAGGAAAAACTGCAGACACATCCACAAGGCCACAAAGGAGCAACCGGTTGAAACGAACCTAGATTTGGGATGGGATCTGCAATCAAAAAGGTAGATGAACGCCGCGGCGCAGCTCAGTACTCACTCGAACGGGTCCTAGAACAGAACGGTAACACCATAACTGTGAGCAACGGTAGATGGTTTTATTGAAAACGGAAACTAGCACAAAATCATAGCAGAAAACAAGTGACCGCCCTAAATCGGGAATAGGACTAAGAATGCTACAGGCTTATAATAAATGAATAAGATAGGGACGAAAAAATAGGGATAGGCCCCCACTCCAGATTGCGCTATCCTGGTGAATAGTTCAACAGTATTTACAGGTACCTCTGATGCGCAATACAGATGAATCCATCTGTAATGCAAACCGCGAGAGAAAGACACTAATGCAAGCTGAACTCAAAATGAAGGCCACGTGTGAAGACAAATTATCATCTGTGCGGTAGTGTAGCTATTGTAAAGCCACACAGAACAGCGCAAACACCCACCCTAGTATGGAATGTCAGCCCGCGAGGGAGGTAGAAGTTAGAATTAGTCGGTAACGTCGCAATATGGTCATCTTGAGGCATATGCAGGACTGTCCTGCAAGGATCTTGCAAGCCGATCGTGGGGAGCTACCCGGCGTGACCGAAGACGATTAACGAATTCGAATCAATCCCGTCTGGATATAATTCGATGACGTAAGTTCCTTGGGTTCACCCCAGCGAGTCTCCGGACTACTCACAGTAATCCGTATTATGAATTCTGCAAAACCTATATTCCTAAATTAGAATGTGGCACCAACTACGAAAAAGTGTCAGCAATAGGTTTGACAGCGCACCTGGAAAAACTCTAGACTATACAAGCTTCAGAGGGTAAAATGACGAACACTCTTGTAAAACAAGTTACCATGGCATCCCACCGATGGGGTTCGAGACGACATTGCCCCGCCATCGGTGCCCTTGGAATAATCCTAAGTCACTGCTTACTGTGAGCTATGCCATGAAGGCATCCAATATCACATTACCAGCCAGCGCTAAACTTCTTGCCTGTTCACACGCACATGACACGGTGTTTGCAGTTTAAGAAATAGATAGCTGGATGAAGTGAAAATATTTAGGCTTTAATCTCATACGCGTAGTTGAATACTTTCAACTCCTGGAACATTTTGCTCGCGATCATAGAGATCGAATGCGGTGAACGTCGGTAAATTGTGAATAGTATTTTCATGCATGCACATCGAGCACGCCCACTCATTCTGAAATCAGGCTGCTGTTTAAAGCAGGTAAATTGGTGTGCATTGTCAATGCTAGCGGCACGATTTCCGCATGGGTAGCGCCTCGTTCTAGCAGTGAAAAGTTTAAGCTGTAATTACATGTGTGACTTCCTATGCCGTTGTTACATAGAAATATTGGCTGTATGTGTATAAAATACCGAGGTTTTTCAAAATCGTTGTGGCACTCCACATGTGAACTTCACAGTTGTTCAAACTCACTGTGGCTTGAAGGGGTAGCACATATGCGTCCAATAATACCGATCTCTTGTGCCCAGTGTAATCTAAGGTTGCTGTGACACGCTGCATTTCTAATTCACTAAGGAAAGATGAATCTTGGAAACAGGCATCAAGTAAACAAGTTGAAATCACTGATTCTGGGTTCACTTCTCACATATTGCTCTTCCGAATTTTGACATTAGCCTTCCATCTTTACTCACCTGGCTTTTACCAAGAATAATATAGTTTTAAATCAAATTTAGAATATTTAATTGTAAGTCGTAGTATTGATGATAAAGTTCCTGTCCACTACAATCCCATTCAAAATATTTTTGCACGCATAATTTGTGCTGGAAATTTGTATAAAAAATTTATTCGTCAAGTTAAGTAGACCAGAATTTGACGACAGCGGTTTCTGGTAATTCTCTGGTCGTTTGATTTAACATAGACCATGAATAAGATCTCGAAGGCAAACCTCTGCATTTGCGCATCCGACAAATCTTTTAAAAGGGAATTCTACAAAGTCTTGCTACACGAGCCAGGCAAGAAAAGAATTTGGAAACTCATTTTCATTTGCCGCAATAAATGGGTGCTAGAAATTTCTGAATCCCATGAATCCATTTCTAATGGGCAATCGGGTAACCCTTCGGTTGATATGATTGCACAACATTTATACACGAGCGACAGAATATTCAACAGCAACAATTGATTCCACAAGGAAATTTTTACTTGCCTGATCAAGTACCTAATTTTCAAAATATTCATGGACATCAATAATAAGCGTGCAACTGTCAGGAAAATGAATCATTAGATATGTTGGTGTAAATAAAATAATATCTTTCAAACAATAATATTTTTAGATGACGCCAAAATTCAAATGTTCTCCGTTTAATAATTTTACACTATTAAAAAGGAAAACGAATACAGTTAGAAAAAAACATTTGCAAACATTACTGAAAACTAGGCTACGATTTCGAGAAAATATTCTTGATCTGGAACTCAAAACATCTATTTCCTACGAAATATATCGAAGCGGTTCCTTGCGCTTATGATAAAATGCTGCCAAGTTACTTGGAGTTAAGTTTTTCACTGATTGCGGAAATAACAAGTCATGATGATTCAGTTGATGAACAACAAAAATACAAAAACCATATGAATTTGTCGCTTCAAAAATTTCAGAAGAGCGAGGATAAATGGAAAAGACAATGCAAGAATTCGAGGACCCGTTTTGTCAATGAAATTCTACAGACGAATCTTATCATGTTGACTCTTTGAAACAATTAATTCTAGAATCTAAGCAAGCTACATCTATGTCTCATGAAATTATTCATGACTGTGATTTGAATAGCTGTTAGCAAATTTTGCTAATTCCTTGCAAGTGCATGAGGAGTAAAACCGGTGAAATACAGCCGAGTGTATAAATGATCAATCTTGCTCCAAGACTAAAAGATTTCTGCACAGCAAGATGCCAGAGCGGAATAGCTGGTGTCATTCTTCTGAGTACTAAGCAGGCC
>JAAUYH010054846.1_pt1 | contig 27624 bp, 22 predicted proteins | sample 7278061 | NCBI WGS metagenome assembly JAAUYH01 (sample SAMN14350203, study PRJNA611818) | marine sediment metagenome | isolation source: surface marine sediment (0.6m) | place: French Polynesia: Moorea | collected 2018-08
AACAAAGCTTTAAGTTCCGCAGTCAGCTCCATCTCTATATTCTCCCGAAGTCTTAGCCCTGCCTGAACTCTACCCTGTTATGGGATGTTTTTTTCTGTCTAATTCCCTAAAAGATTTTGAAAACTATACTTAATTATGTATGTAATTTTTATAATTGTTCAAAAAATCTGTAAAGCTTTACCTAATCATCCATCTGCCAGGGTTCGATAATATTATTCTCATCTAAAATTCTCTTGGGTCGCATGATCAAGACCAACTGACCGATAATATCTAAATCTGGAGCTTCTTCAAACCACTGCAATTCTAGTTTGTCTTCTGTTTCTACCAAAAAATAACCATTGACATCCCATTTCTGACTAGCTCGATCGATAATTACTAATACCTGCTCTACTTTGCCTGAAATAGATATCGGTAAGCGATCGCTCGGAGCAAAATAACCGACGGGATCGGTTGCTTTGAGAATTGCTTGCCAACCAGGAACTGGTACAAAAGCACCACCACTAGTAACTTGGATGTTGCCGAAAGGTTCTTCTGCCGTAATCTGAGCAACCGTTTCTATCTCTTGACGAGTAAGAGGAAAAGAACCAGCCAAAGGAATAATGCATGGTAACTCATTTTCAGATTCTAGACGATAAATTGGCAGTAAAGGGGCAGTACGGCTAGGAACAACGGTAAAATCACTCAACAGTTTTTCTATACTCTCTCTAGCTGTCTGAGAATGAGCAAATTTTAATCCTTGAGCAATCAAGCGAGATCGAGCTTGTAAATCTTTTTTCTGGCGAGCATTCTTCCAACAGAGATAAGCTACCGCATCCCCAGGATGGTTAGTAAAACCTGCGGGTAATTGAGATAGTCGAGAAAAATCTTTAACTGCCCTAGCAACTTGATGCGCTCCGTCTATATCGATTTTTTTATCATAAGCTAGTTGTGCTGCTGCTGCTCTTTGTTCCTGATTAAGAATACGAAATTCATGCAAAACATCGCTACGAGGACCTCGAAAATACTCTAATACTTCTTCGGCTAAATCTGCTTGAGCAATGCTGTTATAGACTTGAGCAGCTACAATCACTAAATTTTGCTGACTAGCTTGAAAGCCAGTTGTTTCAAAAATGTTCTGTGCAGTATAACCTGCTTTTTGTAGTTGCTGACAGTTTTTTCCCCAGTCTACCCAAGAACCTTCTTTATGGAGGAGCGATCGCATAAGTTCTTGGGCTTCTTCTTCTGATAATTTAGCAGGACTTTCTTGAGGCATGTTTATAAAGTAGGGAGTAGTAAGTAGAAAGTAGGAAGTAGCAAGTAGCGAGTAAAAAGAACCAATGACTAGTGACTAATAAATAATAACCAATGACCAATAACTAATCACTACTTACAAAGTTTTTACCACGGCAGACTTGTTAATAAACCATTTATCTCCTTGGCGCAGCAGATGATACCGCACTAGCAAATTTTCATCATAAGATTTGGCTGGAATTAATTTTCCGCCTTGATGATGGTCTGCTTTTTCTCTAACTTCGGCTTCTACTACTGCTTGGTTAGGTTTTTGTTCATCAAAATTGACTGAGCGAACTTTAACCTCGTGTTGGTATTCTCTATATTCTTTAGTTTGCTTATAGTGAAGAGCGCGTTCACGCCAGGTTGATAATAAAGATGAGACTAAAATACTGTTTAAGGCCTCAACTTTATGTTCCGAGCCCATAGCTGCTGATTTGCTCTCTAACCAATTTTCGATCGCCTGCTTAGCAACAGTCTCATTCATCCCTTTTGGTTTAGCTGGCTGAGGTGCTTTCTTCTCAGCAGAGGGTGAGGGGGCTGGGGGTTCAGTTACTTTAACTACTACATCTTCTGATGGTTTAGTTGTTTGGGTCGCAGGTTTAAGCATTTTGTTGGTGAATATAAATCCTAAAACCCCAATACCCCAAATCATGGAGATAAACAATAAGGCGTATCTAGCAGGGGAATTGAGCAAACCCTTACTTTTGTTTTTCCGAATAGGCGATCGATGATAGGGAGGAGCAATATTTCTGGGGGAGGGATTTCCTGGCGGTGATGAATGCCTTAGATTAAGATTATTTCCTTGTCTACCAACTGGCGGAGTAGGAGGTCTAGAGGATACAGAAGAACTAGGAGCATTTATTTTGGGTAAAGTAGCCGTTGCACCATTGCTATTTGCTACTCCCACCCCAGCTAATTCTTTTGCTTCAACTAAAGGATATTGACTAACTTTAGGCGTTGTTTGTACTTTTTTAACGGCAGGTTTTTTACTCCAACCAAAAAAGCGACTAAGTCCAGACTCTTCTTTTTGCCGAACTTGTTTTTCTGGTTGAGATTTAGCCATAGACTTAGGCGATTTGGGATTTGGATATAGCTTTTCCAAATAAGCTTGTACTTTTCGATCGGCAAAATATTCTTTTAAAGTAAGTTTACAATTAGCTAAATCGCGAAATTGAGATAATACTTCCTGGTGTAACCATTTTTCCCCATAAAAACATAACCCAGGCAATAAATCTGGAGACTCTTGAGAATGCTGCTGAATCAGATTTAAGATTTTCTCTTCTCTAGTTTTTTGCAGAGCCATATTTGCTTCCTGGGTTTGACCAAGAAGCAAAGCACATATTGCTTGTTCCCAAGCTACATCTTCTCGTTTACTTAAAGTTTGGAGCAGTTGTTGCCCTTTCACAATCCAACGAGGCTCTTTATTGGCAAATCCTTTAGCAAGTAAGGTATAAACTGTTAAGTAAGTAGCAACAGCAGAAGGACGTTTCGCTTCTGCTTCAAATAGTTCTTGTTGTTCAGTAGCAGTTAAATGTTGTCTTAATTGCTGAATAAAACAAAGGAATTGTTCAAAATTCAAGCCAGAATGATCTATACCTTGTCCTTCTATGCCCTGACGCTGGTTGAGCATTTCTTTAAGCAATTGAAACGCCTTGGCTTTCTGCTCTGGTTGATGCTCACCATTATTCATCAACTCTAAGATGCGATAAGGTCTCAGTTTATGCAAGTCTGTTTCAATTTCTGACTGCACACTAGGATATAAATTATCTTCCACTAGCAAGTTATATCCCATCTCTCCTGAGAGGGCAGCATTTTCATATTCTCCTTTTTGCCATTGTTCTCGACCTAGTTCAAGATAGGCTAATGCCAAAGTCAAGGTAGTATCTTCTTTGACAGTCAAGGCAACTCGACTATCATGTTTACCTTTGAGAGAGGTAAAATCAGCACTATTTAAATAAGCGATTCCTGACCTTAAGACTAATTCATATTCTCCTAGTTCTTGCAGGATTAACAAAGCCCCAACAACCTCAGTTGGTGACACTTCAATTGCTGGATTACTAACCGATGGCTTAGTTGTTTGATCTACTTGTTGAGCTTTATTTTCTGATAAGTTTTCTATAACTTTGGTTTGGAGAAATTTATTGTCATATTCTGTCCGTTTTAAAGGAGAAGACAAGACTTTATAAGCTTGAGTGAGAATCTCTTTACGAACAGCGATCGCCATTTCACTATATTCACGACGAGGCTTTTGCCGTTCACGATCGTGATAAGCTTGAGCGATTTGTTCATCTGTAGCTTGAATGGGTACACCTAAAATTCTGTAGTAGTCAAGCGGAATAAGCACGATTAGCTTCCTCAGAGCAAAGTATCAGTTATCAAGTACAGGTTTGGCAATACCAGAACCCTAATGTTTATTGCTTAATATAAGTTGGTTTGTTTTAATGTTCAGCAATTCTAGCCTACAGATTGTGTTTTGTAGAAAATATTTATGATTAGTTATGAAAATTGATACCGTACTTTACAGAAAAGATGAGAAAATGTAAAAGTTTTCTATATTCTGCATTTTTGGCGAGAAATAGTTTTAGGTAGAAAAACTTTATGATTAATTAGGAAACTCGATCTATGAATTTACAGCATAAGACCTTTTTCTCTTTATATAGATATCGCAAGAGTCCGAGGATTAAAGCCTTGCAGCTTCAAAAACATCTAATTGTTTGCCTTTCTCTAGATATTTAGTTTGTGGTACGTAATCCTTAGTTTAAAGTTCTTGAAGTTATGAAGTCTAATCAACCTAAAATTATTGTTCTCGATGATGATCCGACAGGTTCTCAAACTGTACATAGCTGCTTGCTACTAATGCGTTGGGATGTAGCAACTCTAAGATTGGCATTGTCCGATGAAGTGCCAATTTTTTTTATTTTGACTAATACTAGAGCAGTAACCCCAGAAAAAGCGAAAACAATAACCAAAGAAGTATGTCAAAATCTCAAAGTAGCTATAGCAGCAGAAGAAATTGCTGATTTTTTAGTTGTTAGCCGTTCTGATTCTACTTTACGGGGTCATTATCCCATCGAAACTGATGTAATTGAGTCGGAACTAGGTAGTTTTGATGCTCATTTTCTCACTCCTGCTTTTTTTGAAGGGGGACGTGTAACGATCGATAGTGTCCATTATCTTTTGATTGATGGAGTCCGAACTCCTGTGCATGAAACCGAATTTGCTCAAGATTCTGTATTTGCCTATAGTCATAGCTATCTCCCCGATTACGTTGCTGAAAAAACTAAAGGGGGAATTCCCTCCACAGCAGTAGCAAGATTTACGCTAGCTGATATTCGCCAGGGTGTCCGCTCGCGCCTCCTCAATTTAGTAGATAATAGATGTGTGGTAGTAGATGGAGAAACTCAAGCAGACTTCGATCGCTTCGCCGAAGATGTTTTAAGTACCGCAGCTATAGGCAAACGTTTTCTCTTTCGTTCTGCTGCCAGTCTGATTACTTCCCTGGCTCAAATAGGTTCACAACCAACTCCCCCAGAGAAGATGGCAAGCTATAAACCGACTCAAGAGCCTGGAGTATTTATTGTTGGCTCTCACGTACGTAAAACTACTCAACAGCTAGAGAGATTGCTCCAAGAATCAGGGATCACAGGTATAGAAGTTAACGTAATTCAGTTAAGAGATTTTCCCACGCAACGTAACGATTTATTGCAAGAAATTCTCCAATCAGTTCGTCAAGCTTTTGTTAAAGGTCAAACCCCTGTTGTTTACACTAGTCGCCAAGAACTCAGTTTTACCAATATTCAGCAACGCCTCGATTTTGGTAGTGCTGTTTCTGCTCTGCTGATGGATATAGTTAAAGGATTGCCTCCACAAATAGGTTTTCTAGTTAGCAAAGGGGGTATTACTTCTAACGATGTCTTGAGCGAAGGTTTAAACTTAACCACCGCCAGACTCCTAGGACAGATTATCCCTGGATGCTCGATTGTGCGTACTCCCACCGATCATCCCAATTTCCCTAACTTACCCGTAGTGTTGTTTCCAGGTAATGTGGGTCAAACAGGTAGTTTAGTTGAAGTTTGGCAATGCTTAAGAAATTCCTAATTATTAATTAGGCTTAACTAGGTTAGGATGTGCTTGAGTAAAAAGACCTGCTGTAGTTAAGTAGATAGTTGCATGAGTTCCGACACAACTTTTTCGGCGGATGACAAATCCCTTTCTTTAGATGATGATAATACTACATCACCACTGATCGTCAATAGCTACTCTCAAGTTTATTTAAAAAGTGAGAGTGAACGGATCTTATTGGTTCTACCATCCGAAGAAGAAATGGTGTTAAACATGCCCTGGTCAGAAATATGGCAGGAACTCAAACATCGTCTACAAGCTAGAGAGCAATCTTGGCAAGCAGGAACATTCGTATCTTTGCTGGCTAAAGATCAACTACTCGATGTTAGACAATTGCAAACTATTGCGGAAACTTTAAGCGAGGTTAACTTATGTTTAGAAAAAGTATGTACTAGCAGAAGACAAACAGCAGTGGCTGCTGCTACTGCTGGCTATTCAGTAGAGCAAAAAGTCCTAGATGCAACTTTAAGCGATTCCCCTGAGGGCAAAACAAAACCTCACTCTCTAGCAGATCCTCTCTATCTGCAAAATACGGTTCGTTCTGGAGTCGAAGTTCGCCATCCAGGTACAGTAGTCGTCCTTGGCGATTTGAATCCAGGAGGACTTATAATTGCTGCTGGAGATATTTTTATTTGGGGTAGATTAAGGGGTATTGCTCACGCTGGGGCTAAAGGTAGTCGTCAAGCCCGCATTCTGGCATTACAGATGGAGCCTACTCAATTGCGCATTGCCAATGTAGTAGCTCGCGCTCCCAAATCTCCACCTCAAGCTTTTGAACCTGAGATAGCTTATGTAGCTTCAGATGGTATTCGTCTCAGCCAGGCGATCGATTTTGCTAAAACCCATTCTTTTTCCACGGAACTAGGAGGCTGGGCTGATTCTCCACAAACAAATCGCAAATAAATATAGTAAAACTGAAATTAAAATAAAATATGAGTCGCATAATTGTTGTCACTTCTGGGAAAGGAGGAGTGGGTAAAACCACTGTTACTTCTAATTTAGGAGCAGCACTAGCTCAAGTGGGTTGTACTGTTGCTCTAATCGATGCTGACTTTGGACTGAGAAACCTAGACCTATTATTGGGTTTAGAAGAGCGAGTTGTTTATACAGCTTTGGATGTGTTGGCGGGAGAATGTCGCTTAGCTCAGGCTCTAGTTAAAGATAAACGCCTCAAAGGATTGGTGTTATTACCAGCAGCCCAAAATCGCAATAAAGAATCGGTACAACCCGAACAGATGAAGAAAATAACATCTGCCTTGACAAAAGGCTATGATTATATTCTCATTGATAGTCCAGCTGGAATTGAAATGGGTTTTCGCAATGCGATCGCAGCAGCAACAGAATCAGTAATTGTTACTACTCCTGAAGTAGCTGCGGTGCGAGATGCAGACAGAGTTATTGGCTTACTGGAAGCAGAAGGCATCCATAATATCCGTCTGATTATCAATCGCGTTCGACCAGAAATGGTGCAAACCAACAAAATGATGAGTGTAGAAGACGTGCTAGAGTTACTGGCTGTTCCTCTGGTAGGGGTTGTCCCCGATGATGAAAAAGTAATTGTGGCAACCAACAAAGGCGAACCCTTAGTAATAGCAGAAGATTATTCTCTTCCCGCACTCTCATTTACTAATATTGCTAGGCGATTGCAAGGAGAGAAAGTTCCTTTCCTCGATCTAATGGCAGAGCAAAATAATATTCTGACTCGTATTCGTCGCATTTTTGGAGGTTAAAATTTTGGGCAATCAATCTTTAACCGAATCGTGAATCTTATAGAGAGAAGTATCTATATTTAATTGACTGTATTGACTGTATTGACTTGTTTAACTTGTTGAATGTGGAAATTATGATTAGCGAACTAAGTGAACTTATGGAAATGATTTTTCCCTGGAATACTAATAAAAATAGCCGAGAAGAGGCGAAACGTCGCCTCCAGTTAATCCTTGCCCACGACCGAGCTAATGTTAATCCAATGATGATTAACCGTATGCGTGAAGAGATTCTAGCAGTAGTAGCTCGATATGTTGAGATCAATAAAGACGAGATGGAAATAGCTTTAGAAAATAGCGATCGCATGACCGCTTTGATTGCTAATTTACCTATTGTCAAATTTAAAAGAGTTGCCGGCGCTGAAGAAAATTCTCAACCACTTCCCGCAGATATTAATTTAGATTTAACATGAAGTTACCTAGTCTTCAAATTATGAGAGACTAAACTTAAGGTAGTTTTATTAATCTAGTCCAATGAAATCAAGCAGTGCTGTTACTTTAGTTTCCAGTTTAGGATTAAGTTTAGTAACTAGTCCCTTTATCTTGAGTATTCTTGCTTTACAAATTTTTACAGAAACTCTGATTGAATTAGGTGAAGCAAGTGAAGAATTGTTTCGTTCTACTCGTTTACCCATACTTCACTTTCCTGACTTTGAGGATTAGATTGGGTAAGCGAATCTCAACTTAAAAAGGGAATTAACAAAATAGCCCCAATCGTTTTCTCTACTTTTACTCCAGTTCTGGAAAGGCTGTGTATTGAGTAAAGATTAATGCTGCTTAAAAATTGTCTTAATCTTTAATATTTTTAATAAAATCATTCTATATATTTCGGTTTAAGGATGAAACAGCTAGCTGTGCATCAAAATTAATATCTTTTGATAGCTAAATAGCTTTAAAGTTAAACATTAGCGTCTTCGATCACAATTGCCTGAGGTATCTATGAGTTCGCTTCTTCAATCTTCCCCATCTACAGTTAGTATGTTTTCTGCCTCTCATCTTCTCTTACGCCATCGACTCAAGTTGGTAGAAGATTTATGGGAACTAGTGCTGTGTTCTGAGTGTGGACAAGAAATGGTCGATCTACTCAAGCAAATGAGGGCTATTTCTACCCCTGAAGGACAAGCTCTAGTCAATGACTCCCCCAAATCCTCAGTAACCGATCTAATTGGAAAGTTAAGTCTAAATGATGCCATTCAAGCAGCTCGTGCCTTTGCTCTTTATTTCCAACTAATTAATATTGTCGAACAGCATTATGAACAAAGAGATCAAAAGCTATCTAGAAGAGCAATATCTCAATCGCAAAAATCATCAGAAGACATCAATGGCAATCATTTAAAACACCATGACTCAACTACTGTTGTTCCTGGGGCAGAACAGCTAGAAAATAGTTGGTCAGAAGGAAGTAATCGTCCTGCTAAAGCCGGAACATTTCAGTGGTTATTCCCCTATTTAAAAAATGTTAATATGCCACCCCGAATGATCCAGCGATTGCTAGAACAATTGGATATTCGTTTGGTTTTTACTGCCCACCCTACAGAAATCGTGCGTCACACTATTCGTAAAAAGCAAAGGCGTATCTCCCGTATTTTGAGAAAATTAGACAGTGCAGAAGAAGCTGTACGGGAAATTGGCTTGACCAATTCTTGGGAAGTAGAAGAAGTTACCAATCAACTAACGGAAGAGATCCGTTTGTGGTGGCGTACTGATGAATTACATCAATTTAAACCAAAAGTTTTAGATGAAGTAGATTATGCTCTTCATTATTTCCAAGAAGTTCTGTTTGATGCTATCCCCCAATTAGCTTCTCGTCTTAAACAAGCTTTAGGACAAGCATTTCCCTGGCTATCTCTCACCAAAAATAACTTTTGTTACTTTGGTTCTTGGGTGGGGGCAGACCGAGACGGGAATCCTTTTGTAACTCCTCAGGTTACTTGGGAAACAGCTTGTTACCAAAGAGGTATAGTTTTAGCTAAATATATTCAATCGATCGAACAACTAAGGGAATTATTAAGCTTGTCTCTTCATTGGAGTAAGGTACTACCAGATTTACTAGACTCCTTGGAAAAAGACCGACAGCAAATGCCAGAAATCTACGATGGCTTGGCAATTCGCTACCGTCAAGAACCCTATCGTCTGAAACTCGCTTATATTGAGCAAAGGCTAAAAAATACTTACGAACGTAATGAACTTCTGGCTCAACCAGAAACTAGACAGGGAGTTAGTGAACTAATTAGTAATAATATCTACAGTTCAGGAGAGGAATTTTTAGCCGAATTAAAACTTATTCAAAAGAGCCTAGCAGAAACTAGCTTGCACTGTCGCGAATTAGATAATCTGGTTTGCCAAGCAGAAGTTTATGGCTTTATTCTGACTCAGCTAGATTTTCGCCAAGAATCCTCTCGCCACTCCGATGCGATCGAAGAAATCGCTGCATATCTACAAATACTACCTAAACCCTATAGCCAACTCTCAGAAAGAAAAAAAGCCGAGTGGTTAGTTCAGGAATTACGTACCCGTCGCCCGCTAATTCCTGCGGAAATGCCTTTTTCTGAATCTACCTGTGAAATAATCGAAACTTTGCGGATGCTGCGGAAACTGCAACAAGAATTTGGCTTGAGTATTTGTAAAACTTACATTATCAGCATGACTAATCATGTCAGCGATGTATTAGAAGTGATGTTGTTGGCGCAAGAGGCGGGATTATATGACCCGGCAACGAGTCGTACCACCCTAAGAATTGTTCCTCTGTTTGAAACCGTAGATGACCTTAAACGCGCTCCCTCCGTGATGCGGGATTTATTCGAGTTGCCTCTCTATCGAGCAGCTTTGGCTGGTGGCTACGATCGACTAGACCAATTACAGGGCAAAGAGATAGAAGGCAAGCTTGAGGAACTACCAATCGAACCAGCTAACTTACAAGAAGTAATGTTAGGTTATTCCGACAGTAACAAAGATTCTGGTTTCTTAAGCAGTAATTGGGAAATTCATAAAGCCCAGAAAACTTTGCAAAAAGTAGCCTCTGAATATGGTGTTTCTCTGCGTATTTTCCACGGTCGTGGTGGCTCTGTAGGACGGGGTGGAGGTCCTGCTTATGCAGCGATTTTGGCACAACCAACTGATACCATCCAAGGCAGAATTAAAATTACCGAACAAGGGGAAGTCCTTGCTTCTAAATATTCCTTACCTGAACTCGCTTTATATAATTTAGAAACTATTGCCACTGCCGTTATTCAGTCTAGTTTACTTGGTAGTGGTTTCGATCGCGTCGAACCCTGGAATGAGATTATGGAAGAGTTAGCAGTGCGCTCTAGAACTGCTTATCGTTCTCTTGTTTATGAACAACCAGACTTTGTCGATTTCTTTTTGTCTGTTACCCCTATTGATGTAATTAGCCAACTACAAATCGGTTCTCGCCCTTCTAAACGTCCAGGAAAAGCGAATAAAGAGCAAAACAAGAAAAAGGATATTAGTAGTCTTCGAGCCATTCCTTGGGTGTTTAGTTGGACACAAAGCCGTTTTCTCTTACCCGCTTGGTATGGAGTAGGGACAGCCCTCCAAGAATTCCTCGAACAAGAACCAGAGAAAAACTTGAATTTATTGCGCTACTTCTCTTTCAAATGGCCCTTTTTCAAAATGGTTATTTCTAAAGTAGAGATGACCCTGGCTAAAGTTGACTTGCAAATTGCAGCCCACTATATTAACGAGTTATCTAAACCAGAAGATCGAGAACGTTTCCTCCGTTTATTTGAGCAAATTACTCAGGAATATTATTTAACCAAAGAGTTAGTGTTGCAAATTAATAACCAAAAAAATCTTCTCGATGACGACCCCGAATTACAACGTTCTGTTCAATTGAGAAATGGTACAATTGTTCCTCTAGGCTTTTTACAAGTTTCCCTAATCAAAAGATTACGTCAGTATGAGGAATCCGATGTAGTTCACTTCCGCTTTAGCAAAGAAGAATTACTCAGAGGGGCGATGTTAACGATCAACGGGATCGCAGCAGGTATGCGGAATACTGGTTGATTAGTTCTCTTTCAGTAATTTAATTTGTTAGTCTACAATTTAAAGGAGATTGATTATAGATAACATCTTTAGAGAAATAGATTATGGCAGGAAAAATTAAAAAAGGTGCGTTAGTACGAGCAGTAAAAGAGAAACTAGAAGGTAGTCTAGAAGCAAAAGCTAGCGACAACCGTTTTCCTAACTATATTTTTGATAGTAAGGGGGAAATTGTAGACATGAACGATGAATATGCTCTCGTTAAATTTTACGTTCCTACCCCGAATATTTGGTTTCGTCTCGATCAAATCGAACTAGCTGAATAGATTGCTAGCCTAATTTCATCTTTTTGATTAAGCTCATCCCACGTCCTCGGACAGTGGGATTTCTTGTTAATTAACCTTGAATTGACTAACACGATCTTGCAGTTGTTGGGTAACTGTGAGCAGTTTCTTAAATGAAGTTGCCACATCTGTCGCCGAAATAGAAGTTTTTGTAGACATGGTAGTTACTCTTTCTAAAATCTCATTTACTCTTGAACTTGCTTGAGATTGCTCAGAAGCAGAAAGAGCGATCGAATTTACTAACTGGTTAATTTGAGTACTCATCGCAGCTACTTGAGCAAGATTTTGGCGAGTTGCCTTTATCATTTGAGTCTGAGTTTTAGCCTTATTAGTACTCTCATTCATCGTGATAAGTACTTCATTAATCCCCGCCTGAATTTCTGCAATCAACTTTTCAATTTCTTCATTAGCTTGTTTCGACGTATGTCTAAGCGATTTATCAAAAATTAAAGATAAGTTTTGAGCATCATCACTAATTCGAGATTCTTCATTAGCAGAGTGTACGCTTACACCGTTAGTGTGAAAAGTAACTTGATGGATTATCTCAGTAAGTTGAGCAATTTTTTGGGAACAACTCTGCAAAAGTTGCATTTTTTCGTCTGTCTTGCCATTTAAACTTGGCATTGAGAGTATTTCTTCTACATTATGGTTAATTAAGACTGCCCCTGGTTCTCCAGTGGGCATCATTGGTGTTACCAGAGATTCTACCCGTACTGCTTTCGCAGCAATGGTATGGATGGAGTTTGCCATAGCTTGAATAGTTTCTCTTGCTAGAGTAATACCTTCTCTTTGGGCATCAGTATCTTCCGATAACTTCTGGATGGCAATTTCATTACTCTTAATGTTATTGACTACTTTTTGCACTACTATTTGTACCTGAACAATGATCTGCCGTAGATTTTCCAGAGTGAAGTTATAAAATTCTGCTATGGTGCCGATTTCATCTTCAGTTACTCTAGCGCGGATAGTAAGATCTCCCTGACTTACAGAGGCTATTTCTGTGCCTAACTCTCTTACTCTTTGCTGTAACTTTTCTTTTTCTCGGCGTTGTTTTTTTTCAGAAAGACATTCCTGCGCCCAAAGATCGCTTAGTTGAGCAGTCCGTTCTTTTACTTTAGCTTCTAGATCTTCATTCATTTTTTGCAAAGCCGACTCTGCTCTTTGGCTTTTTTGCAATAATTGCAGAGTTCGGCTAGTAGCTAAATAAGAAATCCAGCCCAGCAAAATTAAAGACCATGCATAGGCAAAATGGCGGTATATATTAGCTTTATTTACTGCTTTTTGATAGTAGTCATAGTAAGCTTTATTTAGTTCTTCACTTTGTTGGGTATTGAGTAATCCTAGTATTTGTTGTGTTAATTTATCTATTCTTGGTTTATAGCTGAGAATAATTTCTGCATGGCGATTAGCTAGGTTAATGAGGAAACTCTCTTCTTCGCTAATATTTTGTTCTCTTATCGCTTGCAGTTTTTTGATTGTTGCTTTGACAGAAGAAGTTAAATCTTCACTAGAAGTAAGATTATATAAAAGTATGTTTTGTACTAGCTCATCTAGAGAAGCTGATAAATTGGTCTGTTTACTTTGAGCGTAGGTTTTGTTAGCGATTTCCGAAACCAAAGAAGGTAAATAGCGGAGGGAGTTTTTAAAAGCGGAATTCTGACTTTTAAAATCCTCGATCAGTATTTCTGTTTGCTCTATAGCTTGTGAACTTTTTGCCAATACTTTCTGAAAACTAGCTCGATCTTCCCCACGGATAAAGTTAGGAATTGTGGTAAGCGTTGCTTGAGTTGCTTGTAGTTTTGACAAATGATTGACTAAGGGATCGTAGGAGAAAAAAAGCTCATATCTAGATTTGAGTAACTCTTGATTAATGATTGCTTTTCTCTCATTTTGATGAGCTAAAGCTGTTTGGTACTGCTGATGATGTTCTAGATCGATCGATAAACTCTGGATTACCAAGAAAATTAAAAAAATAGCAGCACTAAAGATTGTGGCGATTTTAAACCATTGATGTTTTTTCATAACGGTCTTCCTTGGTATTCCCCTGTGAGAGTTTTGAGAAATTTGACAATTAGCTGAATATCCTCTTCCGAAAGCTGCCTTCCTAATTGATATTTGCCCATTAGTTCCACTGCTTCCTCTAGGGTTTCTGCTGTACCATCGTGAAAATACGGTGGTGTTTTTTCTATATTGCGCAGACTGGAAACTCTAAATTTGTAACGATCTTCTTCATTTCCAGTAACATTAAAGCGTCCTAAATCAGCTTTAGTGATTTCACCACGGTCTTCAAAATAATTACCAAATAAGCCAAAAGTTTGGAATAAATTGCCCCCTATATTTATTCCTTGATGACAGCTAACACAACCATAGGCTTTAAACCGACTATAGCCTTCTTGTTCTTCTGAGGTGAGGGCATTTGGTTCTCCCCGCAGAAATTTGTCAAAACGGGAGTTGGGAGTATATAAAGACCTTTCATAGGTAGCGATCGAGTCTTTAATATTGTCGCTGTTGATCCGATCATCGTAGATCTTAGCAAACAGAGAAGTGTATTCTGGAGATTTCTGGAGCTTGCTAACAACTTCTGGCCAACTAGATGCCATTACTCGTTCGGAGTAAACAGGCTTATCAACCTGTTCTTCTAGAGTGGTAACAACCCCATTCCAATGCATTCTAAAATTAAATTCACTATTAAAAACTGTGGGTGTATTCACTACCCCAAGAGCATTATTAACACCACGAGAAAATTGTAATTGGTCAGTGCCTCCAGTATCTAAACCATGACAGGAAGCGCAAGAAATCGTATTATCTTTAGATAGTTTAGGTTCATTAAATAGTTTTTTTCCTAACTCTACTTTTCGGTTATCTAATTTCCTGGTCAGAGGAATTGGCTCAATTGCCCCACTACTGAGAGTAATAGCTATGGGTTTGGGTTCTTCATTAACCCTGGGCTTTTCTAGTAATTGAGAAGATCGCCATAACCCAATTGTCATCAAACATAAAAAAATGATTGAGATAAGATAGAACCATCTAACTCTCTGACTAGAGTAAAGCTTTTTCATCCTTCAATTAAACTCTGCATGAATAGTTTTTTAATACACGTTATCTAATATACTGAAATTGTACTTACGGGTATACTCGTACGTGGTTTGTAAAATCTTAGCAGAATATATAGATAATCTTTGTATCATTCAGAATTTTAATACCATACACCGAAAATCTTATGCAGTAAAACTTTACAATTAAGCAGTTCAAGAAGAAAGATAGCATAGAACTTTGCAAATCCAAACATAGTCGGGGAAACAAGGCAATATTCTCTCTGTTTTTTTTCTTCTAAGCTGAGTTCAGAACATGAAATTATATTGGATAAGTTTAAGGTTATTTGGGCGATTTTAAAAGTTATTGGCTTTATATCTTAAGTTATCTATCTAAATCTCCACCTTAACAAAAAGATTATTTTAATTAGTACCAATTGAGAGTAGATTGTGGATTGTCAAACTTTAAGCCAAGCCTATCAAGAGATCTCCAGAGAGACTTCCTTAGATAAATTATTGTTTAGTTCCCTCAGTATTCTCAGAGATAATACTGAAGCACAATGGGGGTGTATTCTTCTAGAGTCTAAAGGACAATGGCTAATTGAAGCGGTTAGGGGAGTAGATCATAATAGCCTAATAGCTTTACAGTCTAGGATGATGGCTGAGTGTCTACCCACATCTATTATTCACAATGTGGCGAAACATCAAAATATCATCTGTTTAAATGATCTGACTGAGGAGATTGAATCTATTGATGATCCCTACTTCCAAGCAAAACAACCCCAAGCAATTTTATGCGCTCCCTTAAGCGATCGCGGTAAACTAGAAGCTATTATTTATCTAGAAAATAATCACCCCGAATCGGTTTTTACTGACCAACATTTAGCCAACCTAAAACTATTATCCACTCAAGTAGCGATCGCGATCGCTAATGCCCAAATTATTCAAAAATCAAGTCTTAATCAACAACAAATTCATCAATTTTTAGAAGTCTTACCCGTAGGAGTGGAAGTGCTCGATAATCGAGAAAAACTCTACTACACTAATCAAAGAGCAAAAGAGTTAAGAGCTAGTGGCATTGTAGCTGAAATTACGCCTAAACCTAATCATGCTAATGTCAATAATGAAACCTCAAAACAACAATATCACGAAAAGATTAACGACCCAGAAAACAAAATTACTCTAGTCGAAAGTTGGAGTAACTCTATTGCTAATGAGCAAGGAGAAACAGTTTATATAATTAATGCTTTTCAAGATATTACCGAGCAGAAAAAAGCAGAACAGTTATTAGCAGAATATAATCGAACTCTAGAGCTTCAAGTTACCGAGCGTACTTTAGAACTTTCCCAGGCTCTGGAAAATTTGACAACTGCTCAAAATAAATTGATCCAATCGGAAAAAATGGTGGCTCTTGGACAACTAGTAGCTGGAGTAGCTCACGAAATTAATACCCCTTTGGGGGTTATGCGGGCATCTTCCTACAATAATATCAAGGCTTTATCCGAGTTTCTGGAACAAATGCCTCAACTTTTTCCCCAACTTTCCTCTCAAGAACAAGACCTTTTCTTTGCTTTCTTAGGAAAATCCTTAAAGAGCGAATCTCCCATTAATTCTCGGCAGAAGCGTAAACTAAAGCGTGACTTACTGGCTCAGTTACAAGATAAAGGTCTCGAAAAGGCTAGATATATCACTAATATCCTCACAGATATAGGCATTTACCAAGATATCGATCCCTTTCTTCCCCTACTCGAATCGAACAATGTCGATTTAATTTTGCAACTTGCTTACAATTTAGCTCGTTTACACAGTAATAGTAACAATACCATTATTGCTATAGAGAGAGCGTCTAAGGTAGTTTTTGCTCTCAAAAATTATGCTCGCTATGATCCCACAGGAGAAAAACAACAGGTAGATATAACAGAAGGAATTGAAACAGTATTGGAACTTTATCACAATCAGCTTAAGCAGGGAATTGAAGTGATTAGAGATTATCCATCCTTACCTTTGATATTTTGTTATCCTGATGAATTAATGCAAGTTTGGACTAATTTAATCCACAATGCTATTCAAGCAATGAAAGGCAAAGGTAAATTAGAAATTAGCCTAGAACAGGATAGTGAACAGATTGCTGTAAAAATAACTGATTCTGGTTCTGGTATTCCTGAAGAGATTAAAGATAAGATATTTCAGCCTTTTTTTACAACCAAACCGATGGGTGAAGGAAGTGGTTTAGGCTTAGATATTGCCCGCAAAATTATCGACAAACACCAAGGATATATAACAGTAGAGAGTCAACCAGGACATACTACCTTTCAAGTGAAACTGCCAATTATCAAAAAATAACCTTTATTGAAAGCAACAATGAAGATTGTGCGTCTAAATTGTAAACTGATGACCATTAAGTTATCTTGTTTTTTCTTCTACCTCATCATAAAAGGATAAGGGTATTCCCTCGCACTATAAATTTCTTTGCTCTGGACTGAATACTTTTTTCGCAAACTCTAAGTATAATTCCTGTAGTCAGTTGTCTTATTTGAGACAGATAAAGAACCAGTAAATGTACTTAGGATAACAGAAAAAAGTAGCCGATCGTAATATCTTAATAATATATATATGATTAAGATCGCAAGAAGTAACTTCGGAAGCAAAGAATTTTCCTTGACGGGACTCTAAAGTTGACGAAAAGTGGGTCTTCCTTACGTTCCTCAGAATAGTTACCCGTCAATAAATTGTTGAAAGCTGATGATTTTTCATAAGGAGGAACTGATGACTAACCTAGTAATCTTATGTGTTGACGATGAAATAACTATTTTAGAAAGTATTAAAGAGCAGTTAAGACGTAATTTGGAAGATAATTATGAGATAGAAACTGCGGAAAGTGGAGAAGAAGCTTTAGAGATCATTCAAGAATTTGAGGAAGACTCGATGGAAGTGGCATTGGTCATCTCTGACCAGATTATGCCGAGAATGAAGGGAGATGAACTTTTAATCGATGTTCACGCTCATCATCCTAAAATTTTAACAGTTATGTTAACTGGACAAGCAAACGCCCAAGCGGTGGGTAATGCAGTCAACGCTGCTAATTTATATCGTTACATAGCTAAACCTTGGGATGAAACAGACCTAGTTTTGACTGTCAAAGAAGCTCTGCGGAGTTATCTTCAAGAGCGACAATTGGCACAGCAAAATCAAGAATTAAAAAAATTAAATACGTCTTTAGAACAAAAAGTAGAAGAATTGCGGATTGCTGAAGAAAATTATCGCAGTATCTTTGAAAATGCTCTAGAAGGAATTTTTCAGTGTACTCCTGACGGTAAATATATCAAAGTCAATCCGATCATGGCTCGTATCTATGGATACAATTCTCCTGAAGAAATGCTGACTAGTAGGCAAGAAGTCGATCGACAAATCTTTGTCAATGATAGCGATCGAGAACATTTAAAGTATTTGTTGGATAATCAGGATGAAGTAAAAAACTTTCAATATCAAATTTATCGACAGAATGGCGCAATAATTTGGGTAGAAGAAAATACTAGAGCCGTGCGCGATCGTCACGGAACATTACTTTACTATGAAGGTATTATTCAAGACATCACTCAGCGTAAACAAGAAGAACAAGCCTTAAAATTGCAAGTCCAACAGATGCAAATTGCCATTGATAAATCAAAACAAGCTAGCGAAGTCGCCAAGATTGTTGAAACTGATTCTTTTCAAAAAGTAAAGCAAAAACTCAAAAAAATTAGAAAGAATTCTTAGATATCAGCTTCAGCAAAAGCATAAAACACTGCTCTAACTCAGATCTATTTTGTACGTATAAACACGCAACTATTAAAGAAAAAAGATTAGTGACTCAAATCAGTTTCTAGTGCAATTACGTAAGTAACAAAACTTGTAATCGACTTTTTTCCCGTGATTATTCTCAAGCAAATTTTACTTACTTAAGTGTATTGTCTGTTTAGATAGTGTGATTGCTAAAATAAGGAATTTTTTCAGATTCAGCAGGCAATTTCTACTAAAGTGATGAGAAAGATCAAACAAAATAGACCTATTTAACTTGAATTTTGAGTCAGATAGGTTCTAAAGTTAATTAATTATGTTGGATAATATTTCTGAGAAGCAAATGCATAGGGTTAGGTGGTTGCTAATAATTAGTTGGCTGCTCCTAATCGCTTTAATGTTTTATGACCCTATCTCTCCCTGGTTAACTGAACCTCACAATACCTTCAGTCCTTTTCACAAAGACCCCAATGTCTGTATTAAGCTACAGGGAATATGTATACAAGAACAGCCTCATTCCATTGCTGGACAGGTATTTTGGGCAGCTATAGTTCCTCTCGGAATCATTATTTTGTTGGTTTTTGGTCATGAATTGTGGCGAAGAATCTGTCCTCTATCCTTTGTGTCTCAGCTTCCTCGTGCTTTAGGAATTCAAAGAAAGCAGCAACGAATCGATCCCCACACAGGCAAAGTTAGCTACAGATTAGCGAAAGTACCTAAGAATTCTTGGTTAGCTCGCAACTATTTATATCTCCAGTTTAGCCTACTATATCTAGGTATATGCGCTCGGATCTTATTTGTGAATACGGTAGGTTGGGTGCTAGCTCTTTTTCTACTTCTCAGCATTGGATTGGCTATCTTAGTTGGCTATTTATATGACGGCAAAACTTGGTGTAATTATTTTTGTCCTATGGCACCAGTGCAAAAAGTTTATGGTGAACCCAGAGGACTATTTGCTAGTACTGCCCACGAAAGTGCTAATAATACCATTACCCAATCTATGTGTCGTATTATCGATGCCGACGGGAAAGAACAAAGTGCTTGTGTTGCTTGTCAAACTCCTTGTATTGATATCGATGCGGAAAGAACCTATTGGGATGGAATCAAAAAACCAGACCGCAAACTACTCTACTATGGCTATATCGGTTTAGTTTTTAGCTTTTATTTCTACTACTATCTGTATGCAGGTAACTGGGATTACTATTTTTCTGGAGCTTGGACTCATGAAGAAAATCTGCTCAGTACCTTGTTTAATCCTGGTTTTTATATCTTTGACACCCCGATTCCGATTCCCAAGTTAGTAGCTGTTCCTCTGACTTTGGGTTTTTTTACTTTAGCTAGTTATTGGCTTGGTCTCAAACTAGAAAAAGCTTACAAGGTTTATCTACGGAACAAAAATCGAGATATCTCCCCAGAGATAATTCAACATCAGTTATTTACCTTCTGCACTTTCTTTGTCTTTAATCTCTTTTTTGTCTGGGGTGGTCGTCCCACTTTAAGACTAATGCCTTTATCGGTGCAGTTTTTGTTTAATACATTTGTCGTTCTTGTGAGTACTCTGTGGTTATATCGAACTTGGGGGCGTAGTCCAGCACTGTATTCTAGAGAAAGCCTTGCTAACCGCCTTCGTAGACAACTGAGTCGTCTAAATCTAGATGTTGCTCACTTTTTAGAAGGACAATCATTGGAAAAACTAAACCCCAATGAAGTTTATGTTCTTGCCAAAATTCTGCCAGGTTTTACTCGGGAAAAAAGAATTCAGGCCTACAAAGGGGTATTAAAGGAATCTCTAGAAGAAGGCTATGTCAATTCTTCTAGTAGCTTGGAAGTACTACAACAAATGCGGATGGAATTAGATATGAGCGATCGCGATCACCAACAAATATTAACAGAATTAGGAGTCGAAAACCCCAGTTTATTCGATCCTAACAAACAAAGAACCCGTGAAGACTTGGCTCGCTTACAAGGTTTCCGTAACCGAATCAAAGGACTAGTCAAGCCCAAACGCCGTCGCACTGCCAAAGGGTTAGGAAGAGAACTTTTACAAGTTGTGAAAAAAGAAAAATCCATGGCTGATGTTTTTAATGAAGAGAGGCAAGCCATAAAATCCTTAAGTCTTGAATACTCGGTTACTTCTGAAGAAAGAGCGGAAATTTTAGCTGAACTGGAGGAGACAACAGACTTAACTAACCAAGCTAGACAAAAAAGTGGTAAGTAACTATGACTCAAATTATCTCTATTCACTCTTATCGTGGCGGTACAGGTAAATCAAATTTAGTTGCTAATTTAGCTACAAATCTAGTACTAGAAGGAAAGCGTGTTGCCATCTTCGATGCAGATATCCAATCGCCAGGAATTCATCTACTGTTTGGATTAGATGATGAGCAGATTAAGTATACTCTCAATGACTATCTTTGGGGGCAATGTCCTCTAGCAGAAACCGCTTACGATGTGAGCAATTTTATTAATAAAGAGTTGGGCAAACAAGTAGTAGAAAGTAAAAGCATTTATTTGGTTCCTTCCAGCATGAAACCAGAAGAAATTGCTACTGTTCTTAGTGAAGGTTACGATGTAGAATTGCTCCATCAGGGATTTAAAGAACTTAGTAATCTTTTAGCTTTGGATTATCTTTTTGTAGATACTCATCCTGGTCTAAGCGAAGAGACTTTACTTGCTATCGGTATATCTGATGTAACGGTAGTCATCCTCCGTCCCGACTGCCAAGATTATCAAGGTACAGCTGTAGTTTTAGATGTAGCGAGACAGTTAGAAGTATCTCGTATGTTATTAGTAGCAAATAAAGTTTTACCAGAAGTTAATGCAGATGCCCTAGGAACAAAAATAGAAAATATTTATCAAGTACCAGTAGCAGGAGTCTTGCCTATTTCTAATGATATGTTTCGCCTTGCTAGTCAAGGTATTTTTTGTTTGCGTCACCCTAATAGCTCTTTTACGCAAGAAATCAACAAAATTACCCAAAAAATTAGGGAAATTTTGCCTCAACCAGTAGAGCTTTCCCGCTAGATAATCTGGACTTACTCGGAGATGATTGAACGATGACCATTAGTGGATTTTTGGAGAGTTTTTCCTTTCCTGAATTATTGCGACTAATCGATTTAGGTTCTAAATCTGGTCGACTAATTTTACAAGTACGCTCTGCTGAAAATAAACCACAATTAATGGGTCTTTATCATATTTGGTTTCAGGAAGGTAGGCTAGTCACAGTTATCAATCGTTCCCATTATCAAAGCTTAATTACTCAAATTGAAAATCGAGGTTGGTTAAGCCCGTTTGTAAGTCGAAGGATAGCAAATTCTCGTTTACCTGACATCCCTCTGGGATCATACTTAGAGGAAAAAAAACTGATCACACAACAACAATTAAATTATCTCTTTCAAACTCAGATTGCTCAAGTTTACCAACTGTTTGAAGTCCCAGTGGGTTGTTTTTTGTTTCATGAAATTTCTCCTCAATCTGATTTGGATAAAAAAAAGAGAATACCCTGGCTAGAAATGACAGGGAAAAGTATTAGAGCAGCAGAAATATCCCTAAATGCCCTCCGTTTGCAAAAAAACTGGGATATTTTGGCTGAACAATTACCAGAATCAAGCTACGCTTTGACAAAATTAGTTAAGCAGCCTTACTTTAAATTGATTCCTCTAGAATGGCAAGTTTGGGAACTTGCTGATGGTCAAATGCCTCTCAAAACCATAGCTGGAGAAATTAATCAACCTGTGTTGAATGTACAAAAGGCTGCTTTGAGTTTAATCATGGCTGGACTAGTGGACGAAATGCCCATAGTATATAGTACTAGTGCCACTAAATATAAAAGCGATCGCCCAAATCTTTCGTTAGTACATGTGTCACCAAAAAATAGTACTATCACAACTACTGCTGAAAATCAGCCAAGTAATCAGGAGGATAGGCTCAAAGTTTCATTTTTAAAAACTGTGATTGATTTCTTGCGAAGCAAATTTGGCTAAATGTCCTGAGTGTACACTATATTGCAAGAGTTTTGGTGATGGAAATATTGAAAATTGGTATTACTGGAACAGTAGGAGCAGGAAAAACAACTTTTGTTCGTTCCATTAGTGAGATTGACGTAGTAAATACAGATCGCGTTGCCAGTGATGAGACAGCTTTAATGAAAGCTACAACTACTGTGGCATTTGATTTTGGTCGTTTGACCTTAAATTCTGGGCAAATTCTCCATCTCTATGGAACTCCTGGGCAGTTTCGTTTTAATTTTATGTGGGATATTCTTATGCCTAAGGTACACGGTTACGTTTTTCTAGTTGATACTAGTCGTCCCCAAGATTTTCGTGCTAGTCGTCGGCTACTAAACTATATGAAGCAAAAAACCCAAAGTCCTCTAATTGTTGGTCTTACCCACGCGGATTCTCATAAGGCTTGGAAGTCAGAAGATATTGCTTTAACGTTAGGATTAAGCAATTTTGTTACTAAACCTCCAATCATCGAGGTTAATGCTACTAATTCTCATTCCGTTGCTCAATGCTTAATTTTATTAGTGGAACAACTGATACAACAAGGTATTAACGTAGTTTAACCTATAACCTATAACGTTTTAACTTCTCGCTTTGGGTTTAAGTCCCCTATCCTATCGCGAAGCGATGAATAGTCTTTAATTAAAAGTAGTCTAAGTCTACTTTTAATTTGGCTAATAGCTAATAGCTAATAGCTTTTTTAAGTAACAATTTGTAGTACAATCCTATAAACCCACTCAGAAATTTGCTATGGTTCAATCTTCCGTACTTCAAGACTCATTACAAAGGTTTGTAAGTAGCACTCCTGACATTCAAGGAGCAGCTTTGGTTAGTCCTGATGGCTTACCGATTAGTTCTATTTTATCTAGCGATATGGATGAAGAACGAACTGCAGCTATGTCGGCAGCAATTCTCTCTCTAGGAGAGAGGATTGGACAAGAGCTTGCCAGAGGATTAGTTGAACGTATTTTTGTTGAGGGAGAGAAAGGCTATAGTATTTTGGTTAGCTGTGGAACAGAAGCGGTATTATTGGTTTTAGCTGGTAAAGCTGCGAAACAAGGGCTATTGTTTTTAGAAACTAAGCGGTTAGTCGCAGAAATCAAACCATTGTTACACTAAATAATTAAGAGGCGAATAGCAAATTATAATTTTTGAACTCCCGAACTATGGTAAGGGCGATTTGCCCTTCGAGTTCATCTATTTTCAAGCTAAGTTTGGGATAACCCTAACTACTAATTTAATTTGGTAGGGGAGATTGCGAAACAAAAGGTTCGGTTATACAACTTTGTGAAAATAGCTAAGACAGCTAGTATATAAACAAGATAATTTTAAGCCAGATAAACAGAATATTAATAATCTTTATTTAGCAAAACTGGAATGCTAAGCGTGGTAAATATCTAGCTGTCAGAGGAGGTTGAAAACGAGTGCAAACTTGGCTACTGCAAACTCTCAGTGATGTTCTAAATTGTCATCAACAGACAGAGGGCAATCAAGAAACTCTCAGAGGTAATTCACAAGGGAATAATAATCAATTAAAGTCAAATTTCGGTGAAAAAAAGCACCTAGCGGAATTAAAAGCACAAAGAGAATGGGTTGGGGCGATCGCAGCTTTAGAACAATTACTGTTATCTCAAACCCATCTGACTGATTCGAGGCAAGAAAATTACCAAGGTTTGATTTTTTCTGCACCTGCTCCTATTGTAAGTAATCTAGAGTTATTAAATTATTTTCCCACAGGTATTTTTACTCCTGATGCTTTTAATGCCAAAGCGTTGATGCCCTCTTCACCATCATCCTTTGCTGATTTATCTTCTCAGGATATTGTTTGTCCCATCGTACAATTGCCATTACTACCTAAAGACCCCATCGCAACAGAACAATTTTGCCTAATTTTTACGACTAATTTTGCTCTGGTTATGGTTTTAGGGCAAGATCGAGACGGAGTTCCTGCTTTCAATTTTTCTTTCGAGCCAGAAGTAATTGAGCAAATTTGGTCAACTTTGCGCTCTCGTCTAATCATTACTAACTACAATCAATTGCCTCAACTAGATGAGTTGGTTGAGCAATTTGCCCCTCCTACTCCTGATTATCGTCTAGTAAGTCAGTTCAGTCGACAATTACTTAAAAACTTACCCGCTCTAACTGCTTTGGCACTTGGGAAAGCTCATTCTATAGAAGCGGTTGTTACTCCTCAGCCTGGCTTACACGACGAGAGTGGAACAAGCCGAGGGAACCTCGGTGTTTCCTCTCGCCAATCTCCACAATCAACTAAATCTTCTTTTTGTTCCAAAAAAGCGAGCAACTCACCAAGTTTTTCTTTAAATTCTAAAGTTGGTAGTCAGTTAGAAATGGAGTTACTGCAAGCTCTAACTCATGAAATTCGCACTCCTCTCACTACTATCCGTACTCTGACTAAACTAATACTCAAACGCCAAAAAGATTTTACCCCTAAAGTAATTAAATATTTACAGGCGATCGATCAAGAATGTACTGAACAAATAGACCGTATGGAATTGATTTTCCGTGCAGCAGAATTAGAATCTACTCCTCCTAAGGCTCAGTGTATTCAACTAACTAAGTTTTCCTTAGAGCAAATATTTCAACACACTATTCCTCGTTGGCAAAAACAAGCCCAAAAAAGAAATGTCGATCTAGATGTTGTTCTACCCCAACAACTGCCCAATGTATTCAGCGATCCAGCTATGCTCGATCGTATTCTCATTGGTTTAATGGAAAGTTATACTCGCAGTCTACCCAATGGTGGACAAATTAGCGTCAATGTCTCTACTGCGGGCAATCAACTTAAGTTGCAGCTAACATCTAAATGTTCTATTTTTCATAATCCTCTCAAATCCCTTGGTCAATTGTTAATGTTTCAACCAGAAACGGGTTGTTTAAGTCTGAGTCAGGAAGTGACTAAAAATATCTTTCAAGTACTAGGGGGAAAACTTACTATTAGAAAAAGACCCCATCAAGAAGAAATAACTATTTTCTTACCTTTGGGTAATCCCAATAGTAATCTGATTAGTTAAAAATAGCCGTTAGTTCTAACTTTAGTAGGATAGCCAAAATAAAATCTGTCTATTTAAACTTATAGATAAGCACAAAACCTGAAAATATGAAAAAATAGACATTATCTTCAGAAAAAAATTGTGATGGATAGAGGCAAGATTATCGCTATTATTACAGGGGTTATTTCACTGATCATCGCCATTGCTTACTTGGTTATCGTGCAAGTCTTGGATTTTCGTGGAGAAATGATTCCTGCTCCTGTTAGTCAGCTAATAAACTGGGAAATGATATCAGCTTGCCTATTTTAAAAGTTCAACAATTGGAGTAATTATGCGATCGATTCTAGTGGAATAAGCAGGCAAGGGACATTAGCTCTAAAACAGAGGTAAGCAGGGGAAGCAGTTGGTGATTAAAATCACACTTTGAACAAGTTGTACGAATTATAACGAAAACAATAGGTAAGATAACGATTATTTTATGCGTTATGTAAATGGTATGACCATTGTTGGCTTAGTCTTTTCTTCGTTTTTAGTCGATCGACAAAGTATATTGGCTGAAAATATCCCAACGAGATATAATTCCCAGCTAGAAATTAGCCAAGAAGAATATTATGCTCTAAAGATTTCTACCGATCTGTCTAATTCTGTAGAAAAACACGAAGAGAATGTTTCTTGTTCTTTTATTGGGGATTATGGCCAAAAATCCCTTCACTATCAAGCTTGGATTAATCGGGGAATCACTCTACAAAAGTCAAATAGATATCAAGAATCAATTACCTGTTTCGATCGAGCTATCAATTTAAAATCCGATTTAGAAGAAGCGTGGTATCGTCGCGGAATATCCCTGAACTATTTGCAACAATATGACGAGGCTTTCTTTGCTTATTCTCAAGCTCTTGCCCTCAATCCACATAATTATGTCACTTGGTACAATCAGGGTAATGTACTCAGGAAATTGGGTAGGTATGATAGAGCGATCGCAGCCTACGATCGAGTAATTTCTATTGAACCAGATTCTTATCTGGCATGGTACAGTCGAGCTAGAATTCTGGAAAAACTAGAAAAGTATGAACAAGCAATCATTGCCTATCAAAAAGTAACTACCATCGCACCAGAGTACTATCTGGCTTGGTATGGTCAAGGTAGTATTTTTAGCAAGTTGCAAAAATACGATCGAGCACTGTTTGCTTACGAACAGATTATTAGAACCCATCCAGAACAATATCAAGCCTGGTACAACATGGGCAATATTTTATTGGCTTTAGGTAAATATCAAGAAGCAATTGATGCTTACGACTTAGCTATAGCCATTAAACCAGATTATGCCATTGCTTTAAACAACCGAGGGGCAGCTTTTGAGGGCTTAAAAAAACCTAAGCAAGCTCTTGTGTCTTACAATCAAGCCATCAAAGCTGATGCCAAAGATCAAACCGCTTTAAACAACCGTCGCCGTTTACTATTAGAATTGGGTTTATCGTTAAAATAGTTATTACTTAGTTGACTGCTGCAGTCTAAGATAAAGAAGCGGTGTCGGAAAAAACTATGGCAAAAATCAGACTAATGCACGCCAAGCTTCATCGCGTTAGAGTGACTGAAGCGAATGTAAACTATGTTGGCAGTATAACTATAGATCGAGATTTAATGGACAAGGTAGGAATACTGCCTCTAGAAGAAGTAGATGTAATTAATCTCAACAATGGCAAACGTTGGTCAACTTATGCTATTCCAGGAGAAGCAGGCAAAAAAGGTATTTGTCCGAATGGTGGGGCAGCACTTCTTTGTCAACCAGGAGATATCTTAATTGTTATTGCTTATGAGGAGTGCGATCGCGCCGAAGTATTGAGTCAAGGACATCAAGCTAAAGTATTAGTGGCTGATGAAAATAACTGTTGTCAGGAATTTATCCTGCAAAGTTTAATTGCTGATGGAGATAAGCTTCAATTTCAACAAACAAGCTCTTAGCTTTTTCATCTTAATTTTTCTCTCTAATTCCCTAATTTACTCTCTATAAGTCTTATCCTCACAAGTTCTTCAATTTATTTATCTATCTTGAAGACGGAAAAAAGATGGGCTGACCAACCGCCAATAGGTGCAAGGATTATACCCATGAACGCAGCAGATATTCTCTCGACCAAGAGCAGAGAGGGGAGTAAGCAGAGATGAAAGTAGCACAGATTATGAGCAAAAAAGTGATCGCTATTCGAGCTTTTGCTACTGTAGCTCATGCAGTTAAGCTTATGCGAGAACATGGTTTGAGTTCGTTGATTGTCGAGCGATTGGATGAATCAGACAGC
>JAAUYH010210765.1_pt1 | contig 27614 bp, 23 predicted proteins | sample 7278061 | NCBI WGS metagenome assembly JAAUYH01 (sample SAMN14350203, study PRJNA611818) | marine sediment metagenome | isolation source: surface marine sediment (0.6m) | place: French Polynesia: Moorea | collected 2018-08
GCTGCTCGATCGGGCGTTGCCCCATCTGACCGTGCTCGATGTCGTCGATAGCAACCTCGATATTGTCGAGCTCGGCCGACCCCTACACCTGCCGGCGCTGCGCCATCTCAACGCCTCCCATACTCGTCTGTGCCTGAGCAAGCCCGAAAACCTCTTCGATCCCGCGGTCCTTCCTCAGCTGCGTACCTTGGCCATTGCGGACAATCATTTGTCGCCCGACGCCGGGGCCGCATTGACCCGGCTGCTATCATTTGTGCCTGTTCGATCGTTAGATGTGAACGGGTCCTATAAGTGGCCAGCGTCGACGCATACCGATGTGCTTGCCGCTGGCGCGAGTCACTTGGTCCACGTCGTTGCCGGACAGCATAGTAAAAGCGCGGACGGGGTAGTGAATGCCCTCGGCCAAATCCGATGGCCTGTGCTTCACCAACTTGAGCTTGAGGAGATGCCCATGTCGACTGCGCAGCATCGACAACTGCATCGGGCTGAGTGTCCGCGGTTGGCGTATCTGGCAATCGGCTATCGCAGCCTCGAAGAGCTCGAAGTCCTGGCGTATAACCCACTCTTGCGCGAGTTGCGTATGCTGCATGCACTCGCCATCGACGAAGACTATGATTACGCATTCGTTGAGGAATTTATCCGCGCTGGCGGTCAGCTGCCAGCCGAGGCCCTGATCATGGGGTAGGTATTGTGGCGGGCGATGAGCTTGAACGTGAATGATATGGAGCCCCCCGCGCAATGCCGAGTTATTTCTCTGCTAGGCTAGCCCCATGCGCTTCTTCAACACCGCCGGGCCCTGCATGGCAGAGTGGCACTACATGCTGCCAGCGGCCGAACGTTTGCCCGAGGCTCCCGAGCTGATCGCGCAGGGCATGTACTTTGTGGTCCATGGGCCGCGCCAGACCGGTAAGACTACGACCCTGCAAACTCTAGCCGAAAAACTCACCAATGACGGCCACTACGCAGCGCTCCACTTCAGCTGTGAGGCCGGCAAGATCGCAGGCGATGACTACGTGGCTGGACAGCGTGCGGTGCTGGCGGCGATTCGCATGGCGGCGGAAAGCGACTTGCCGCACGAGCTTCATCCTCCGCGTCCCCCAGATGATGGGCAAGGGGAGGCCGAAGATGCGACACACCTTCTCGCCAGCGCTCTCGCCGCTTGGGCCCGGCACTGTCCGCGTCGACTGGTGCTGTTTTTTGACGAGATCGACGCCCTGCGCGGCAGCAGCTTGCTCAGCGTGCTCAGTCAGCTCCGCGCCCAGTATGCGCGCAGGCCAAAACACGCCCCGTGGTCGGTGGTGTTATGCGGTCTGCGCGATGTGCGTGACTACAAGGAGGCCAGTGGCGGTGATAGCGACCGATTGGGGACTGCAAGCCCGTTCAATATCAAGGTCGATTCGATTCGCCTCGGTGATTTTACCGCCGCCGAGGTGGCGACCCTTTATGCCCAACACACTGCCGAGACTGGACAGCCGTTTACCGACGAGGCGGTGGCACGTGCGTTCGCATTGACGGCGGGGCAGCCCTGGCTGGTCAATGCGCTGGCGCGCGAGATCACGACGAAGATGAAGATCGTCTCGCCTACGCCCATCACGGTCGAGCACGTCGAGGCAGCTAAGGAGCGTCTCATCTTGGCGCGGGCGACCCATCTCGACTCGCTGTTGGCCCGGCTCAGCGAAGAGCGTGTGCGCCGAATCATTGAGCCGATTGTGGATGGCGCGCATCCGGCCGCCGGTGCTGGCTACAACGACGATACATCGTATGTGCGCGATCTAGGCCTGGTCGCCACCGGCTTGCCGCTGCGCATCGCCAACCCGATCTACCGTGAGGTCATCGTACGGGCTTTGGGCGCTGCGTTCGAGGACCGCACGGGCGTGCCGTGACGGTCCTGCGGGCCTAAGCCTGTTTAGAACCGAGGCGCGCCGCGTTGGCCGCGCATCCGGCGCTCGGCTTTGCGCAGTTTCCGATGTGCCATGTGGGCTTTCGCGGCAATCGAGAACTCTTTCCATTTGATAACGCCGTCTTCGTTGGTGTCGATTTCATCGAAGTGGGCGCTCAGTGGCGAGCACGAGTTTTGTGCCTCGTCCTGCGAGATCTGATCGTCGCCGTTGGCGTCGATTTGTCCGAAGCGCTCGGAGGCGCGGCTGACATGGAGGGCTTTGCGCTCTTCGCGGTCGAGGCGGCCATCGCCGTTGGCGTCAAAGTCGGCCAGGGCTTGGGCCTTTTTCTGTTCGCGCATGGCGCGGCGCTCGTCGCGGCTGAGTTGTCCGTCGCCATCGCGGTCAAACGCGGCGAGTTTTTGCTGGAACATCTGGGTCCGGCACTCTTCGCTCATGGCAAATCCAGGGCCGCGTCGGCCGTCGGGGCCTCCGGGGCCTGCGAATGCGGTACTCGATACGAGACCACTGAGGCCGATGAGGGCGGCGCTGGCGAAGGCGATGATGGTGGTGCGTTTGCTGAGTTTGGACATAGCGTATCTCCTTAGGTAATGAAAATTGGTGACGAAAATTGAATCAGGTGCAAGTAGGCTTGGGGGGATGGCCGCCGCTGTGGTCGCCGCGACCGACATCCAGAGATAAAGCACGGCGCGTGCCAATGTCTGAGAGCGTTATGCGGTCGCTCTAGGTGCTTGATTTTATTGAGTGACATGGAATGCTGGCGCCGAGTCTCAGCCGATCGTGGCAAAGCGCGCAGCGCCGACTGCATCTCCTGCAGTGCCGGCGTGCGGACTTTGCAGTGCCGCTTCTGCAGTGCCGTGGTCAATGTGTCTCAAGTCCCTGTCCAATATCTGGATGACATGATAGGTCAGACACGGTGACCCTTTCTCCAGCACAGCGCACTGCCATAGACAGCGTCAACGCATACGCGCGCACGCGCAAAGCCCATGCGTTGGCCATCATCGAGCACGTGCTGCGCATGAGTGATACTGCGCGCCCGTCTTTTGCTCGTGCCCTCGATCGGATCAAGGCCCACGCCCGCGTCGCCTTGCATTTCCACCCTGACCGACTGGCGCCCCGGGCCAATGCAGCCACCAGCGAGATCGGCCATGCAGTCGTCGGCCCGACCGTCATCGAATGTATGCTGGAAGACGGGCGGTATCGCAGCCAATTTGAGACCCGTCTCTCTAGTGGGGAGATTTCTTTTGAGCACGACGTCGACGTTCTCGTCGCTGATCCTTGCTTTCGGGGCACAGCGATTGGGTACGTGATGGCCGAGCTCTGTCAGCGTTACGATATCGCGCAATACTGGCATTGCGGATTCATGCTCAACCCGAGTGAAGTGCCGCGCAATTTCCGCGGACCGACGATGCCGTCTCTGGCCCAGCGGGTGGCCAGAGACGGTATCGTAGACGCCAAGGCCATCGGTGATGCTGCGGCGTCAGTGATTGGCGATCCAGACGCGTGGGCCGACCGCGGCACTGCGAGCCATGTTGGGCAAGAGCTGAAATGGCTGTGGCATTGTCTGCTCAAGCTGGGCCGTCCCTCGACCGCTCGTCTGGGCAACTCCACGGACAATCGCATATCGCCGACGTCTTGAGTGAACCGGGCGTCGGTGTCGATTGTCTTGTCCCCGCTCTACCATGCTTATGTCCGTTTGCGATCGATGCAGCGGCACGCGGCAGCGCGTTTCTGCGCCAAGACTTTCGCCGTTGCACGCAGGGCCGAAGCCGCGAAGCCCGGCAGGGATGGCGCGGGGCTGAGGAGGGCGCGGACCAGGGTTGCCTGCTCATTTATGAGCGTCTGCCGCATATCGTGGGTCTGCCCTCGATGCTTCGGCTGCTCGGTATCTCGGGTATGATCGGGGTGTTGACTAAGCGGCAATGTGTGTTTCCTTGTCTGTACATCCCTGCACCTTGCGGGCGTGTCGTTTGCGGTCGCCCACCGCTATTGCATGAGCGATGAGGTCGAGTTCGGCCTCCAGCTGCGCTCGGGTGCCGAAGTTGCGGTCGCGTTCGAGCAAAATCGGCACGTCGATGCGGCTGCGGATTTCGGTCGCCAACGCGGCCACGGGCTCGGTGACTGGATGGGCATGGGTATCGTGATAGATGCCGCCCTTCATGATGCCGCCTGCGATATGGCAATAGGCGATGCGTTTTCGGGGAATACGGTCGAGGAACGCCAGCGCATCCCAGCCGTGATTGCGCTGGTTGGCGTATAGGTTGGCCAGGTCGAGTACGAGGCCGGCGTCGGTGCGCGCGAGCAGCTCGCCGATGAAGTCCTCTTCGCTTAGGGTTTCTTCGCCTTCTTGTTCGGGCCACGCAAACAGAGCGGCGATGTTTTCCAGGGCCAGAGGCACCGGCAGAATCGCCTGAGCCTGTTTTACGTTGGCGACGATGATGTCCAGCATGGGCCGGGTGCGTTTCACCGGCAGCAAATGGCCGGCTTCGAGTCCGTCAGCGCGGACAAATGCGATGTGTTCGCTCACCAGCGGCGCCTGCAGCTTTTCGGCCACACGGGCCAACCGGTCGATGTGTGCGGGCTTAATGCCGTCTGCGCTGCCTAGAGACAGACCAATGCCGTGGGCCACGACCGGTTTGCCCGCGGCGATGAGATTGGCGAGTGCGCGCGGCACCGGCTGGTGGGGGGCGATGTTTTCGGCGATGACTTCTGAGAATGTGAGATCCGCCCGCGTAGCCATAAGAAGCGCGGTTTCAGGGCGCCAGCCCAGCCCCAATCCAAAATCAGCCACCGCCGCACCCGCCACAGCCGCCGCATCCTCCGCCACAGCCGCCGCCGCTGCCACACCCGGAGCCAGAGCCGCATGCGCTCCAGCATTCGGGTCGCTTTAGGCTCACGAGCAGGTCTTGCACGGGCGCTACGTCGGTGAGCAGCGCGGGGCCAAAGAGCGCCATCGCCATCGCCACATCGGGTGTGGTGAGTTGGGTGCCCTGGGTTCTCGCGGTGAGCCCCAAGGCAGCATGTTGTTCTTGCAATGACTTGAGTACGCGGTCGCCCCGTGCGGTTCGGCGTGAGGGCCGCGGCAAACGCCAGATAATAGTTGCTGATGCAAAGAGAAGCATAAGTAATATGAGGATCGGTCGATCGCGCTGGGCGCCGATGACGAATTTGTAGCCTCCCAGGGCGAAGAGGCCCCAGAGCGGACCTTTGGCCAGCAACCAATGCAGGGCAAATTGCCAAGTGGGTACGATGAGGCGCATATCGACTAAGCGCTGCGATAGAGCTCGGGCGTGTCGCCGCATGGCCCAGCGGACTTTGCGTGCGGGATGGCTGCCGCGTTTTTGGCTGATGAACTCCAGCAAGTATTTTTCCATCCAGTGTCGAGGCTTGGCTTTGGGCGAGCCGCGATAGACGCCGTTGGCAACGACAATGTAATCGTTGTCGGCCGTGCGCGTGAGCTGTTTGTCTTCGCTCACCGACAAGCTGCCGTCGTGCACCAGCACCGCCATTGTCGATGTGGCGGCACGGTCGGCGCCAGCGGATAAATATGCGAGTTCATACTGATCAAGTGGAGGGGAGTCGCCATCGTGATGCTGAGTCGTCCACTTGCCCAAGAGGGCCCGCAGCGCTCGGTACGAGAGGTAGAAGAGGAAGGCAAAAAACAGCGACGTGAAGTAGAAGGCCAAGAATTTGGGGCCAGTCATGTTGAGTGGGTGCACGTAAAATGGATTCATGCCGTGGCCCCCGTGCAAGTCAGATCATTGATTGAGAAATGCATTGCTGTCGCACTAAAGCCAGATGCGTGCCAGCTCTAGTTCGTCACGCCTAAGTACGCTAGATCGCAGCGGAAACCGTGCCCGAAGCAACCGCATCCGCGCGTATCCGCGATTGCGACACTTTAGTGCTGCGGCATTTCGCCCCGGTGGATCGCGCCACAGCGATGGATGTCAGGCGTCACCCTGCGCCGCGCGGGCTGCGCAGGCCGCGCCGGCCACGGGGCCCGCGCGGGTGAATCAGATCGACCTATTGGTCGACGTCTGCCGAGCGCAAATGTCGATGGCCTTCAAATATGGATCGCCACGAGGTCTAACCGAGCGCGCTCAGACCATGCTACTGCCACGCAATCGGACCGAGCTCGTTTTCGAGAGAGGATTTCAGTTCATCGGTACTCAGTGTGCGCCCAGCCTCGCTGTCAGCCAGGCCTTCCTCAACCGCGGCGATCAATCGGCGACGTTCGTCGAGCGCAGCAAGATCGGACGATGTTGCCGCATGACCGCTATTGGTTTCCTGTTCAGAAAGGCCGTCGGCGGTTGCTTTGAGCCTCTGGACAGATTCCACTACAGCTTGAGCGTTGGACATGTGGACAGGCTACCAACAAGCAACCGACTCGGCTATAAAATTGTGGGTTTCGTGTGCCCAAGTTTGCCGATCCCCTTCGTTGCCGAGTAGCTTTGCGGCCGCGGCCGCCATCACGATAGCCGCCGTCACGACAAATCGTAGCGCTTGAGTTTGTCGTACAGCGTACGCACTGCGATGCCGAGCAATTGCGCCGCGCGCTGGCGGTTGCCATCGGCGGCAGCAAGGGCGGCCTCAATGGCTTCGCGCTCCATCTCGACGAGGGGGCGAATGCGCTTTGGGGGCTCGTGGCCACTGGAGGAGGCGTCGGCGTGGCCGCTGGCGCTGGCTCCATGTACGGTCGTTCCTGCGCCATGGTCGCTTTGGCGGGCCATGGCGGCAAACGGGAGCATCGACAGATGCTCGGCAGAAATAGCGTCGCCATCGGCTAAAATCGCTGCGCGTTCGAGGGCGTTGGCTAGTTCGCGCACGTTGCCGGGCCACTCGGCTTCGCGTACCCAGACTAGGGCGTCATCAGTCAGGGTGAGCTGTGGCCTGCGCAAATCTATGCCGATACGGGCGAGCAGGGCCTTGGCCAGCGGCTCGATATCGCCGCGGCGCTGGCGCAGGGGCGGCAATTGTACCGGGAAAACCGCCAGGCGATGGTAGAGATCGCTGCGAAAACTGCCGGCCGCCATCATGGCTCCGAGATCGCGGTTGGTGGCCGCGATCCAGCGGACGTCGGCCTCTAGGGTGCGCTCACCGCCCAGACGTTCAAAGCGGCGCTCCTGCAGCACCCGGAGCAATTTGGCCTGCAGTTCGAGTTTGAGTTCGCCGATCTCGTCGAGAAAGAGGGTGCCGCCCTCTGCCAATTCGATACGGCCGCGGCGCCGGCCACCAGCGCCGGTGAATGCGCCTTTTTCGTGGCCAAAGAGTTCGCTTTCGAGTAGGTTGTCCGAAATCGCGGCGCAGTTGACGGCGACAAAGGGGCCCGTTTGCCGGCGGCTCCAGCCGTGCAGTGCGCGAGCGGCAACTTCTTTGCCCACCCCACTTTCGCCGACCAGGAGCACAGTGGCATCGGTGACGGCGACTTTGCGCAGCGCGTCGACCGCGGGTTTCATGGCTGGGTCGCCGTAACTCAGATGAAAAGTGGCTGGATCGGGGGTATCAGCATGGGTGCGTTCGGCCAGTGCACGCAGATCAAAGCGCTCCATGGCCCGAGCCACGAGCAGGCGCAGCTCGGCCGGACTGCTCAATGGTTTTTGCAAATAGTCGAGGGCACCCAGCTTCATGGCCTCTACTGCGGTATCGACGCTGCCGTAGGCGGTGAGGACCACGATTTCCATGTCGGGGTGTTCGCTGCGGGCCTTGCGCACCAGATCCATGCCGCTCATGCGCGGCATGCGCAGGTCGGTGATCATGAGATGGAAGTTGCGCTTGTCGAGCAGCTGTGCCGCTTCGGCGCCATCGGCGGCTTGGGTGACTTCATGACCTTCGTCGCCGAGGGCCTCGGCGACAAACGAGCGAATACCTTCTTCATCATCGACTGCGAGAATGCGGGCCATAGCGGGCAAAGTCCTTATGTCGGTGGTTGGGGCGGCAATTCAACCCGGAATAGGGCCCCGCCTTCGGGGTGGTTGCTGGCACTGATGGTGCCCCCGTGCAGGTTGACGATGCGTTGGGCGATGGCCAGCCCCAAGCCGGTGCCGCGGACGCGCTTGGTGTGAAAAGCATCGAAGATGCGGCTCTCCTGACCGGCTTCGATACCGGGGCCGAAATCGCGTATGGCGAAGACCAGGCGGCCGCGTTCGACGCTGACGCTGGCCTGGGCTGGTTTGTCGGTAGGGGAGGCTTGCTCGGCGTTGCGAAGGAGGTTGGTCAGCACTTGTTGCATACGCAGCGGGTCGAGGCGCCAGCTATCGGGAGCCTGTTCGCTATGGATCTCGAAATGTTCGGCGCCCACTTGCGCCACCGAATCGGCAAGGACGGCGCGCGGGTCGGTGGCGACGGCGTCGATGCGCCCGCTCTTTGCCAATTCGAGGAGCCCGTTCGCGATGTTTTCGATGCGCACGGCCTCTTTCACTACCCGATCGGCTTTTTTCCGTTGGCGCTCATCTTGGGCCAAGGACTCGCCGAGCAGTTGCGCATGGCCCTTGAGCGAGGCCAGGGGATTGCGGATTTCATGGGCCAGGACCGCCGACATTTCACCCAGCGAGACCAAGTTGCGTTCGCGTTCCCGGGCCAGGCGCAATCCCTCGGCCCGCCGCGCCAAGCGCATAAAGGCAAAAGCGGCGAGCAAAAGCGCCGCCGCCGCCGCGCAGCCGACGAGCAGAGTGCGAGTGGCGTTGGCGCGCAATTGCCGCGCCATCAAGGGATCGAATTCGATGACCAAGGGGCGGAATCGCGGCATTCGTCGTCGCTGGGCAAATTCGCCGCCGCCGTTGAGCCATCGGCGCGGACGCCTGGGGATGCGGTGCATGCTCATGCGGATTCGGTCGCCCACACGCACGATGACGCCGGGTTTGGGGATACGGCGATACTTGGGACCGCGAATGGCTTTGCGTTCGCCCGCCTGCACGGCGATTTTGTCTGGGTTTTCGTAAATGGCAATATAGCGCAGGCCGAGATCGTAATGTTCTTCCAGGAGTTGGTTCAAAAAGTCGGCGTCCACCTTTTTCGCCCGGAAGATGCGCGGGGCCAGGGACATGAGGAAGGAGTCGCCGTGGCCGCGGACCACAGTTTCAGATGCGCGACGAGCGCCGATGTAGCTGGTGAGAACGGTGGCAATGAGGGCCAATCCCACGGCCAAGAGGATGGCGGTCTGAGCCCACACCACCCGGCGTAGTGAATTGGTTGGGCCTGGTCGGTTATAAGTGGGGCTCTCGGTGGTCACGGTGTCGGGGGCAGTGTAGCGCAGTGAAAATCTCGTGCCCAATCTCCATTGGTGCATGTCTGGTAGTACGTCTTGCTGCAACAGTTTGCAGATGTGATTCGGGACGCGAGATTGACCTCAGCACGCGCTGTTAGAGCTGCGTTGCGTGAGCTAGAATACAGGTATGGCGATAACGTGTCAATTTGACATCAAAGAACCTCGTTCGTGAATTGGCCGAGAACAAGATCAGTGTTCTCGAAATGATTCGCGAAGCGCTGTCGAATGCCAAAGATCATGATGCGACCAAGGTTTGGATTGAAACCAGACACCAACATTGATGAGGTCGCTCTGTAGAACGAGAAAGCCCTTGGCGCTGCATTGATCCAAACCGACCTGCAGGACAGCCACGGGACTGTTATCCACATCCAGGAGATCGATGTCGAAGACAGTTGCGATCTATTGCATCGAAGCGAGATTGAATCTTATTGCGATTGGTTTACGGTTATTGGCGATATCCGTTCAGGATTGTTCGACAAGCGCATCGGTTTCCATCGAGCCATTACGCGCGGTGAGCCGGTGCTCAATGAATCGCGTTTGGACGAGGCCGATTTGCGGCCCATCGAAATACTGTTGTGTGTCAACGGGGTGCCGGGAGGATTTTGTTTTTGCCAATGGTCTACGTGAGAGAGAGAAAGAGTTTTTCGATGGGTGGAAACTGGTGTGCTCGTGGCTACGCAATCCTGACGGCCTGTGTATCACTGCGCGCAGTTTTTGCACAGACTTCGATGGGAGAGGTGGATGGTGCCAACTTTTTTTGGGCGCTTAAATTGCATATTCGCGAAGTATGGACTCGCAGACATGTATCGGTAGGGGATGAGTGGCCTCATACATGACCGCGGGCAAGGGAAGGGCTTAGGGGTCCGGCGGTCATGGGGTTTTGTGGAGAAGATGGCCATGCAACACAAGCGTTATATACAAACCATCGGTGTAGACCCGGACGGTTCGGCTGTGGCCAAACGCGATCGTGCTGGCGACGATCGCGATGAAAATGACGGCGGCCAGGACCGCAAGGATGCGCAAGCGTCGTCAGTGCACTTTGAGGCCGGAAGCAATGATCTCGCGGGGGTGGATACCGTATTGCCCAGCGTCTTGATAGCGAACGCTGCGGGATATGCAACTGGGTCGTTCGCAGGACCGCGCGCCAAATCGCCAGATAGAGTACAAGAGCGCGCGCCAGACAGAGCACAAAACCAAGTGCAAACCTGGGCGCAAACCTGGGCGCAAACGACCATCGACGACGACAGCGTCGCTGAGCGCGGCGGATGTCTTAGCGGCAAGATCTCCCAGGGCCGATGGAAACAGGCGTCGAGCGCGCCTGCCGGGCCCCTGCCCGAAATCGGTGAGCGCGTGCACCACTATGAGATCATTCGCGAGATCGGGCGCGGCGGCATGGGGGTGGTGTACCTCGGCCGCGATCTGCGTCTCGACCGCCGGGTGGCCATCAAGTTTGTGCGCAAGGACCGGGCCGGACTGTTGGAGCGTTTTCTGCTCGAGGCCCGCACCACCGCGCGCTGCCAGCATGAGAACATCGTGGTCATCCACGATATCGGCCAGTACCGGGGTAATCCGTTTATGGTGCTGGAATATCTGCGCGGTCAATCCCTGCACGATTTGCTCGATGGGCAAACGCTCTCCTGTGAGCTCACGGTGGAGATCATGATTCCGGTGCTGCGTGCCCTGGAGCGCGCCCACGAATACAACATTGTGCATCGGGATCTCAAACCCGGCAATATATTCCTAACCGACAGCGGGGTGGTCAAAGTGCTCGATTTTGGCATTGCCAAGCAGCGCGACGAACGCGCGGCAGTGAGCTCGAGCCATGACCCGCTACCCGAGCGCAACGAGGGGAGCGCCCTCACCCGGGCCGGCAACCTGGTCGGCACCATGCCGTATATGTCGCCCGAGCAGCTCGCTGGCCTCGGGGTCGATCCGCGCACCGATCTGTGGGCGGTCGGCATTGTGATGCACGAGATGCTCACTGGCCATCATCCGCTGGATCCCGTGAATCTGCTCAAAATCCAGTCCATCGCCAATGTCGACAAGCCCTTGCTTCAGGCCGGGCGCTTTCTCGATCGGAGCAGCCCACTGGCCCCGATTATCGAAGGCTGTCTGCGCAAGAATCGCCTTGAGCGGACCAGCTCGGCCAACGAGCTCCTCACGCAGCTCAATCAGCTGTCGGCCCATCACTGCGAGCCGATGCTCAGCGAGAAAGACGGTACGTCTGCCGGATTGGCCGCGTTCCAGCAGGCCGACGCTGATCGGTTTTATGGCCGGTTTTATGGCCGCACACACGAGATCGTCCAGGCCACCTCGCAGCTACGAAAGCAGCCGTTGCTCACGTGCGTGGGGCCGTCGGGGTCGGGCAAATCGTCGCTGGTGCGGAACGGCGTCATCGCGGCACAGGAGCGCTCGGGCGAGGGCCGGCGCTCGCCGGTCATTCGTCCCGGCCACGATCTATCGCTTGCGCTGGCCTCTACGTTGGGGCAGCTCAAGTTGGTTACCGCAATGTCGTCGTCCTCACTGTGGTCTGGCGTTGCGAGACTGGCAGTGGGCTCGTCATCGGGGTCGTCATCAGGTTCGTTAGGGCGCGTCACTCCTGATGCCCAGTCAAATGCCGCAGCGAGCGCTGAATCGAGTGTCGAATCGGGTGTTCAGGAGCTTTTATGGCGCGACGATATCGCCGAGTACGTCTGGCACTGGCAGGCTCCTTATCCCGGCGGGCTGCCCGATGGCGAGCGGGCGTATCTCCATGCCGTGCCGGCGCTGGCCGATCACAAGCGCCGGCGCAAGCAGAAGCTGTTCGCGGGCATTATCGCGATATTGACCTTTTTGCTGGTCATCTCGGTGCTGGGGCTTTGGCGCATCCGGGCGGCCAATCTCGAGGCCAGTGAACGTGCAGAGGAATTGGCCGTGAGCTTGGTGATAGAAAAGCAGGCCCGCTCCGACGCCCTTGAGGCCCGGCGCGCCGCCGAGGAGGCGCGCTCTGATACCAAGGATGCTCTGGCTGTGGCCCTGCGCGAGGCCGAACGGGCCCACAAAGCCCAGCGCAGGGCGGAAGAGTCCCTGGAGCAGGCCCGCGAGGCCGCGGCGCGCGCCAAGGTCGCTGAGGCCCGTGCAAAGGCGCAGCGCAACCGAGCCCGCCGGGCCGAACGCCTTGCCACAGCGTCCTGGGAGCGGGCCGCCGAGCAATTTGTCCGCGCCGAGGAAAATGTGGAGAAGAAACAGGCCTTGATCAACCGCCCGGTCGGCAAGGTCAAATACACCGCCAGCCAATAGGAGCTCAGTTATGCCAGCGATAGACATGCATCGGCGCCGACGTAGATGCCATGACTCGGTCCATCACCGCCGCTGCCGTTCTCCGTCTTGGCCACCGCTGGTTCCGTCGTCACCGCTGCTGCTGACGAAGGGCACGCGCTCACCCGTCATCGATATCTTCGCACGCTGGGACTTTGCTACCAGCGAGCTCGACGATAACCCGATATTCGGGTGCTGGTCCGAGCCGGAGCCGACCTCGAGGCCCGCAAATTGGGCTGGTCGTCCTACGGCGGGCACCCCGGCGCACTTGGGGTCCTGCTGGCGCACGGCGCCGCACTCGACCCCTACTATGCCCTATTCGGGGGTTTCGACGCGGCCGTCGGCGTGGAATGCGAAAATGGCACCCCCGCAGTTCGGCGAGGATGTCTGAGCACGGACAGGCCCCCTTGCCGCTGCGACCCATCGGTGCCTTACATGGCGGTAGAGATTTGGCGCCCGCCGCCGGCTTCCGCGGCTGCCACCACCGAGGATACTCGGCCATCGGTGCGACTGCCTTGCATATGCCGGCCAAGGGGCGCAAACCAGGCCCATGCACGCAGCCGTGATTGCCTGGGCATGCTCGGTCGTGGTCGATATCGGTCGTTGATACGCGACATTCCCTATCCGCCGGGCGCCACCTCTTCGACCCGGCCCTGAGTCAAAAGCTCCGAGGGCGCTATGCCGAAAAGGCGGCGAAAGCTGCGGCTCAAGTGGGCCGAATCGGCGAATCCGGCTCCGTGGGCGGCATGGGTCAGGGTGTAGCCGCGCGCCAGGGCCTCGGCCGCCCGCCGCAGCCTGGCCCACAGCTTGTAGCTGCGAATCGGTATGCCGACTTGCTCGCGGAAGAGATGGCGCAAGCGATCGGCGGACAGGGCGAGCTCGCTCGCCAGCTCGGCGACGCCGACGCCATCGGCGCCGTCGCCCCCAAGGCGCATCAACACGCGACGCACTCGCGGATCCAATGCCGTCTCGGGCTCCGCCTTGGGCGCCGTCTCGGGCGCCGTCTCGGGCGCCGTCTCGGGCGCCGTCTCGGGCATCGGTGCGCCCGCTGCGGCCGTGGGCAGCAGATACGCGCCCAGACCGCGCCTGAGCTCGCTGGCGAGCGCATGGACCTCCCTGGCCGTGCACGCCGCATCGAGATAACGACGCGCCATCGCCAACAGCGCGCCCAAGTCGCCGGCGGCGATCGTATGTGCCAAATCGTGCACAACGCCGCCTCGATATCTTGCCGCTACATGCTCTCCCATGGCCGTCGTGGGATCGATGTACACGAGCACGACCCCGCCGCGGGGGGCGCGCATGCGATGGGGCACGTTCGAGGGCACCAGCGCAGCCCGGTAGCCCTGCCAATTATCGCCGCTTTCGAGGTAGACGGATTCCCGCAAAGCGAGCGCCACCTGCACGGCGTAGTGCGCGTGCTTGGAGGTATCCGACAGCGCGCCGGCAAACAAGGCCATGCCGTCGAATAAAAGTAATCTGCGCACCAGCGCACGCTCGTCGATCGCGCCCATGGAATACCTCGCCACTATAGCACCACCGCATAGCCGCTGGGTTCAAGCGCTGCGCCCCACGCACGCATATCCTGAAACCCACGATGAAAACCATCCGAACCACCTGCAAGATCGGCGCGTGCGAGCCGTTTTGCGCCCTCGATCGCGTCCTGTCGTGCTTTGGCTCCGGGTTGTCGCCGAAAGACCTCGTCCGCTTGGTCCTGGCTGGCAAGATCTCGCTCACTCGACTGCAAAATACTCCCGGCGGTATCAAGTTTGGCGATATCGGCTGGGGCGATTTTCTCGAACACCGCATCGCTAGTCCTACTGCCGGCATGCTCGGGGCAAGATCGAGCTCGCGCCCGCCGACTTTTGCGCCGCTTTGCAAGACGCGATCGCCGAGCCGGTATTGCCGAGCGACGATCTGCCCATGATGCTTATCTCCGGCGGCCGGCGCTCGGCCAGTTTCAACTCCTGGACCCACAACCTGCCGGCCCTCATGGACAAGCTCCGGGGCAACTGGGCCACCATTCATCCCGAGGACGCCGCCCGCTTGGGCATCGCCAGTGGCGACCGCGTGCGCGTCACCTCGGCCCTGGGCGCCGTCGACATCGCCGTGGTATGCGAGGACTCCATTCGCCCCGGCGTGGTCATGATCCACCAATTCTGGGGCCACACCTATCCGAGCGGCATGCGCACGAGTCGCACCTATCCGGGCGTCAATGTCAACCGCCTCCACGACGACGGCGTCCGCGATCGCTTCACCGGCATGCCGGTGTTCAACGGCACTCCATGCCGCGTGGAGCGCCTATCGGAGTCATCGGGTATGGGCGACGATATCAATCCTCCTTCATCGTCCGCACGAAGTCCTCGAGGGTGACCGGCGACACCAGCTCGAAGGTTTCGTCCTCGAGCGCGACCGCTGCGATGCGGTCCAGGCGGAAATTGCGATAACTCTGCCGCAGCTCGCACCAGCTGCCCAGGGTCCAGATATCGCCCCAGAAATAGAGCGCCAGCGGCCGCAGCGTGCGCTCGGTAGTGCTGCCCGCTTTGTCGCGATAGCGCAGAGTTACTTTGCGGCGGCCGTCGATGGCCTTGCGCAATGTGCCGACATGTTCGCGCACCGCATCGGAGGCGGCAAACGACAGCGCAAAGAGCGCGGTATCCCGCAGTCGATGGCGCTTGTCGGGCGGCAGCACCGCGGCGACCTTGTCGAGAGCGCTGCGCGCGGCTTGGCGCAGCTCGGCGTCGCCCCAATGTTCGACCATGCGTGCGCCCAACACCAGGGCTTGTATTTCGTCGGCATCGAACATCAGCGGTGGCAGATCGACGTGCTTGCCCATGCGGTAGCCCATACCGGCCTCGCCGGTGATGGGCACTCCCGAGCGAATGAGATCTTGAATATCGCGATAAATCGTCCGCTCGGATACTGCGAGCCGCTCGGCCAGCTGGCTCGCGGTGGTCAGCCGGCGATGGCGCAGAAGCTGGATGATTTGAAAGAGACGGTCAGCTCGCCGCATTGGCGGCACTATCCGCCATGACGTGGAAAAAGTCTAGGAGCACACCGTTGGGATCCACGGCCATGAAACTGCGCCAGCCCCAGGGTTTGTCCTCGGGCTTGCCCATGACTTTGGCGCCGCGCTCAAGCAGCTCGGCGTATTTTTGGTCGGCGCTCTCGGTGGGGATACTGACGATGAGACCGTGGCCGGCAAACGTGGGTAGGTCGTCCTGACCCGCGGTGGCGTCGGGCGTCATGAAACACAGCTCGGGGCCATCTTCGCCGCCGTGGCGCACGCTCAGGTACTTGGCCATGTCGGTGACGACTTCGAAGCCGGCCTGCTCGCTGTAGTAGCTCTTGGTCCGAGCGAGATCACGGGTGACGATGAGGGGAAATAGCTTGTTGGGGTTCATGCCTCGGACGATAGCGGATGGCTGCTGACAGCGTGGTGTCAGCAGCCGCTGGGCCCTTCATCGCTGCTGACAGCGTGGTGTCAGCAGCCGCCGGTTGCCGCGCGCGGATGGGCTCCATCCATCTGATGGATTCTCTTGTACAATATGCCCTTCGACGATCTTGCTCCCTTGTTGCCGTGCCAACTAGCCCCCCGGAATTGAAGTTTCGTGCATGAAGTCGGCGAGCAAGCTCGCCAGCGCCAATTTTGCGTCAGGGCAAGGCGCGATGAGGCCTCTGGGCTACGCCCAGAGGGCGCTGGGTGGGCCCCAGTAACCGAAGAGCAACGCAGCCATGGCGCAAAAGGGCTAGCGATTTTTATACGAAATTTCAGTTTCGGGAGACTCGGTTAGAATTATCGGAAGTCGTGTTCCAGCTGGGGCAATACAACCTTCAGGCGAGGGTGTTCACGATGTCGGGGGCAGTGTAGCGCAGTGAAAATCTCGTGCCCAATCTCCGCGGGTGCGTGTCTAATGATTTGTCTGCACACCTGTAGCAGCAGCACGTCCCATGGGTAGAATATCGAGCATCATCCGACAACCGTCAACGCGGGTTCGCTTTGCGGGAACGTCAGCACGTCCGGGCCCGCAATGGCGATTCATGGGCCCTATCGTGGCCGCCACAGGCGTGGCCGCTACGGTCGTGGCCGCCATGGGCGTGGCCGCGCTGACGGTGAGTTTGGCCAGCTGCGCTCTATACTTCGAGGATAGTGCCGACGATTCGGTGCGCGATCCTGATCTACCGGAGCCGCAACCAGTTCCCTTTCCCTTGCCGCCCGACGCGGCACCGCCACCGCCACCGCCATGTAAAGTGGCCCTGGACCCGTCCAACGCCCAGGAAAATATCGCCCTCTCCGACGACAACCTGGTAGCGATGACCGAAGCAGATTCGTCTCAGGATACGGTATTTGCCACCGATGGTCGTCGCGAGGGCCGCTATTACTTCGAAGTCTACATCGAGGAACTGGGCCAGCGCGATCGTTTTACCGCTGTGGGAATCGGTACAGGGGTCGGCGGCAACGCTCTCGAAATAGCCCCCGGCATTGTGGGCTCGGGCTGCAGCGTGCAAAGCGGCGTGTCGTATTGTATGGGCCAAGGGAATGAGAATACGGCCTTGTATATGCAGCCGGGGTCGGTCGTGGGGGTTGCCCTTGATGCGGGCGTCGAGCAAGTGTTTTTTCACATCGATGGCAATTGGCTGGAAGGGCGCGATCCATATCGCGGTGACGAGGGGATGTGGTTGGGTCCACTGCCCGAAAATTCCTTGTGGCTGCCTGCTCTGACCGTTTCTCGTGGCGATCGTTTGCGGGCCAACTTCGCCGGGCCTTTTGCCTTCTTCCCTCCCCTTGACTACGAACCCTACGGCGGTAGTGCGCAATGCGATGAAGAGCCAGAGGTGCAGTGCCGGGGGGCGTTTGATCCGCGCATCTCTCATCCGGGCCTGGAGTTCGCTCAGGATCTCAGTATCGTCTCTGGCAACGACCGCATTGTCAGTGGTACGGCGTACGCCGATGTGGCCCACTACGGTGGCGCTTGGTACTTTGAGATTGCCGTCATTTTCCACCAGAGCCCCCATATGGGTGTGGGAATTGGGCTCGGTTTTGAATTAGAGGCGCCGCCCGGCAACCTGGGGCCCGGTTGTAGTCTGTATCCCGGCTATGTGTCCTGTGACAGTCGGCGCGTCTTTGTTGAGGCGCCGGACTGGAGCATGGGTGATCTCATCGGCGTTGCCGTCGACTTCGATAAGAGTGAGATATTTTTCAATCATAACGGGGATTGGATCGACGGGCGTGAGCCCGGATACTGGGACCCCAATACCGGTGAACCGGTGGAGCAGACGGCTGGTTTTACCCTTGCTGATAATGGATTTCGCGATACGTATTTCGCTGGCGTCACCGTCGGTGCTGGCGATTTGGCCTTGGCCAATTTTACCGGACCGTTTAACAATCTAGTGCCACCGGGGTTCGCAGCCTATGCCGGTTTTTGTCAGCCTTAGGCTCTTGATCAATCTCCCTACGATGGAATATCCGCGGGAGGATTGTTGTCCGCTTGGGGATCGCTATTCGATAGGTTTGCGCCGTCGCCGGGCAGTGACGCCGGCTGCGCATCTGTGGGCTTGGCCGGTGGCTGTTCGAATTCGCGGGCCCAATATTCCAACATGAGCATTTGAAAGAGCACCCGACTCCACTCTTTCTGCCCCGAGCGGTGCTCGCGCACCATCTGCAAAATGCGCTGGCGGTCAAAAAGGGACGACGTCGTCGCTACCGGGTTGGCCAGGACCTCTTCTGCCCCGCGGCCCCATTTGCCGCGGAAGAGCTCGATCATGGGCGTGGGAAAGCCGACTTTGCGCCGCTTGGCCACGGATTCGGGGAGGCGATCGGCGAGCGCCTGCTTCAAAATGACTTTCTGATCCCGCGGCTGGACTTTGAAGCGCGCGGGAATGCGGGCGGCGAGTTCCACCAAACGATGGTCCAAAAACGGCACTCGCAGCTCAAGGGAAGACGCCATGCTCATGTGATCGGAGCGGAGCAGGGTGTTGTCTACCAGCCAGGCCCGGCAGTCCACGGCCGCCATGCGCGATAGCGGTTCGGGGCCACCGGCCTCGTCGTAGAGCCGGCGCATGGATTCGCGGGCATCGCGTCCGGACAGTTGTGCGCGCACGTCCGGCGCGTACAGGCTGTCTTTGATGGTGGTGTCGAAGTAATTGAGGCCCAGGTAGCGGCGCTCCAGAGGCTCGGCTAAAAGACGCGTGTACTTGGCCGCCTTGGGCGGCAAGAAACCGGCCGCGCGATCGAGAATTGGCGCCATGCGCTGGAGCAGGATGTTGGGCAGGAACCGCTGGCCGAGCTCGATGGCGTATTGCGTGCGATACCCATAGTAGCCAAACCAAGTCTCGTCCGCGCCCTCGCCCGAGAGCACCACGGTGACGAACTGTCGCGCCAACCGGCATACGGCCAATAACTGGCCGACCATGGGCTCCATGAGGGGCTCGTCGAGAAGTCGGCACGCATCAATGAGTTCGGCGCCGAACTCCTCGCCGCTGAGTCGGTGCTCGTGATGGCGCAAGCCCAGATTTTCCGCCGTTTGACGTGCCCAATCAAATTCGGTCAGCGCTCCCGGCACATCGACGCCCACACAAAAACTGTCAATACCGTGGGCTCCGCCGCCCTTGAGTTTGGCCAAGGTGCCGGCGATCAGGGTCGAATCGACGCCGCCCGAGAGCAGGGTGCCGAGGGGCACGTCGCTGCGCAGGCGCAGGCGCACCGCATCGGTGAAGAGTTCGCGCAGCTCTTCTTCCCAGTGATCGCGTTTGGGGGTGAAGTCGGGGCGGAATTGCAGTCGCCAGTAGCGCCGGGTCTCGATACCGCGCTCAGCCGAGACCACGAGCATGGTGCCCGGTTCGACTTTGTTCGCCCCCTTGATCAAACTCCGCGGCCGAACGACGTAGCCGCAGGTCATATATTCGTCCAGGGCATCGAGATCGAGTTCATCGGCCACGCCCGGCACTGTGCGCAGGGTCTTGAGCTCGGAGCCAAAGGCGATGCCGTCCTTGGTCTCGGCGTAGTACAGAGGCTTGATGCCCATTCGGTCGCGGCACAAAATCATGCGCCGCTCTTTCACGTCCCATAGGGCTAGCGCGAACATGCCGTTTAGGCGATGGACGAAATCGAGGCCCCATTGAGCGTAGGCGAGAAGCACTGCCTCGGTGTCGCAGTGGGTATGGGTCGTATGGCCAAGACCGCGCAGCTCGTCGAGGAGTTCGACGTAATTGTAGACTTCGCCGTTATAGACCAGGTGGAGCATGCCGTCGGCCGTCTGGGCCGACATGGGCTGATGCCCGTGGTGGATGTCGATAATGGCGAGGCGCCGGTGTGCCAGTCCTACCGGACCTTCGGTGAAAAAACCCTCGCCATCGGGGCCGCGATGGCGCATGGCGTGAGCCATCCATTCCAGCCGTTCGCGCTCCACCGGAGCCCCCGTACGCCAATTGAACTGACCGCCGATGCCACACATAGAACAAAAGCAACGGTAGCGCCCTTGGCGGGCACTGTTCAAGCGATGCCGCCATCATAATGCACGCCGAGTGCACATAAGGGCTCCCGCGGGCGGTGGCGCGGGAAACGCTCAGAGCTCAGTTCACCAACCAGCGCTCGAGAATTTTGCGCAGCGCTTCGAGGCGAATCGGTTTGGCGATATAGTCGTCCATCCCAGCCTCAAGACAGCGATTGCGGTCCTCGGTCGTGGCATGCGCCGTCATCGCGACGATGGGTGTATGGGCACTATCCCCCTCCAATGCCCGCAGTTCGCGTGTGGTTTCAAAACCATCCATCTCGGGCATTTGACAATCCATGAAAATCAAATCGTACTTGCCCTCATCCACAAAACGCAGTGCATCTTTGCCGCTAGAGGCGATTTCGGTGCCGTAGCCCAAACGCTCGAGCATGGCGACGGCGACTTTTTGATTGAGGGGGTTGTCTTCAACCACCAAAATGCGTGCCCCTACGCCTGCATCATTACCGCTCTGACCATTGCCACCCGGCTTGCGAGAAGCGCCCCCCGCCCCTGCCGAGCCCGCTGCCATCGCCATCATTGGGTGTATGCCTTTCCGCCAGAGGTAGGCCTCTTGTTTATGGTGATATTTATCTCTCTGCCCGTGCATGGCTCCTCCTGTCGATGCTTTGGGTACGCCTGTCACCACAATCGGAAGCACCACCCAGCACCCTGATATCATATCTTGATCGAACGGAGCTTGTACCCTTGCGGTCGCAGTCATTTATCAACTTCCTCCCCTTCGCGATCCATTCGAGCTGGTTTCATTGACGGTTTTCCTGTTCAACGGGCGATGCAATCGCTGACCGACGATCATCTCAAGGGGGTTGTAGTTACTGTCCGGGATCATCGCCCGCTTGCGCCATGAGAGATGTGGTCGTAGGTGCCTCGGTCGTCGTGTCTTCGGCATACTCTAAGCTAGCCATGGCGTCAGCGATGATGTGTGTCAACCTCTCGCGGGCCACTGGCTTTTCGATGCAACGCTTGTCGACGCGATCGAGGAATTCGCGTACCTCCGGGAGATTGGTCCCCCCAGTGAGAAACATGACCCTCGGCTCCATATCTGGGCGGGTCTCGCTGAGCTCCTCATAGAACTTCATGCCGTTTATATCCGGCATCATGATATCGCATAAAATCAGATCGAACGACTCGTGAGTGGCGAGAAGCAGCGCCGAACGTGCAGACGTCACGCCGACGACGCGCTGCCGGGGCAGGGCGCGGCGGATGGCGTCGAGTACCAGGGGTTCGTCGTCGACCACCAGGATGCGTATACGGCCGAGCGTCGGCGTCGATGCGGTAACCGGTTTGCCATCGCTGCTCTGCGCCGGATTGAGGGCTGCATCCAAACGCAAGGCTGGCAGGGTCACCAGTACCGAGGTGCCTTTGTCCACGGTGCTGCGAATATCGATTTCTCCGCCGAGCCCCGTGACGATGCCGTGGCAGATGGACAGTCCCAGTCCCGTGCCCTGGTTCACCGGCTTGGTGGTGAAGAATGGATCGAAAATTTTATCTAAATGCTCGATCGGGATGCCGGGACCATTGTCGCGAATCTCCATCACGACGTCTTTGGCATTGTCGACGCGCAGGGCGATGTGGATTTTCGGATCGGTACTACCAGCACCGCGCAAGGCCTGGGCCGCGTTGGTGAGCAAGTTGATGATGACTTGTTCGATCTCGATGCGGCGACCGCGCACCGGGGGCACCACCGCTAGATCCATGACCGTGTCGATGTTGTCACCGATTTCGGCCATGGCGATCTCAAGCGCCATCTGAATGGTGGCCGGCATGTCCACGGCCTCCATGCCCTGCTCGTCGGGGCGGGCAAATAGCTTCACATTGCGGACGATGCAGGCAATGCGTTCGGCACCAACTGCGGCGGCCTGGAGCAGGTCGTCCACTTCGCGGTAAGAGTTCTGCGGAATGTACGTGCGAACCGATGCCAACTCATCGCGGGCCGCGTCCATGCCGCCGATGAGGAATGTCAGTGGGTTATTGATCTCATGGCCGATGCCGGCCGCGATTCTGCCCAGGGCCTCGAGGCGTTGGGCCCGGCGCAACTCGCGCTCGGCGCGCTCGCGCTCGGCAATTTCGCGCCGCAGCTCCTCGTTAGCGGCTGCGAGGGCTTGGGTTCGATCGGCAACCGCGCTCTCCAGATCTCCGACGCGACGTTCGCCCTCTCGTGCCAACTTCCACTTGGTACACAGCGAAGCCGCCAACTGGCGCACCTCGATCAGTGAGAATGGCTTTCGCAGAATGAGAAGTTGGTCACTCTCACCGACACGGGCGGCGATGTCCTGCCAGCTGTAGTCGGTGTAGGCGGTGCAAAGTACCACTTGGATCCGCGGATCTACTCGCCAGATTCGCTCTAGAGTCTCTACGCCGTCCCAGCCCGGCGGCATACGCACATCGAGAAAGGCCACCGCGTACGGGGTGTTCTCCTCTACGGAACGCACCACCATCTGCAGTGCTTCTTCGCCCTGGTAGGCCGAGTCCACGGTAAAGGATTGTCGCCCTTGCGAACCCTCGCCATCAGACGAAGCCGTCTCGGAGTCGCTATCTCCAAAAATAGACGCCGCCAGGCTCTCGATCTCGTCCCCTTCCCGTTCCTGATTGGTCAGAATCTTGCGGAAATCAACGTGGATAGCGGGACTGTCGTCGGCGATTAGGATTCGGTCGGCTTGCATCGCCTCAGCGTCGGTACACGTCTCATGTACGTATTGGTAACTGTTCCGTTCTCAGGCTGTATCTCGAATACAAGATATCTCGATCTCAGAGTCTTGGCAGCTGCAATCGAGATGAGTACTCCCATGAGAGTACCACTTTCTTTGCCCGGGGAGACATATAGCACAAGGCCAATTCGGCTTTATATTCATCAAATCCTTGGCCGTGTAACGATCGTTCATGCAGATGTCGCCGCTGGGCATCATGACGAGCGGGCTGCTCATCCACGACCGAGAAGATTGCGTGCGATGACGATGCGCTGGATTTGCGATGTCCCCTCATAGATCTGAAGCAGTTTTGCGTCGCGCATCAGCTTCTCGACCGGGTATTCCTTGGTATAGCCATAACCGCCAAAAATTTGCACCGCATCGGTGGTCGCCCGCATCGCAGCATCCGCACCATAGGCTTTGGCATAGGATGAGACCACGCTGTCGAGCTTACCCTGGTCTACACTCCAAGCTGCTTTGTGGCATAGCATACGGGTATTTTCGTAGGCGATCGCCATCTCGGCCAAGAGGAACTGAATCGCTTGATGCTGGGCAATTGGCACCCCGAAGGTCTTGCGTTCCAGTGCATAGGTCCGCGACTCCTCCAGCGCTCGACGGATCACGCCTGCAGCGCCAGCGGCAATCCACGGCCGCGAACGATCGAAGGTTTTCATCGCGATCTTGAATCCGCCATTCTCTGGCCCGATCAGGGCGCTCTTGGGCACTTTCACATCTTCGAAAATGACGTCGGTGGTATTGGAGGCGCGCTGGCCCATCTTGTCTTCTTTGCGACCGGTCTTAACCCCCGGGGTATCGGCGTCGATCACAAAGCAGGCGATGCCAGAATGGCGTTTGGATTTATCAAAGGTCGCCAACACCGTGTACCAACTAGCGACGCCACCGTTGGTAATCCAGCGTTTCTGGCCGTTGAGCACGTAGTCGTCACCGTGTTTCTCCACCTTCGTGGACAAGTTCGCGACATCGGAACCGGCGTCGGGTTCGGAACAGCAATAGGCGGCAAAAATCGGCTCGTCGCACAGTCGACCCAGATATTTCTTTTTCTGCTCTTCGGTGCCGGCAATCAACAGCGGCATGGCGCCGAGCATGTTGCCGGCTAAGGATGTCTCGATGCCCACGCAGCCATAGGCTACTTCTTCCAGGACCAAGCAGTGGTCGAGGCAGTTTCCGCCGAGACCACCGTACTCCTCTGGCACCTCTACATTCATCAGGCCAGTGCGCCAGGCATGTTCGAGAATGGCGCGCGGGAATTCACCACTTTGGTCATACTCACCGGCAACGGGAGTGATTTCGCCCTTGGTAAAGTCGCGGGCGGTTTGCGCGAGCGCCTGCTGCTCTTCGGAGTAACTGGGATCAAATGCCATGGTGATTACATGGTACCATCCCGGCGTCGCGGAGGAGATAGACGATCGTTCATGACTGTGTGGAATCACATGCGCACACCACACTATCGGATGTACTGCGCCACAGCCCGTGCGATACTGATCGGTGTCGATCCTCTAATCTGGTGCTCGCCCAGGGGCGTCACCGTCGACATGGGCTAACTCCGTGATGCGTCGGAATCCGCAGTTTGGCCCCTATTGGATGCTGAGACGCGTCGGCAATGGCGACCTGGCCGAAGTATTCGTCGCCATCTATATGCCCGAAGGGCGCCGCGTTGCACAGGGCGAGCCGATAAGGGCGGTCTGGAAAAGCGCCGCATCGACGGCGCCACTGGCTCCCGGTGCGCTGGTGGCCGTCAAGCGCATTTGGCGGGAGATGGCGACATACCGCGAAGTCCATCGCCTGCTGGCGCGTGAGGGACGGCTAGCTGCCGAACTCGATCACCCCAATGTCGCGCGGACGTTCGATGTCGGTGATGTCGGTGGGCGACCATACATTTGCATGGAGTATGTACCTGGTGCCGATTTGGCACATTTACTGGCCCGCGTCCATCCGCGGCGATTGCCCATCGGTGTCGCGTTGCGGGTGATCCTCGACATTTGTAGCGCACTCGAGTATGTCCACCGCGCGTCGAGCCGAGATCGCCGGCCGCTGCACATCATTCACGGCGATATCACGCCGACCAACATTCTGGTGAGCACCTGCGGCGTGTCCAAGCTCATCGATTTTAGCGTGGCGGTGAGTGACCTCCAAGACGAGGAAGACGAGGAAGACGACGACGGCCACACCGTGCGCGGCACCTACGGCTATATGTCGCCGGAGCAAGCGCGCGGTGAGGCTATCGACCAACGCACCGACATCTTTGCCCTCGGCGTCGTGCTGTGGGAGACGTTGACGGGCCAGAGACTTTTTCGCCGAGCGGCCAACTACTTGACCCTGGCGGCCGTGGTCGAAGATCCGGCACCACCTCTGGAAGCCGCCAACGCGGATCTGTGCGGCGACCTCGGCGGTGCGACCTCCGTGTTGGATCACATTCTGAGACGAGCCCTCGCCAAGCGCCGTGAGGATCGGTACCCTGACATCAGCGAATTTGCCAGCGATCTGCGGGCGCTGACCGAAGAGGAACACTGGGATTTGCGTTCTTGGACCCTGCAGAGCACCGTCCGCGCATTGCTGAGTGAACCGCGTGCCCGCTGATGTCGTCAGGGATATGGTATTTATGAGGTATATGCGGCTCGGTTACTATGTTGCTATGCGCGGGGCAATGAGGCCGATTTCTGCGCGAGCCCATACCACGACATCGTCGGCCATTGCCGCCAGTGTTTCTTTTGTTGTCATTGCCGTGATTGCCGGCGTGAGCGGTGTCCGTCCGGCATGGGCAGAGGTGCGTCCCACGGGCCATGCTGCCAGTGCGCTACCGGGCCTGCATCGCGTACCCTCGGCCACCACCCACGCACCTGGTGCCGCCTTTATCGGCTTTGGTTACGGCACTGCATCGTCGGTGTTTGGCACGGGGGATAACCATCACCGCGCCAGTGCCGAGGTGGCCGCCAGCGTGGGGATTCGGCCATGGTTGGCGTTGGGTCTACAACTGAGCGGGCGCTACGATCTCCACACCGGCATTGTGGCCACAGACATGGTCGATCCGGCCAATGAGGACGAGAGCAGCGACGATGGCTTTGTCGGCGATCCTCGATTGGTGGTCAGCGCGCAGCGGGTGTTGGCGCCGTCGGTCTACGTGGGCGGACGCATGAGTGTATGGATGCCGGGGAATCAAGCGCCTTCGCTGGTGCTATCGGCGACGACCTTGGAGATGCGCAGCAGCGTATCCTACGTGCCGACGGCAGCTTCATGGCGATTGCATGGGCTCGCCGGCTACGTCCTCGATCGTACGGATCGAGCCACCGATGATACCGAGCAACTGAGTCGGGCCGACCGCCTGAGTTTAGGGGTGAGTGAATCCAACGCGGTGCTCTTAGGGGTGGGGGCCAGCTTTCGCCGCGGTGGGGCAGAGTTTTTGGCCGAATGGACCTGGGACGTGATGATCGGCGCCGATGCGCCGCCGTTGGCTACATCGCCGCACCGCATTGCCATGGGCGCGCGCATGGCGCTGAGTCACAATTTGACCGCCCAAGCCATTGCCGAGGTCAATATGGCCCGGCTACCCACCGCGGCTGACGGCGAACCGCTCGTGCGCTTTGAACCCAGGGTGACCATGCAAGCGGGTTTGCACTATCGCTTTGGTGGCGACCGGCGCACGTCATCGCGCCCTGGAGCGGAGTTGCGGAGCGCCGCGGCTGTGCCGCCGGCATCGCGCGGCGTGCCATGGCTCTTGCGTGGGCAGGTGGTGGATAGCGCTGGGGGCCCGATTGCCCATGCCTCTGTGCGGGTGGGGGCGGTGACGACTGCTGCGTCCGCTGCCGATGTGCGCGTTACCTCGGCCATCGCGGACGCTGGCGTGGAAGCGGATGGTCGGTTTCGCATAGAAATCCATGACCACCATCGCCGCATTGCGCTATGGGCCCAGGCCGACGGCTATCACCCCAGTGAGCGGGTGATTCTCGATGCCGCCGAGGGAGCGACGGCGATCGAATTGACCCTCCTGCCGGTCTTGCCCAGGGGGCAGATTCGCGGCTATGTGCGCGCATTCAACGGCAAGCCCCTGGCTGCGTCACTCACGCTCGAACCGAGCGGCGCAACTGGACGGGGCGGCAATGCCCGAGATGAGGGGACAGAGCGCCGCAGCATCGAATTGCGGACCGGCAGAGATGGCGCCTTCGGGCTCGATGTCGCACCAGGCCGGTTTCGGCTCACCGTCAGGGCCAGGGGGTATCGTCGACAGACTCGTAAGATCACGGTTGAGGAGCGTGGCGTTGTCATTGTCAACATCGATCTCACGCGCAGGCGCAAATAGGCCCCGCCGCTTTGGTGGGTCGTGGATGTTGGCTGCAGCCCTCTGGGCGATTGCGGGCGGTTATGGCTGTGAATGCGGCAATCGGGGCCAGGCGACGGCCACACTGGTGGAATACGAGGGAGTCGTGGAGCGGAAGTCGCAGGCGGCATCGTCCTCGGGCTGTAGGACGGAGCGCGTGCCAGTGTGGCAGACGGCGACGGCGGGCGACATCCTATACTGCGGCGATCGATTGCGCACCGGCATTGATGCTTGGGCCCGGATCAGGTTGGCTGCGGGCGGGCAGGCGCGCATGCAGGCGCAATCACAAGTGTATTTTGCCTGCGAAGAAGACCGTTTGCGCTTTGATCTGGAAGTCGGCGAGGTCGATATGACGGCCGATACCGAGGCCATCGAATGGGATTTGGCCATTGGTCAGGCGCGCATCGAAGAGGGGGGGCGCATTCGCCTGAAGGCAGATCCAGACCGTCTCACGATGGAAGTCCTGGTGGGGCGAGCCGCGGTGAAGACCATTGACGGTAAGGATGCCCGCATGGGCCCTGGAGATCGTCTCGAGCTCGAAATCGGCGCTGCCGTCGTGCGCCGGATTGTGACCGATGAAACAGCGACTGATGGCTCGGGGGCCGGTGAAACAGCGCCCAATGAAAC
>JAAUYH010003421.1_pt1 | contig 27587 bp, 27 predicted proteins | sample 7278061 | NCBI WGS metagenome assembly JAAUYH01 (sample SAMN14350203, study PRJNA611818) | marine sediment metagenome | isolation source: surface marine sediment (0.6m) | place: French Polynesia: Moorea | collected 2018-08
AGCTGATTCTTTCGTTATGCGCTCGCTATATATGGGGTCTATCTTTTCAGCAGCCGCTCGTCTGAAAAGCCTGCCCTACCTACCTTATAAATTGCTTGTCACCCCCTCAGGCCAAACCTCAAACAAAAGCTAGCCAAAAGTAGAATTATTCCAACCCCATAAATATCCTTTAGAGTCATTAAATTCGATATATATTCGTTTCGTTGGCACTCCCAATTTTTCACTAATTTGCTGACAAAAATCTTGACTCATTGCTTTTGTCTGTGTAGAACTCATATTACCTACACTTTTTATTTCTACATAGCAAACTGGATCGAAAGTACCAGCGAAAGTCATAGGAACATCAGATTCAAAAGCCGTCATTACATAGGATTCTGGTTTACCTAAATGTTTGGCTAAATTAGCCGATAGATTTTTGAGCAAACTTTCTACCGCAGCTTGTTCTGGTTTAGAGATGGATGATTTAACTTGAATTAAAGGCATGAGGGTCTAATCTAATTTGACTGAATACATCATGGAACAGGGAGATCTTTATATTAAGAAGTTTAGATTTGTATTTCACCAATTAAAGAACTGATTACTGAATTTAACCGCCATAGCTCCAACCAGTACTTTCTAAAAGGAGTTGTTTCCCTTCGCGGTGAATTCCAGAACCGATGACTTCTGATACATAGACGGTATGATCGCCTTCGTCTACGATACCGACGACTTTACATTCAATGTAGCCCAAAGAATCTTTAATAACCGGACAACCTGTTTCTGCCCCCTGATAGAATTCTACATCTTCAAACTTATTACCTACCCTACTTTTAGGCTGAAAAAACTTAGCTGCTAAATCTTTTTGTCCATCTTCTAAAAAACTAATAGTAAATACTTTGGTTTTTTCAATCATGTCGTGAGAACCAGTACCCTGTTTGACACAATTAACAATTAGTGGGGGTTTAAAAGAAGACTGCATTAACCAGCTAACAGTGAAGCCATTCATTTCTTCCCCGTCTCTAACTCCACAAATATAAAGTCCGTGGGGAATTTTACGCAGCATAGTTTTTTTTGCTTTTTCGTCTAGCAAAGGTTTTTCTCCCGCAATAAGTTACTTCTCAAGATTAGTTTATCAATCTTTAAGGGTCTATTGTAGATGAATACCACTCCATAACTGAGATAGGATTGCCAGATGATGAACATTTATGAAGCACTTGGTTATTGTTATCGTTTTAATCCTTCTGTATTTAATCGTTGCTGATACTTTGACAGGTGCGCCAGGAGCTACTGTTAGTGTACCAATTTCAATTAGCGATGCTACTGGGCTTCAATCTTTAGATGTTACTCTAAAATACGATACAAGTTTATATAGTCTTTATCCCAAATTTGACCATAGATATCTAAAGTAAAGCAATTTTTATCGGTAAAAGTAGATAATGCTTCTAATAAAATATCTAAACGTCTATTAGTATTAATATGACCAAATACTATTAGTCGATAGGGTGGAGAGTTCTTAAAACTAGTTTTGTCAGTACTACTAAATTTGCTTTTATAGGGTAAAGGTATATAACCAACCAACCAGCGCTTTTCCTGACTGAGGCTATTATCAAAGTAGTTAAAACCGTAATGTCACGGTAATAATTTGAGGTCAGTAAGATTGCGGTAGTAAAAATACGACGTCAATCTTTATTTGAGAACGTACCTTGAAATTAATTTGTTGATATTAGAGCAGTAAGTTTTCCAAGAGATTATTGAGAAAGAACCGTTTTTATCTTTGCTAAAATGTGTTCTTAACTCGTGCTACCGTATTGTTGAAATCTTTCTATGTCCTTATCCCTGAAAAATACCCCTAATCGATCGCAACTACAGCGATACTGGGAACTACTGTATGTACTAGTAGAAAACAATCTTAAGGGAAGATACAGAGGCTCCTTTTTAGGAGTCTTTTGGTCATTATTAAATCCACTAATGATGACAGTTATTTATGCAGCAGTTTTGGGAACAGCGTTTGCTTCGTACTATGATAATTCAATTGTCAACTATATATTGGCAGCATTTACTGGGTTAGTAACGATGCACTTTTTCGCTGCTTCTACATCACAAGCAATGCGCAGCGTGGTATCTAATGGCTCTCTTTTAAACAAGATTAGTCTACCTATTAGCGTTTTTCCCGCATCAATGATTACAGCTAATTTGTTTCAATTTGTGATGGCAACACTTCCTTTATTGGCAATTATGGCAGTGATAATATCGGGAAACGTAATAAATTCGTTAGCGTTGTTGTTTCCACTGCTGGCTTTAACTTTAGTTTCTACAGGAACTGGGTTTATTTTAAGTGCTTTGTACGTATTTTTTAGAGATATTCCTTATTTTTATGAAGTAGCCGTTTATGGATTAAGAATTGGTACACCAGTTTTTTATCCAGCAGATGTTGTCCCAGAAAAAATTCGACCTTTTGTATTATTAAATCCCTTAGCGCAAATCATTGAGAGTATCCGTCAAATTACTTTATCTGGAGATCTACCAGATTTAAGCTTGATTTGGGGAGCATTGCTTGGAAGTGTAATAGTCTGTATATTAGGATGGCTATGTTTTAAGAATTTACGACATCAATTTATGGACTTATTGTAAATGGAAGCTATTCGTCTAAACGGGATTTCTTTATGGAGACGAACCCAAGAAGAGTTTTCTTATGACTTCAAAAAAAGTTTATTATCTTTTCTAGAAGGTAAATACCGCAAACCAACTAAAAAATTAGTCTTAGACCGAATTAATTTAAATATTGAAGTCGGCGAAACGGTAGGAATTATTGGCTCTAATGGTTCGGGAAAATCAACCCTACTTAAAGTAATCTCGGGAATTTTGCAACCTACAATTGGCTCGGTTCATGTTTATGGGAATATTGCTCCTCTGATTGAATTAGGAGCGGGTCTAGATCCTGCCATGTCTGTCACTCACAATATCATTCTTTATGGCGTCATGTTGGGATTCTTGCGGAAAGAAATGATTGAAAGAATACAGTCAATTTTGGAATTTGCCGAGTTAGAGGAATATGCTTTCGCACCTGTTAAAGCTCTTTCTTCTGGGATGAAGGCTAGATTGGGGTTCGCGATCGCCACAGATGTTCGACCAGATATCCTTATTCTCGATGAAGTCCTTTCTGTAGGAGATGTACGTTTTAAAAAAAAGAGTAGAACAAGAATAGAAAAGTTTTGGGATACCAATACCACAATTTTAGTAGTATCCCACGATTTGAAGTTTATCCAACAGTGGTGTCAAAAAGGTATTTGGCTGGACAAAGGGCAAATCAAGTTTTCTGGAAATGTTGATGAAGCTGTCGAGCATTATTTAAATGCAGTTGAATAATTAATTCTCAATACCAATACTTATAAATGGCGCAAATAGTTTAATATACCAACAAATTTACCAAGAGCAGCTTGAGGTTTTATTCCCAACAAAATCAGCGAGAAGAGAAAGAGACGGAAGAATCTGAGCCAAAAAATTAATGGATTGGCATATCTTTCTAGAGTTAGGAGATAGCTATAAGTACTATGCTGCAATTTGATGGCCATATTTCGGTTGGCGATCGAAGAAGGTTGGTGAACGACTGCTAGCTGATTAGTAATTGCAATTTGATGACCCTGAAGAGCATAACGACGACAAAAATCAAAATCTTCGTAGTAGAGAAAGTAAGCAGAGTCAAATTGAGGACAGCTTTTAAAGAGACTTAAATTAATCAGCAGACTACAACCACTAACCCAATCACAGGGCAGCCAGTCTATTTCTGGTCTGGCAGAAAACAAGTTGGTGGAGAAGATAGCACCTAGCTGAGGGATAAAACAACCGCCACCAAACCAAAGTTTATCTTTAGGCGTGTAGATGAGAGTACCGAGAATAGAAATTTCTTGATGGCTGGCAAAAAATACTGGTACTTTCTCTAAAATGTTTGAGCTTAAGTAAGTATCGGGATTGATAATCCAGACTATCCCCTGAGGATCTTGAGCATAAATCTTCATCAGTCCAAGATTGCAAGCTTTACCAAAGCCCAAATTAGTTTGAGACTCTATAATTTTTAGGCGATCGCTCTCTAGCAATTTTAGCTCTTGGTCTGCTGGAGAGTTATTAACAATTACAATTTGATAAGTTATTTCCTGCTGAGAAGGAAGGGATTGAATTAATCGAGCAATCAGTGACGTAGAGTAATAGTTAACCGTTAGCAGATAGATCATATTGACAATTTTATACAGTTCATCTCACCCCTTTCATACCTTTAGTTTTTTGTAATAATCTATTTTGGAGAATTCCCTTGGCATTTGAAAAACTAGAAAATAATTTGAGTTGTTAATTTATTATCTCTATGTATAATCATCCTAGTAATGATCGGCAGAAATTTATGCAGACAAAGGGAGTTGAACAGTCAATTATTGTAATCACAGGAATGCATCGCTCCGGAACTTCGCTTACAGCGTCAATATGCCAAAATGCTGGAGTAGATATCGGCACAAAGTTGATGGGTTCTAATAGGAGTAATTCTAAAGGTCACTTTGAAAATCTCGACTTCCTTGATTTACATAAAAAAATTTTACAATCTCAAGGAATGAACGATGCTGGTTATACTCTACAAGAAAAAATTGATGTAGAGGAACATTATAAAGAAGAAGCAAAAAAGATTATTGCAGAAAATTCTCGAAGCCAAATATGGGGGTGGAAAGATCCCAGAACAACTCTTTTCTTAGATTTTTGGGCGGATTTACTTCCAGAGGCTTTTTTTTTACTAGTTTATCGCTCTCCCTGGGAAGTAGTAGATTCACTGTATCGTCGAAGTGTTGAAGAACTAATTTCTGGTCATCCCAATCAACTATTTCTCAGTCATCCTGACTTAGCAGTAAAAATATGGTCTAACTATAACCAAAAAATTCTTGAATTTTACGATAAATTTCCTGAGCGTTGTCACTTAACTAGTATTTATCAAGTAACTGAAAATACAAAACTTTTTATTGACACAATCAACAGTAAATTTAACATTAATTTATCTGTTCCTGACACAAAAATCTACGATAATTCTTTGTTACGGACTGAAATCACTAATGTTCCTGGAGCAACCATAGTCAATCATTATTTCCCTCAAGCACTAAATATCTATAAAGAACTGGAATTAAAGGCAAACCGAATTGATGAAGCTGATGGTCAATCATGGTGCCCAGAAATAAACTCCTCTCGTTACAGAGTAAAGGCATTTCAGAACTGGTTAGCTATCCGCAATTTGGAAAAAAAGCACAAAAGTATTCAAGCCAAAATAGAACAAACGGAGGCTCAACTGGAGCAAACTTCAACTCAACTAGAGCAAACTTCTGCTCAACTCAAACAGGCTAAGTTAAACCAGCAACAAACTCAAGCTCAACTAGAGCAAACTTCAACTCAACTCAAACAGGCTAAGTTAAACCAGCAACAAACTCAAACTCAACTAGAGCAAACTTCAACTCAACTCAAACAAGCTAAGTCAAAGCAGCAACAAACTCAAGCTCAACTAGAACAAACTCAGAAAGAATTACATCCAAGTGCTGAAAATTTAGTTAATGTAATTCAGCAATTCGATAGCTTGGTTACCTCTATGGTAGAGTCCAATCGTTGGAAACTGGGAAATCTAATATACGTAATTTATCGAAAAATATTACTTAAATCCATAGAACCATCGCCTCAAGAGCATCAAAAAAAATTAGTCAATATTTTTCAAACATGGCAGGATGATTTTCGAAACAAACATATTACAATTAAATCTTTAAACAAGAAAAATTATCTTAAAAACAACTCCTATTTACCTAAAACCAACTATGAATTATTCCGTCAATCTCCTTTGAAACATTTAGCTGATACATCACTCAGTATTGATATTATTGTTTGTGTTCATAATGCTTTAGATGATGTCAAATTATGTCTTGAATCCATAGAAAATAATACTTATAGAGAATATACTTTATTTATTGTTAATGATGGCTCTGATGAGCAAACAACAGAATATTTAAGATACTTCTCATCCAAACGAAAGCACTGTGTACTGATAGAAAATTCTACTGCACAAGGCTATACTAAAGCAGCAAATAAAGGTTTAAAAGCTTCTCAAGGTGATTATACTATTCTTTTAAATAGTGATACCATTGTTTCCAAACTATGGATAGAAAGATTATTAGAATGTGCTGAGAGCGATCCTCGTATCGGAATTGTAGGACCTCTTTCAAATGCTGCAAGTTGGCAATCTGTACCGAAATTATTTGATGATAAAGGAGATTGGGCAATCAATTCATTGCCTGAAGGATTCAGTGTAAATGACTTTGCGGAAATAGTAAATCTAGCTTCTCAAAAAATTTTTCCACGTGTTCCTTTCCTCAATGGATTCTGTTTTGTGATTAAGAGAAATTTGATAGAAGCAATTGGCTATCTTGACGAAGAAAATTTTCCCAAAGGATATGGTGAAGAAAATGATTATTGTTTGAGAGCTGCAAATGCTGATTTTGAACTGGCAATAGCAGATCACGCATACGTTTACCATTCAAAATCTAAGAGTTATGGACACCAAACCCGCAAGGTACTAGCTCAAGCTGGAGGTAAAGCACTAAAGAGAAAACATGGAAAAACATATATCGATAATCTTATCAAAGAGATGCGCCACAATAAAACTCTGAATGATATAGGTTACGCAATTGAGTTATGTCTAGGGGGGCATTCAGTCAAAGGATCTATTAACCCAACATCGATTTTTAGTATTCTTTTTCTTTTACCTGTTCGACCAGGTGGTGGTGGTGTTCACTCTGTTGTTCAGGAAGCAGTTGGCATGAGAAAAGTTGGAGTTGATGCCCAAATAGCTATTCAGCAAAAACATATACAAAACTATCATATTAACTATCCTGAGTTAATAGAAAGCAAAGAAGTATTCTATTGTTATCAAACTCTCGATAACCTTACCAATTATGCATCCCAATTTAAAGTTGTAGTGGCAACAATCAATAATTCCATACAAATCTTACAAAAAATCGTGCAAAGTAATTCTTCAATAATGCCTGCTTACTATATTCAGGATTATGAACCTTGGTTCTATGAAAAAGGTTCTCACAGTTGGGAAATTGCCAAGAATTCTTACAATCTCATTCCTGGAACAGTTTTATTTGCCAAAACGCGATGGTTGTGTGAAATTGTCGAGCAAAAACACTCCGTCAAAGTGGAGAAAGTGAGTTCTAGCCTCGATCAATCTGTTTATTATCCAAATTTTATGATACCAAATCAAAATGATCCAATTGTAGTAGTTGCAATGGCTCGACCTTCTACTCCACGACGGGGAGCAAGCAGAACAATGAAAATTTTGAAAAAGCTCAAATTAGAGTTAGGAGCAAGTATAGATATTCATGTTTTTGGTTGTGACGATCGAGATTTAAATACTCATAACTTAGAAATTAACTTTGACTTCAAAAATCATGGTGTTTTGATCAGAGAACAAGTTGCCGAACTTCTGCGGAAAGCGGATATATTCTTGGACTTATCTGATTATCAAGCCTTTGGACGTACAGGATTAGAAGCGATGGCTTGTGGATGCGCTGTTGTTCTGCCTCAAAAGGGTGGAGTTCATGAGTATGCAATTGATGGTGATAATGCTATTTTAGTGGATACGGCTTTAGAAAATGACTGTTATACGGAAATCGTTAAGCTAATCTCCGACCCAGAATGGAGGCGAGAAATTCAAAAAAATGCGCTTCTGAAAGCTGCTGAATATTCAATCTACAAGGCCAGTGTTTCAGAAGTTCTTCTTTTAAAAGATAAATGGAGCCAAAATCGACAGAAATTCCAGGCTCATATTAAACAAGAAGAGACTGCATATAAGACACAATCCTAAACTCTGAACAGATCGCGATATTATTTAATTATGGAAATAGATATCGTGCTGCCTATCTACAATCAAATAATTTATTTTAGAGAATGCGTTTATTCAATCTTAGATAATGTATCAGGTATACTTATAAGACTGTATATAATTGATGATTGTAGCGATCGAGTTACTCAGCATACCCTAGAAAATTTTAAACAAAACTATCCCCAAATAATTCTTCATCGAAACTCTAGGAATTTAGGATTTTTAAAATCAAGTAATTTTGGGATATCTCTCGGCAATTCACCTTATGTAGTTTTAATCAATAGTGATGTTATTGTTACCCCTAATTGGCTTTCTCGCCTAATTCAATGTGCTGAATCAGATCCGCGAATTGCTGCTGTTAATCCTCTTACCAATTACGCTTCTAACATCAATATCCCCATCGCGCCAGGAGCGAACTTTTATGGTATGGATAGCCTTTTGGCACAAAATTTATCTCCTCAATATCCAGATGTAGTTACAGGGGTAGGTTTTTGTATGCTATTGCGAAGATCGGCATTGGAAAAAGTAGGTTTATTCGATGAAATCTACGACCGCGGTTACTGTGAAGACTCCGACCTTTGCATGCAATTGACTACCAATGGCTATCGTACAGTAGTTGCCGATAATGTATACGTTTACCATCAAGGAAGAGCTTCCTTTAAAGAAGAGCGAGATACTCGCTACCAAAAAAATCGGCAAATCTTCGATGTTCGTTGGTCAACTGAATATGAACGTCAATTCAAGGAATTTCTCAAAGCAAATCCCCTCCAACCTTCACGGGATTTGTTTAAAGTTCCATTACAACAGTGGGACCCAGTTCAATCTATGCGAGAAACCTATCATGGGATGCGCCATTATTGGCATCAACACCAATGGTTATCTGTTGCAAAAGAAGCCCTTAAAGGAATCTACAAATTACCCCAAGCCAAGCGAGATATTGCCACTCCAGAATTCGTGGCGAAAGTTACTCGACCCGAACCCTTGCGTGTAACTTATATTTTGCCAGGTATTGGTATTTCTGGGGGGATTTCTTCTGTAATTCAATTAGTCAACGAATTGATTTTATTGGGTGTGGAAGCGAGAATTGTTGCCCCTTCAATACAAAAAGAAGAAGTAGCAAATTGGAAATTTTTTACCCAACCGATTATTTTTAGGAGCGAGCAAGAGTTACTTCAAAATTTTCCAGAATCCGATCTTGCAGTTGCTACTTTTTGGACGACTGCCAACTGGGTTGCTGAATTAGTCAAAATTGGCAGAGTTAAATCAAGTGCATATTTTCTGCAAGATTATGAAGCTTGGTTTTATCCTGAAAGCGATCCAAAGATGCGATCGCAAGTTAAAGCTACCTATGACCTAATTGCTCATAAAATTGTCAAATCTGACTGGCTAGCAAAACTTCTTGCTCAAGATGGTTATCAAACCACAAAAATTTCTCTGGGAATGGACTTAGGCTTATTCTACCCAAGGAATATCAGTAAACCCAATCATCCTGTTGTCATAGCCATGGCTCGTCCCCAAACACCGAGAAGAGGATTTGTTTATATTATTAAAGCTTTACATCTTGTTAAGGAAAAGATACCCGAAACAGAAATTATTCTCTTCGGTGATGAAAACTTGAAGAATCGCAATATTCCTTTTGAGTTTCGCGATGAAGGAAAAATTACCGATGGAGACCGACTTGCCGAACTATATTCAAGCGCAGATGTGTTTTTAGATGGTTCTGATTTTCAGGGTTTTGGTCGTCCGGCCTTGGAAGCAATAGCTTGTGGTGCTGCCTGTGTTTTAACTAACGTCGGTGGTGTAACTGAATATGCTATAGATAGACAAAACTGTCTCCTGGTTCCGCCAAAAAAACCAGAATCTTTTGCTCGAGCAATTATAGAAATTTTAAATGATGCCGATCTTAAGCATACTTTGATCGAGGGAGGTTTGGAAATTGTCAGTAAATATTGTCATAAAAGAGAAGCACGAGAAACAAAAAAATTTTTCCAAAAAATTTTAATCTCATAGCTAAAAACAGTAACCCAAAGTAAAAAGGGTTTCGACTAGACCTATTTTTGTTTTAAACTGTGAGATGTTTAATTCGATTGGGATAAAGCGCAGAATGGAAATCGGGCAAAAAGTAAAAGTACAACGTTTAAGAGACCGTGTTAGCAGCAATGTTGCCAATAAACTAGGCAAAGTTGGCACAGTTCGAGAATATAAAATGACTGATGGTAGTGGTGTTGGTGTCGTTGTGCAATTTGATGACAAGACAGCAACCTGGTTTTTTGAAGATGAAATTAAACCAGTAGGATAATCATAATAATAAAAACAATAAAGATAAGCGGTGACAGGCAAGAGGAAAAAAAACTAATATGTCCCTAATTATTACTTTTTTAGGTAAAGGCGGTGTTGGTCGCACTACAGTAGCGATCGCCACTGCTAAAAAATTCGCTAGCCGTGGGGAAAAAGTCCTGTTAGTGGGACAAGACCCCGGTCCCGCTTTGGGATTACGCTTAGGTATTACCCCCGAAGCTAAACCCCAAGAGGTTGCAGCCAATCTCTCTGTCGTACAAATACAGGCAACCACTTTGTTGGAGCAAAATTGGTCAGAAGTTAAAAAACTAGAAGCCCAATATTTGCGATCGCCTATACTCAAAAATGTTTATGGTCAAGAGTTGGGTATTCTCCCAGGAATGGATGAAGCTTTGGCTCTTAATGCCATTCGTGAATACGACCAAAGCAATCGATATGATGTAATTGTCTACGATGGTTCGGGAGACATTAATACTTTGAGAATGATGGGTACGCCAGAAATACTTAGCTGGTACATCCGCCGTTTTCGAGGCATTTTTGTCGAATCAGATATAGTAAAAGCTCTCTCTCCTTTTGTTCAACCAGTTACTAGTGCCGTCCTCAATGTATCTTGGACAGCAGACAATTTTGCTCCCGAACAGACTAACGAAGCTAATCAAATATTAGAAAAGGGAAGGGCAGCGTTAAGCAATCCCGAAAGAGTAATCGCCTATTTAGTAACTACTCCCAAACCAGATGCAGTGGCTACGGCTAGATATTTTTGGGGTAGCGCGCAGCAAATAGGCATGACAGTGGGTGGTGTTTTGCTCAATCAAGGAGAAACTACCGAGTCTTTAGTAACCGAGTTTAACCCCTTAACTATCACTTCTCTTCCCACCACCGATGAAAACGAGTGGCAACCTTTAATAGATAGCTTACCTAATTTCCGTGAGAGTAAGGATGTTCCTAGTCCAATTAGTTTCGAGATATCAAACAAGAAAATTAAGGTATTTCTGCCTGGATTTGCTAAAAAAGAAGTAAAACTGACTCAATATGGACCAGAAATTACCATTGAAGCAGGAGATCAACGGAGAAATATAATCCTTCCTCCCGCTTGGAGTGGTCGTCCCGTAACAGGAGCAAAATTTCAAAATGGCTACTTGGAAGTAACGATAGGATAGATAGATTAAAAGTTAAAAATTAAAAATTAAAAAAATAAGTCATGTCTGACTCTTCTACTTCTAGTCAAACTAATTCGGCAATAGAAAATCAAGACGAGAACAAAGGCTCCAGAACTCGTCAATTGCTAGGGATGAAAGGTGCAGCCGATGGAGAAAAATCCATCTGGAAAATTAGGTTGCAGTTAATGAAACCTATTACCTGGATTCCTTTGATGTGGGGAGTAGTCTGCGGTGCTGCTTCTTCTGGTGCCTATACCTGGTCAGTAGAAAATTTTCTCATGGCAGCAGCTTGTATGCTTTTATCTGGACCTTTAATGGCAGGTTATACCCAAACTATTAATGACTTCTACGATCGCGAAATAGACGCGATTAACGAGCCTTATCGTCCTATTCCTTCAGGGGCAATCTCCATACCTCAGGTAGTAACTCAAATCTTGGTTTTACTCTTCGCTGGTATAGGCTTATCTTATCTCCTCGATCTTTGGGCTGGACACGAATTTCCTATTATGCTTTGTCTAACCTTAGGCGGTGCATTTTTAGCGTACATCTATTCTGCACCTCCTTTAAAGCTCAAACAGAATGGTTGGCTAGGTAATTATGCTCTCGGTTCTAGTTACATTGCTTTACCTTGGTGGGCTGGGCATGCTTTATTTGGAGAATTAAACTGGACAATAGTTATTCTGACCCTAATTTATAGCTTTGCAGGATTGGGTATTGCCGTAGTTAATGACTTTAAAAGCGTGGAAGGCGATCGCGCTTTAGGTTTAAAATCTCTTCCCGTTATGTTTGGCGTAACTACCGCAGCCTGGATTTGTGTTATCGCGATCGATGTGTTTCAAGCTGGTATTGCTGGTTATCTACTTACCATTCACGAAAATCTCTACGCGCTCATCTTGGTGTTGTTAGTAATTCCCCAAATCATTTTTCAGAATGTGTATTTCTTGCGCGATCCTCTTAAAAATGATGTGAAATATCAAGCTAGCGCACAACCTTTTCTAGTTTTAGGAATGTTAGTTGCTGGTTTGGCTTTGGGACACGCTGGAGTTTAACAGTTATCAGTAAACGGTAAAAAGTTATCAGTTAAATTTATCTAATTACTGATAACCATCGATCGTGAAGCGATGTTAAACAAAAAAATTGTAAGCTATTAGCCCTAAGCTGTTAGACAAGCTAATAGTTGACAAGTACATGGTCAAAACTGAAACCTAGTGTTTCAATAGATTTGTTCTTGCTTGTCGTCAACTGCATAGATTATGACAGAACTGCTACAAACTATTTTCCAAAGCTTACAAGAGCTTCTGGGTACTGCCATTAAAAATTTACCAGGTTTAATAAGTGGGTTAATAATTTTATTTTTAACCCGCTATTTCGCTCAAGTCGGTCAAAAAGTGGTGAGTAAAGCTGGAGAAAAGGCATTACGCAGTAAATCTTTACAGATACTTCTCAAGAAAACTACTTATGTAGGCACTTGGATGGTAGGAATATTATTTGCCTGTGTTGTGGGTTTTCCTGGCTTGGACTTAGGCGATATTATTGCGACTTTGGGTATAGGTTCTGTTGCTATTGGTTTTGCTTTTCAGGATATTGTTAAAAACTTTCTGGCGGGTATTATTTTATTAATCGAAGAACCTTTCCGCATCGGTGATGAAGTGGTAATCAATGATTATCAAGGCAAAGTAGAAAATATCAGTATCCGTACTACCCAAATTCGTACTTACGAGGGAGAAAAAATACTTTTACCCAATGCCAACGTATTTACTGATGCTGTTAAAGTGAGAACTGCTTATGTTTCTCGACGAACAGATTTAGGAGTGGGAGTTGATTACAATACTCCTCTATCAGAAGCTGCGGAAATTTTAAATAAAACTATCAAAAGAGTAGAAGGGGTACTTACTAATCCCGTTCCCGAAATAGACTTGGTAAATTTTGGCGATAGCTCGATCGACTTTGTTATTCGTTATTGGACTTATCCAGAACAAAAAGAAGTACGTCATGTCCAAACAAGAGCAATTATCGCCATCAAAAAAGCTTGTGATGAAGCAGATATCAATATTCCCTATCCTATTCGTACACTCTATTACTACAATCAAGAAAAGTATAACGACTACATTCCCAACTCCGAACGAGGAAATAATAGCTTTAATTAGAAAGTAATTAGCGATTAGCCCGATAGGATTTTGCTTACTTTTACTAACAAATAGCTAAAGTTAAACAATATCTTCACAAATTTTAGCTAATCATTACCAATACTTTAATAAAGTGTTCGTAATATTTAAAACTTGAGGGTGTAGTATAAATATTATGCAATCAAAATCAGCTCATAATTTGTCCCCCCGAAGTAGTAAGCAGACCCGAAGTAATTTCCTGACCTTGCTTATTCCTTCCCTCCTGGTTACATTCTTGGCTGGCTATTGGCTCTGGCGAGAAACTCAACTTAATGCTGCTCAAAAATCAGTTCAAGACTGTATCGAGCATCAAAATTGTACGGATAATATTTCTACTTTAGAAAAACTGGTTAAAGCCAAGAAAAGTTTAAAGTTATTCAACTTTGAGAGTGCTCATCTCGAAAATGCCCATCTGGAAAATGCTAACCTCAAAAGTGCTAATTTTGAGAGTACTCATCTTGAAAATGCACACCTCGAAAATGTCCACCTCGAAAATGCTAACCTCTCTACTGCTCAAATGAGCGGTGCACATCTGGAAAATGCACACCTCGAAAATGCTAATCTTTCTAATGCCCATCTCGAGAATGCCAACCTCTATCGTGCCAATCTCGAAGGTGCATACATCTCTCACGACCACCTCCAAGGTGCACACCTAAATCGTGCCAACCTCGAAGGTACACACTTTTATCAAGCTGATTTCGAGCATACTTATTTCCATGGTGCTAACCTCTCCCATACCTACTTCTATCGCCCTAATTTCGATCGTGCCAACCTCTATCGCGCTAATCTCGACGGTGCACACCTAATAGAAGCCCAAAATCTGACTTTCGCCCAAATCAAATCCGCTTGTAATTGGGAAACAGCTATTTACAAAGGGGTCTGGTCTTCGGCTCGATCGAGGTGGATAGTCGATGAAAAAGCTAATCGACAATTTATCGAGCAACTCAAACAAGACAAAGACTCCGAGCCCAAAAAACTTGTTGATTGTAGTTTATGGGAATAGTAAATTAAGATAAACGTATCTCTTGCCATAGCAACTTATACTGTTCTTCTGTGGCAGGAGGAAGAGGTTTAAGAAAATCACTTTTAGCCAAAACCTGCAAACTTTCCCTTAAAAAAGAGTTATTTGGCAAATTTTTGGGTAAATCTACTGGTTTAGTATCTGCTAGTATTGGTGAAATGGCATTAGTAAATAAAGATATTTGACTCACTGCTTTTGGTTGCCAGCAAAAATCAATCCAGCGATCGCGCAAAGACAAATTTTCTTCATTCACAGCAACGACTGATGAAGATTTAGGTTGAACCCATAAATCTGTCCAGAGAGAAGTTCCCGACTGAGGTACGGCAATTTTGATATTAGAGTAACGTTTGAGTAAAGGTAAAATATCTGTAGACCAACCAACAGCTAGCCAAGTATCTCCTAAAATTAAAGGCTGTAAATAATTTTCAGAACTATAAAATTTAACTTGTCGATCTAATGCTTTAAGTTCAGATTTTAAAGCGGACACTCGCTCTAAATCGCTAGTATTGTAAGAGTATCCTAGCTTTTTAAGAGTTAATCCGATTACCTCTCTTGGTTCATCTAGTAGAGAGATACGTTCTTGTAATTCTGTTCGCCATAAATCTTGCCAATCTTTTGGGAGCCAACCTAAATCTTTAAATTTGTCACTGCGATAGGCAATAATCGTATTTCCCCAACGATAGGGTGCACCATATATTTTTCCCCGCTCGTCTATTTGTCCCTGTGAGTTTCTCCTGACTAATTTTTGCCAAGAAGAAGGCAGTCGGTTCCAGTTTTTTAACTTAGTCGTCTCTAAAGGTTGAATCAATCCTTGTTGAATCCCACTTAATAAGCGATAATCACTCAAAGTTACTAAATTTGCAGTTGTCTCTGTTCTTTTTAAGAGATTAAGCCAGGTATTTTCTCGCTCGCTTTGGTTATCGTTTTGTTGCTGCCAATTTTCCAGTAGGCTAAACAATTTGTTCAACCTACTTTTTGGTTCAAAATCAAGTTTTGTTCCATTTGTGAGAGTTTTGCGAAAATCACTTAGTAATTGAGGGGGAATTGAACCTTGTAGTAAAAGGACTTTAAAGATTTTCTGTCGATCGCTACAACCAGAAACTAATTGTCCTGTAATTATAGTTGCAGCACTATTTATTAAAAAAGAACGACGACTAATCATAAATTTTATTTAGTTAAAAATCAATTTATCTGGTTTATAGATTGTTTTCAATCTATTTAAGACTTTTTTTGTTCGATAAAACTATAAATTTTTTTTTAGTTTATTTTGGAGTAATTTTATTTTAATTAGGTTGGGTTTGACTTTAACAATTTAACAAACTTAAACTAAGAGAGGAATTGTTAAATGAATCAGGAATAGTAGAGAGTTTTTGTTTATAGCTTCTAGCATAAGAAGTAGTACCAATTAAAACCTTGCTAACCTTATGGATGAACTACAAATACAAATCAGCGAATTAAATCAAAAAATCGATCGATTACATCAACTAATAGAAAGAATTAGCTCTCAAGTAAATGTACTAACGGCGGAAAACGAAAATCGTACAGACAGATCGGCTTATTCATTGCCCGTTATTTCTCCCTTGATGCCTCATTCTCCCTCAAGTCATGCAGAAAGAGATAATTTCTTTACTCACAAAGATATATTAGTAGATGATAAAAATGAGCAAAACAGCGTTAATTCTACTAAAGAGCAAAATTTATCTCCAGATATCCAAATTCGCAGACTAACTGCTCAACTAACCGCTGCTTACAATCGAATTGCTGCTCTAGAAGAACAATTACTAGCTAGCAGAATTAAATCTTAGGTAGCAATAACGAGAGAAAAGTGTTTCGACAGAAATTAACAATTGCTTTGGAGTCCAGCTTTGCTCTAAGTGAGAAGCAATAGAGCATCCTCCGGCACCAACTCCTTCTTTTACATATCCTTGTTCGTAAGCACGGAAACTAGGATAACTAGAACTAGAAAAGTTAAGTTTTGCTGCTAAGAGAGAGACTCCATCTATAATTTTCGCTAATCCAACAGTATCCCCTGTTGAGTCTTCCGCTACCCAAGAAGTAGTTCCCACCACAATTTGCTCTAATTTAGCAGAGAAAGAAAAGTAGTTAACAATTGCTTTAATCAGTCCATAAACCGCTAGCATCTGCGTTCCACCTGCTAACATTACACCAGTAGTTTTACTAGCAGCGATCGCCATTCCCGCAGCTACAATTTGCATGGGATCGCCCACTGCTGCTACTAAAGCAAAGGGATCGACTCTTTCTAAAACAGGAAATAATTCAGCTTGCTTTAATCCTGCCATGACTATAGACCATTTCTGAGCGTGATTGCACTGGGGGTGGCTACTATTAACTTTGCCCACAGCTTCTAGTCCTAAACCAGTCAGAATGGCTAAAGCAGTTGTTGTCCCGCCGACTACACATTCCCCAATGATAAGATAATCTCTGGCTTTGGCTAGCTTTTCTCCCCACTCTAAACCTCGATTAAACAAATATTTGACCGTAGAGTAGGGCAAAGCCCGACCAGTGATAAGGCTTTGTGCTGGAATACCGCCCAAATCGAGGGTAGGGACTGTGGGCAGATGTAGCAAGCCAGCGTTGAATAAATGTACTGGCACGGCTAAAGATTCAACAATAGCACGAGAGATAAATACAGGAGAAGCACCCGCTTTGAGTATAGGTAAAGGATGTCTGGACTTTGATTGGGCTCCACAGTATAAAAATTCAGCGTCAGCGATCGCGGTATACTCTCGAGCATGAGGTGTAGCTCCTGCTGCGGAAATTCCTGGAATCAACCCAGTAGCCGTAAAGCCTAGAATACAAGCAAAGGTAGGAGAACAACCTTGATATCGCCGTAACCATCTATTTCCTCTGCTTAATTGAGTATAAATTTGAATCATGAGCAGTTTACTAATCCAGTAATACTTGTACCCATTGAGGAGGGCGAGAAATAGGATTACCAAGACGGTCTAAAAGTATTAGGGCAACCAAATGAACTGCAAACAAATAAATCAAATTATTAATAACAATCATTAGCAATGCTAACATTTGAATCAAAACAAAACTAGGTTGAGTTAACAAACCTAACTTAATAAAAATCCAATCTGTCAATTCTGTAATTTGAGTAATTACATAAACCCAAAGGTCTTCACCTAAAAGAATAGAGAATAGCCAAAAGCGAAAAAATAAGCCCAAAGTCCCGATTATCGTGCCAACTGCAATAGAAAATTCCCAATTAACACCCCTACGCCAAAAAGTTCCTAACTGTACGCCCATCAAACCATAAGGCATTAGAAAGACAATACTGCGAGTAGGACCCATCAAAACAGACAAAAGTAATCCAGATACCAATGCTGCCATCCAAGAAGCACGAAGACCCCTTCGTAGATAAACTAAAGCAATCGGAATAGGAAAAAAAATCTTGAGTACTGGCCCCAAAGGAAAGTAATAATTAATTAACCAAATTAAACTAGCCGTACTAGCTAAAAAAGCAGTTTCAACTAAAATTACTGTATTGGTCTTCCTGGGCATAGATTGCTTGATATCCGCTTTGAGAGTAATTGATTCTTTCGATGATGCTACTTGAAAGTCATCTTCGTCAATCCAATTAGTGTCTTCTCCCAAAGAATCAGAAATCGAAGTAGGCAATTTGTTTTTTTTGTCATTTATAGACATAAGGTAATTATGCGAGCATTATAAATATTTAGCTTAACTCTCTAGCTGATAATATTCTCTAAAGCTAGCACATCAGGAATTCTTAGAAAGTCTGTATCTCTTTTAATTAGACCTTTTTTTTCTAGTTTGGTAAGCACTCTAGTCACGGTTTCTCTTGCCAGTCCACTCAAACTACTTATTTCTCGATGGGGTAAATTGGGAATTTCTGTTCCTTCTTCTCCTTGTTTGCCCTGTCCTTCCACTAAAAATAAAATTGCATCTGCTACACGAGAAATACTACTTGCTTCCCGTAGTTGTAAGCGACGATTTACTTGTCGTAATCTTTGAGCCATCAATTGAGCTAAATGCATTCCCGCCATTGGTTCTATTTTAAGTAGATCGACAAAGTCTTGAGCAGGAATACGACCAATTTGAGTATCAGTCAAAGTAATAGCATCTGTAGAGCGAGGCATTTTATCTAAAGCAGCCATCTCTCCAAAAATTTCTCCTTTACCAATAATGTTAAGGGTAACTTCTTTGCCGTCTAGATTGTAAGTTCTAATTTTTACCCAGCCTTCAATAATAAAATAAACAGACCCTCCCCAATCATTTTCTAGAAGAATTATTTGATTGGCAGGATGAGCCAAAGTCACAAAATGAGTTGTTGCTTTTTGAAGTACTTCTGTCGGCAATCCCACAAAAAAAGGAACTGATTTGAGTATTCGATTGAGTTCAGTATTTTGCTCTATTGGTTTGAGTTGCTCTGCCATAATTCTATGTTGAGTAGAAAGAATATCTCTTTTTTAGCATTAGTAAAGCTAAGTTTTACCAGAGTATATGCTTGAGATTTTTTTGGATTTATTCCCAATCATAATCAATCAAAATGCTAAATAGTGAAAAGCACTAAAATAATGTGATTTCGTCCTAATGATGTGAACTAAACTTCATTGTTAGCGCAAAAATTGAGCTTTTTCTCAATCTACTTAATCTCAATTTAGGTTGAGTAATAAGCTCAGTGGAAATTAGCTCCGTAAATATACACAAACTTTATATCTTAATTACTCTGCTTAAAGATTTAATAAAGTGTGCTGATAAGACTATCTGAGAGTAGTTAATGTTGCGTAAAATTACTCATAATAAATAAATTTTTTCTTTTAGCAGAATAGGTAGCTAATTAAATATTGGTAAATCAATATCCAGTGTATGACTTTTTCTTCTGATGCTCAAATGATATCTCATCAATCCATAGGTCTCGATCGAGAATGGTATGTTCATCCTTCCGTCTTCAGTAAAACAAAACGCTTAGTTGATATTATTGGTGCTTTATTAGGTTTAACTATCACTGTAATAATAGCCGTTCCTATAGCTATTATTATGCAGCTAGACAGTCCCGGACCTGTTTTATACAGTCAAATACGTTGTGGTCTTAATGGTCGATGTTTTCGTATTTGGAAATTTCGCTCTATGGTTGTGGAAGCAGATAAAAAGCAACATTTAGTTGAAAACCAAGCCAAGGGTTATATTTTTAAAAACAAAAACGATCCTCGTATTACTAAGTTTGGTAGCTTTTTACGTCGGACTAGCTTAGATGAATTTCCCCAATTTTGGAATGTTTTGAAAGGAGATATGAGTTTGGTAGGAACTCGCCCTCCTACCCTTGACGAAGTTGCTCGATACGAAAAACATCATTTTCAGCGTCTTCGAGTTAAACCCGGCCTTACTGGAGAGTGGCAAGTAAAAGGTCGTTCTAGCGTTACAGATTTTGAAGAAATAGTAAGTATGGATATAGACTACCAGCAAAAATGGTCGAGATTTTATGACATCTATCTTATTTGGCGAACTATTGTCATAGTGCTAACGAGGAAAGGAGCTTATTAAATTTTAAGAGAGTCGATCGCAGTTAACTGTTAATAAACCTTTGCAAGAATTTAAAAACTTAATATTAAAGTGACCACAGTTAATTTACAACCAAATTCCTCAACGCCACCCAGTAAGCAAATGAGTCCAGGAAAATGGTTGAAGAAAAATCTATTTAGTACTTGGTACAATACACTTCTCACCATTCTCAGTTTATTATTTATTTACTGGATGGGGTCGGGATTAATTAGCTGGGCATTTACTCAGGCACAATGGACAGTTATTGATGCCAATTTTCGCCTGTTTTTTGTCGGTCGCTATCCCGTCAGACCTGTTAATTTACTTTGGCGTATTTGGACTAATTTAGGAATTATTGTGGGTTTAGGTGGTTTTTCCTGGGGAGTATTAGCCAAGGATGCTACGTCTTTATTTAGTCGTCGTATTTTAATTATTTTAGCTATTGTCGCTGCTACTTGTGCTGCTATAGCTATCCCAGGAGGAATAGAATCTAGTATCATTCTCTTGGACATGCTAGTTTTATTGGTAGTAACTGCTATAGCGGGAAAGAAACTAGGACAAAAATTTCCCAATCTAGCTGGATGGTTGCCCTTAATCTGGTTGCTAACCTTTTTTGTACTTCTCTGGTTATTACTCGGAGGATTAGGACTTAAACCTGTTAAATTAGACAGTCTGAGTGGATTTATTCTAACTATTTTAGTAGCAGTAGTTAGTATTATTCTCTGTTTTCCCTTTGGAGTTTTACTAGCTTTGGGTAGACAGAGTGATTTACTTATTATTCGGTGGTTATCTATTGCCTATATCGAAATTATTCGCGGTATACCTTTAATCGGTACTTTGTTCATGGCACAGGTAATGTTACCTTTAGTATTACCAGTCGATGTCAGACCAGATCGAGTCGTTAGAGCGATCGCTGGTATGATTATTTATAGTTCTGCCTATTTAGCCGAAAATGTTCGTGGTGGCTTACAATCTATTCCTCGCGGTCAATATGAAGCAGCCAAAGCGGTAGGTTTAAATCCTACCTTAACTTTAGCTTTTATTATTTTGCCCCAAGCTCTCAAAGCAGTTATTCCTAGTATTGTCGGGCAATTTATTGCTTTATTTAAAGATACTTCTCTGCTCGCTATAGTTGGTTTAGTCGATTTACTCGGTATTTCTCAATCAATTCTGGCTAATCCTAAGTATTTAGGACGCTACGGAGAAGTGTATTTATTTGTTTCTGTTATTTATTGGCTATGTTGTTATTCAATGTCTTTAGCTAGTAGAAAATTAGAACACAAATGATAATCTTGTGAACATTTTTGAGATTTAATAACTTAAATTATAAAAACAATATAGCTTCGCGATTTTAGATCGAATAAACTTACTTAACGTGAGTTCGTAGTTCGGAGTTATAGCAATCGAAGTATAATTCAGGACAAATGATTAAACTCTTTCTACTTCATCAATTAGTTACAAAACACAACCGATAACTCTCTCTGCTCGGTGCGCTACCCAGTGCGCCTGACGGCGACGCGGGGGTGGAAGGGGGGGTTTTTAATAGTTTTAAGTTCTGTACGTGCAGTTGATTCATTTGTTTCATTTACCCCCCTCCCCGCGCACCGCTCTGCGTCCTCTGGAGGGGCTGTCTGAGGAGGTCTCCTCCTCAGTTTATAAGCCCCGTCGCCCTCTGCGGTTTAATAAAAAGATAGTCAATTTCACGTCCTAACCTTTAATTCGATTGCTATATAATTTTTTCAACGAGATAATGGGCGAAGACCCCGCGTCGCCGACAGGACGGGGCGTACGAGTTCTGCCTTTTAACGACAGAATCAGCCCCTCCGCAAGGGAATGCTTCGCCAGAGGGATTCAGACACCTAAACATTGAATAAATTTTGATAAATTTCTGAGTTTCTAGCTTCGTCGAACTGACGTTACTTAGGGAGCAAACCTCTTTTTAAACCCCGATCGATTAAACTATTATGCTCTATATTTATGATTCCAACTATTACTAACTTTGACTTAGGAAAACTTGCTTCAGGAGATACTTTATCCTTGCAAGTCTATAAATTTATTGGCAAACAACCAGGTAAAAAAGTTTATATTCAATCTAATCTTCATGGCGCGGAAATTGTTGGCAATGCAGTCATTCAACAACTAATTGAATTTTTATCGACTTTAAATGAATCTCAAATTACAGGAGAAATTTGGTTAGTTCCCGCTTGCAATCCCTTGGGAACTAATCAACGCAGTCACTGTTTCTCTACAGGTAGATTTAATAGCTATGATGGCAGTAATTGGAATAGAATTTTTTGGAACTATGAAAAAGAGTGCGATGATTTAGATGCTTTTGCGCGATCGCAATTAAATTATTCAGCAGAAATAATTAGGAAAAATTATTTAGCAAAAATAAACCAAGCTTGGCAAAAAGAACTAGAAAAAATAACACAACCTAGTAGTGTTCCTTATAGGCATTTTTATCGCTCTCAAATTCAATCTCTATGCTTAGATGCAGATTATGTAATTGATATTCACAGTTCTAGTAATCAGGGAATAGATTTTCTTTTTTGTTTCCAAGAAAGAGAAGCAAGTGCAGCTTATTTTTTACTTGAATACGGCATTTTAATGAGTGAGTATGATGGCAATGCTTTTGATGAAGCTTTTTTAAAACCTTGGTTAGCGTTAGAGAAAAAATTGGCAGAATTAGGCAAAAATATCAAATTTGAAATGGAATCATGGACATTAGAATTAGGAGCGGGAATGGTCATGAATCCTCAATCTGTAAGTAAAGGATTCAAAGGAATTAAAAATTATTTGACTTACAAGCAAATACTAAATTCAGCAGAATCTTTAACTAAAGAAAACATCAAATTAGTTACAAGAGATGATGTTAAAAGTTACTATGCGCCAACAGGAGGCATGATTAAATCGAGAGTAACTTTAGGAACGAGAGTAAAAAAAGGAGAAAAAATTTATCAACTTCTCAGTTTAAATAAACAAGGTAAATCGCCCAAAAATATTGATATCTTTGCTGAAACAGACGGTTTGATTTTTGATGTTTCTACCAATCAATGTGTCAATCAAGGAGAATATATTTTAGATATTTTAATAGCAAACAATGAACAATGAGCAATTGACAACTAATAATCAACCAGCAATTATTCCTCTTGCACCAGAAGGATTTAAATCGGGGTTTATCGGCATTATCGGACGACCAAATGTAGGTAAGTCTACCTTGATGAATAAACTGATAGGACAGAAAGTTGCCATTACTTCCCCCGTGGCACAAACAACTCGTAATCGTTTGCAAGGAATTTTAACAACTCCCGAAGCACAAATAATTTTTGTGGATACTCCTGGAATTCATAAACCCCATCACGAATTAGGAAAAGTTTTAGTAAAAAATGCTCAAACAGCAATTAATTCTGTCGATTTAATCTTATTTGTGGTCGATAGTTCTACCAAAGCAGGAGGAGGCGATCGCTTTATTGTAGAATTATTGCAGCGTAGCCAAACTCCTGTTATTTTAGGACTAAATAAAGCAGATTTACAAACAGGAAATTATCGAGCTATTGATGATAGTTATGCAGATCTAATAGTTAATACTAATTGGTCTCAAGTTAAATTTTCCGCAGTTACAGGAGAAGGAACACAAGAGCTACGAAATTTATTAGTTAATTCTCTCGAACCAGGCCCTTACTATTATCCTCCTAATTTAGTAACCGATCGACCAGAACGCTTTATTATGGGAGAATTAATCCGCGAACAAATTTTGTTATTAACTCGTCAAGAAGTTCCTCATTCTGTAGCAATTACCATCGAAAAAGTAGAAGAAACCCCCAAAATAACGAAAGTGTATGCAGCTATAAATGTCGAGCGAGATTCTCAAAAAGGAATCGTTATCGGGAAAAAAGGTAGTATGCTCAAAGAAATTGGCACTCAAGCGCGCCAACAAATACAGAAACTAATTGCTGGAGATGTTTATTTAAAATTATTCGTTAAAGTAGAACCAAAATGGCGACAGTCCAGATTGCGTTTGGCTGAATTTGGTTATAAGCCCGAAGATTAGACATTTAAGATATGGACATTGCCTTGCCCCTACTACTAACCACTAACTATTATCTATGACTCAAAAATCGATCGATGTAACAGTAAAACTCTTTGCTGCTTACCAAGAAGTTTATAGTATTCCCGAACTAAAACTAAGTTTAGCACCTCAGACTCCAGTAAAGACTGTATTAGATATTCTTTTGCAAGAAAAACCCGAACTAGAACAGTGGCGTACCCTTACCCGTTTTGGTGTCAATCTTCAATTTGTAGAACCCGACACTTTACTACAAGATGGAGACGAAGTAGTTCTTATTCCCCCTGTTAGTGGTGGTTAATTATCCTTTTTCTTACGTATGGAAGTAATAACTAAAAGGTTAGTCAACAAAGTAGAACAAATTAATGACTACTTAGTCGATCGAATTGAACGAGAACCAAATTATCATGATTTTATTCAAGAACTAAAATTAATAATTACTAACTTTCAGCAAACTAAACTGAACATCAAGTTTGTCAGTCAGTTTGTAACCTTAGCCGAACAATTAAAACAAATAAGTCAACAACAGTTTACAGATAGGTCATTATATCAATTTCAAACTGTTGCCGATCTTAGTAATATAGATAATATTCTTGAAAACTGCGATGTTCTTTGTTTAGTATGCGATTCTCAAAGAAATATCTGTCAACTAGATAAGAAACTAATCCGACGAGCTAGTAAAAGAAATATTTGCCAAACTATTTTAACTGTGGAAAGAGTTAAAGATGAACCTCATAAAGCTTTCCCAAATAATTGTAATAGTATACGTAATTGGCTAGCTCGGCAAAACTATCATAATATTAAAAGATTTTTTTTGTCTCTCGATTTAGAACAAAATTGCGATCTATCGGAACAAATTAACAATTATTACTATTTTCTTGAAAAACTATTATTTAACCGTGAGGCTAAATTAGAAGTAAATATAAATCAGATAATAACTCAAAAAGTTACTCAGCTATTAACTCAACATAAAAGAACTATTTGGCATCAAATCCAACAAACAAAAATCGATTTACGCAATTTACAGCAAGAGTATTCTCAACATAAGTCAAGTTTATTATTGCACGATAACCAAAACAAGCAACAAAATAGTTTTAAAAAATTAAAACAAAAAATAGATCGAGAAAAAATCAATATTGTCAATCCTTTTATTCCCGATAGTTTAATTTATAAGGTTAGTAAATTAGTCGATCGATCTGAAGTTAGTTTACTCAAAGAAAGTCAGCAGCAATATTTACACTTAATTATTAAAGAAAAAGATTTTTCTCAAAGACTAATTACCGTCGTCATCGATCTTTGTCAAGAAGAATTAGCCAACTGGGTAGCAGAAAAATGGCAAGAAATCGAGCGAGTATATGCTCCGATTGCCCTTGACAGTTATCCCGATCTAGATCGAACTCAATTAGAATTGATTAATGAATATTTAGTAGCACCCAATTTTGAGCTGACCGACTTGGTTTCTTTATCTATACTAGAAGAAAGTAGTAAAACTATTTTTGATTATAATTTTTGTGAAAGTAGTTGGTTCAGACTAGTTATAGCTGCAAGTTTTGGTTTAATTCTCTTTTTGTTTACAGGAAAATTCTTTGGTTTTATTTTTTTTATCTTCCAAATACTTAATTTATTGACGGGAAAAGATGTGAGAACAATTAAGCTCGATCGACAAACAAAAGCATTACAAAAAAACTTAGATAACAAATACCAATCTTTAGTTCGTTTTCTCGCTGATAGAGCTTTGCACATTATTATTTCAGCTTTAGAAAATAAAAATCAAAAATATCAAGAAATTATCGATAATCTTACAGAAGAATCGACAGAAAAACTAACTGAACTCAAACAAATAATTAGTCAACATCAAGATAAATTACACAACCTCAAACAAGATGAAATAGAAATTTTGTCCTTACTAGAGTAGAAGTTGTACTAAATCCTATTTGGATTATAGAAAGATAGGGAAATAGGGAAATAGGGGAATCAAGGATAACGATAAATTCTAAATTCACTTGCAAGTAAGCGTTTTTTAGTGTTTCAAACCTGACTAGTTATTCTGCTTCGATCGACTGCAATGACTGACAATTCGTTGACAAGCCAAAATTATTGTTGACTTAATTTTGTCTCAATGCAGAATATTGAGTTAAAAACATCTCTATCTTCCCCATCTCCCCTATCTCCTTATCGGTTTAACCTAAGAATGAGACAACCCGACGATTTATTGGGGAGCTACTTCAATATCTACAGTAGCACTAACTTCTGGATGTAGTTTGACTTCAACTTCATAATTACCTAAGACACTAATATCGGGAACAGTGATGCCTCTTTTGTCTACTTCTAGTCCAGTCTGTTCTTTAATAACATCTGCTACTTCTTGAGATGTAACTGTACCAAAGATAGCATTGGCTTCGCCGACTTGTTTGCGAATTACCAAACGACCAATTGTTTTGAGAGCAGTTTTTCTTGATTCTGCTTCTTGTAGTTCGGCTAATTTTGCCTGTCTTTCTTTTTCTCTTCTCTGTTCTACTTGTCTGAGAATTCCGGGAGTAGCGATCGTTCCCAATCCTTGAGGGAGAAGATAATTACGAGCATAACCAGGTGCAACTTCTACTAAATCGCCACTACTGCCTAACTTATTAACATTTTTATTTAGTACTACTTGGACACGCTTTGCCATTTTACTTTCCTGTATCAATAATATTTAGTGCTTTGAGAATCTACTATTATATCAGGTAAAAAGTAAGACTCTACTGCTTGACAAACACCTGAATTGAGTCATACGATTCTTTAATAATTAGCTCTTCTTTCTAGGGAAATTAATCAGAGAAATAATTGTGCAAGGTTGATAATCTTTGTAGGGGAATTGAGCGGCGATCGCAGCAGACTCATTAATCAGGTTAAACAAATAAGACGAGCGCGCTAGCTATAAATACACCCAACGAACCTAGTATTTGCAGTTGTATTTTACTCAAGGGCAGTTTTTTGGATAAATTTAACCAACCTAAAACTACATAACTAATTGCAGCAGCAACTAGTGCAACAATGGTTTTTAAGATGCGACTTTGATAGACATAATAGAATAGTCTGATAGAAGTATTAAAATCGTACTGTTCGTTAATGTACTGTTTAAATATCTCTGCTTGAGGAATAGCAATAGTTGACCAAGTTTTGCCACCATCACTAGATTTGTATATCTCTGAACCTGCTGAACCAATACCATAAATAGTGCTGTCATTCTTATAGTTGGGAGAAAAGTGCATACCATCGCATTGAACATCAACCTAAAGAGCTGGAACAAGCTTTTGTAGATATCTTTCTAGACTCGTACCACAAGCCACCTCGACAAATTATTCTGGACTATCGTTGTAAGGGACGACCAAGTCCACGGGAATCAAGAAGGGGCTTTCTTTAACAAGTATTACCATGGTGTGTGTTACGCACCTTTATATATTTTCTGTGGTCATCACTTGTTGGTGGCGAA
>JAAUYH010129308.1_pt1 | contig 27585 bp, 21 predicted proteins | sample 7278061 | NCBI WGS metagenome assembly JAAUYH01 (sample SAMN14350203, study PRJNA611818) | marine sediment metagenome | isolation source: surface marine sediment (0.6m) | place: French Polynesia: Moorea | collected 2018-08
ACCAATGCCAGGGAGACAAACTGCAACAAGCTGCTGCGCAGGAGCCAGGAATTCATAGTGCACAATCCTCTGAGGTCGATTACTGCGCAACTATACCAGCGCGCGGCCCGTCACCAGCACGATGTTGCAGGGAGGGTGCCCGAAGCTCCCTGTACACCGGCGCTCGTGAGCGACAGCGTGCCGCATTTCGTATCTTTCGTCTGATCCCCGACCGGCGCCGCATTCAACGTATACGCAGACGCAGTAACGCCACCGGCCGCCGTTATGGAGTAGTGCCCCTCTTGCGACGCAACCGGAAAGGCGACCGTGGCGCAACCGACGTAGGTGGCGGACCGCGTATAGCATCGCTCCAGCGCCTGTGCCGTCAGCATCAGCTGCGACTGGCCGTCGGCGCGACGCGTCTTGTAGACCTGCGACTTGTAAGAGGGGTATGCGATAGAGGCGAGAATGCCAACGATGACGACCACGATCATCAGCTCGAGCAGCGTGATACCACGCATCTTCGAGCTAATGGTCGTCTGCATTGATGTGTTCCTGTCCAACATACCCATTACCTCATCTGGCGCCATGACAGGCGACCGATCGCCGTGGAGCCGCGCTCACTGATCTGCATCAACTGACCGCCCGAGCCGCTGACCACTTTCACTTCGTCGTCGTTCGGGCCAATGCCGGTAATAACTGCCGGAGTCTTGATGATGTTGATGTCCGGGGCGATAGCGGATGGCGGTACGCGGGTTGTGGTGCCGTCGGGCAGCGTCACATCAACCCAGTCATCGTCGTCGAACTGACCATCGTTGTTCAGATCGAACAGGGCATAGTCGAGCCTGCCGCCGGTGAAGGTGTTGAGCTCCATGAGCCAGCTGTCGCCACCAAACGCACACGGATCCTCGCTGGGTATCAGCGTCGCGAAGATCACTCGATCGTTTCGAACGAGGGCGCGCGATACGACCCGTTCACCGTTCGGGCCGGGACCGCCATACCCTGAATCCCACTCCAGGTCCAGGTACCAGCCTTTGTGGCTCGATCCCATCTGGTTGTCCGTAACGGCGCGGACTCTCCTGCCGTTGCTCGTCGTTTCGACAAGGATGGACTGCTCGAGCAGTTCGGACCTGCCCGCGATCGGCGCACCGTAGTCCACAACGCCGAAGAATACGTCGATGTCGGGATTGGGCGGCACGACGTTGTCGTCAACCCGGTAGAACGAACCGGTGCCGAAGAACACCGTGTGCAATCCGTCTTCGTTGAATGCCGACGTCAGTGGCGCGGTGATCGCACGGCGTGTACCACTTGCGTCGCGGGCTACGAACATCGGTATTGGCGTGCTGCCCGAGCGCAGGCCGGCGGGTGGTCGCCAGCCGCTGGGGTTGCTGCCATCGAGGTCGAAGCGCCACAGGTTGCCGTCGGTGTCGCCCGTGTAAATGCGGTCGGCAACACGATCGTTGTTGAGATCCACAACCAGCGGCGGCCCGAGGTCGCCGCTGTTGTCGACGGTTATCGACTTGATGATGCTGCCGTCGTTCGGATCCAGGATCCAGATCGTGCCGTCGGTGCTTCCGGTCTCGTAGCCGCTGGTCACGACGACACCGAAGCTGCCGTTGGGAAGCGGTACGACCGCCGGCTGACCGATCGTGTAACCCATGTCAGGATGCGTGAACTCCCACAGTACGCTGCTGCTGTTCACGCTGGACGGGTCTGTGATGTCCAGCGCGAACACGCTCCTGCCACCCGCGCCGGTGGTACCGACGACGATCGTTCGCCATGCAGATCCGGTCCAGACTTCGGCCACGCGCGGGCTGCCATCGACGTAGAAACGGTGCGTGTACTCGGGCACCGTCAGCTCGTACATGTTCTCGATGGCGGCGTCCGGCACGTATGCAAACAGCTCATCGCCGCCGGTCGAGCCCAGGCTCGCATCGAAGCCGTGCAACATGCCGTCGTTGGCAGACAGGATTACGAGCGGAACGCGGTTCTGGTAAGCCGAAGACTGCCGGAACGTGAGGTATGCTGCACCTGCACCCGACGAGGAAAAGGCCGCCGTCTGGTCAAGCAATGCGTAGCCGAAGTCCTGCTTGTGGATGAACTGCGGATCCGAGTTGACGATGTCACCAAGACGACTGTCGCGCTGCCTGTACAGACCCGTCGGCTGCTCGAGCAGGCGCGAGCCGCGCAGGAAATCGAGACGCTCCTGGCCCGTCGAAGCCGCCAACAGCGGCCCGCCCAGCGGGTTCTGGCGCAACTCGTCCTGCTGCGACGTACTGAGTGAGCCCCAGATGAAGTTTCGGCCGTTCGTCGAAACGGACGATCCGCCACCGCCCGCCGTGGGCGGCGTAATCGTCAGGATATTGCGGTTGGTGATATCCGTCTCCGAAAGCGCGTCCAGTTTCGCCGCGGCACTCCATGCTGCCGCGGGGTCGACCGTGCCGTCGGTGTTGATGCGATAGGCCTCTACGTCGCCGCTCCAGTTGGTGCTGTCGAACGATGCCTGGAAGACCGCGGTATCGGCGCCCAGGCGCGTCGAGTTCGTTGCCACCGACGTAGCCGAGCTTCTGAGTTCGGCCGCGATGTTGGCGAACGCCTCGGTCAGGCTCTGCACCATCTGGTCCGCGCCGCCTGCCAGGTAGTAATTGTCAGGGCGCGGAAAACTCTCGATGTAGTCGGCTCTCGAACCGAAGGATGTCAGGATCTCGCCATTGGTATGCCACCAGTCGAGATCGAGGGGACCGGTGGTGGCATGGTCGAAATCGTCGGGTTTCTTGAAACCGCCGTACTTGGCGACCAGGTAGTACTGATTCACCGCAGTCGGCTCCAGGCTCTCTCCCTCGAGCACGTCGACCCAGTGCGTGGATGCGGTCTGCGTGCCCGGCATGCCCGGGCGAAGGTCATGGGTATTCGCATACCACGCGAGGCCTGCGATGAACGCCGAGTTCTCGCGACCCGTAAACGGCGTATTAATCGTAATCCCTTCGAGATCCGCGACGCGGTCTGTCTGGGCGACGACATCAACGGTCGTGTCGCCGGCCACCAGCGGAGGCATCGTCGGCTCGTCAGTCGTCCAGGTGCTGCCCGGCAGATTCTTGTCGCGGTGAGTGTAGACGTCACCAATGCCCAGCATGACGTTTTTCTGGCACGCATACTGGATCGGATCGTCCCAGTTCGTGATGATCGGGAAGCCGTCTGCCGCGGTTGCAGCATCCACGCCGGTGTTGCCCGGCAGGTCGGTGTACTCCGGCACGTTGCCCTGGTTCTTGAGATATCGAACGGCCGCGTAGTAGAGCTCACTGTTGGGGTCTTTGCTCTTGTGATTGCCGTTCGTCATCTGCCCGAACTTGTTAAGGTAGTTGATCAGGCCGCTGTCATTGATCGTGATGCCGAACTCCGCGCTAGTTGCAGCCGCGTCAGCCGGATCCGGGTTGCGTACCAGTACGCCGGTGTTGGGGTCCCACTCCGCGTTCGGGTTGGTGACCGTACCCACACCCGGCACGATCGATGTCTGGCCGACGAATCCCTGGCGTGCGCGCAATACGCCACCATCGCGCTCCTGGTCGGAGTCCAGCAAATAGCCAAACACGCCGTATCGGATCTCGTCGGCGTATTGCTGGATCAGGCCCTCGGGTTTGAAGCCTCCGCTCGGGTACGCCCGGCAATTGGCCTCGAGAAGTCCGGGAACACACACGGCAACGCGGACGCTGACTTCGTAGGCGCGGCCGTTGGTCGTGCCCACAGCCGGGTTGTAAGGAGTGAGGTCGTGTCCGGTGTCGTTGCTCTGCAGTCGGAATCGCATTTTGTTGCCGCGGCCGTCGATCTGCATGCGCATCCAGTTTTCGGAAAACGGCGTTACAGCCAGCATCTCAATCGAATTGTCGCCAGCGGCCGGGAATCGGCGATCTGGGTAGATGCTTGCACCGCCCTGGCCGCTATGGCGGGCTTTTTCGAGCCACGTCTCCGTCGGCGTATCCTTGACGCGCAGACCACCCGTCAGCACCGAGCGGAAAGGGTCGATCGTCTGCGTGGCGGCCCAGTTCATGAAGTTGCCGCTCCACTGTCCGAAACACGTGCGGGTTATCGTCCAGAAAACCGGGTAGAAATGCCGCTCGGATTCGACGGGACTGTAGGAGTATTCGTAGCACTTGTTGGGATCGAAATACCCGATGTAGGTACGACTGAAGTCATAGTCGCCGATGCTCGACGTGCTATTGATCGTCGGCCATTCGACAGATGGCACGAGCAACAGGTTGCCGGGTACATCGCCGCCGCCAAGGTACAGCGGCGTCTGCGAGACTCCCGCGTACGTCGGTCCCGCGACCAACAGGACCGTCAAAGCGCCAGCTACGACGTGTTTGGTACGGCGAAGGATCTTCGCCACGGATTTAGAAAACAAAGATTGAATGCACATGATAAGCGGCCTTCCTTAGCGGCTACGGTAAACGCTGCTCAGCACAACAGACGTAAGAGGGATTCCGCCACTGTCCACGGCCTGGCCGAAGCCGACCGCGGTGATGCGAAAATAGAAAATCTCGTCGACGGCCGTGCCTGCCTCGGTCTCGGAACCGGGCGGCCTGGCCGTGGAAAGTCTTTCGACGTAGTACTTCGGCGCTTGCGCCGTGCCGGTAACCCCCGTCGCCGTCAAATACCCCGTTCCGTCTGTCGGCGGGTATTCATGCCACACGGGGCGATTGGCAGAATTCACGACATAGTGACCGTTCGTGTCGTCGAAATCCGGTAGCGTGTCGCTGTTCGTTCGCAGGTAATCTTCGGCATCCCGCAAAGCCGCTTCGGCGGCCTGGAACCCGACGTTGTAGTCACGCAGGTTGCCGGACATGCGTTCCTGCATCGTGGCACTTCGCATCGTCGACGTGCTCAGCATCGTCATCAGCAACAGGAAGATCAGGGCGATGACAAGCGCGGCGCCGGATTGTCGTGCACGGTTGGTCAATGCGTAATTCATACTGCACTCCCTTCCTAGGGCAGGCGGTTTCGAATGCCGACGGTGGTGGAAAAGACCTGCCTCAGCCTGCGGTCGTCGATCGGATCGACTTGCGTGCCACCGACGTTGTAAACCAGGGTGTCGACCTCCGTGCCGTATTCGTCGCGCGATCGCACGAGGAGCGTCACCTCCATGCTCAGCACCCTCGTCCAGTCGGCGACGGCATCGGCTGTCGTCCAGGTATCGATGTCATCGTCGTTGTCCGCATCGATTCCGTACCGGATCTGCATGGAGTCGATTCCCTCTGCCAGTTCTTCGGACTGGAAATCGGTCAGCGTGGCCGTTACCGGTTGCAGCCGGGCCTGGAACAGGCTCGGTCTGCCGTTGGCGCCCGGCGCGACGTAGAACGCGAAGGTCTGCAAACGCGAGACTTCTGCGCCCAGGCCGTAATCCTGCTCGGTCGGCCAGTTCGACACGGCGTTGCCGGGACTGAAGCCACCGCCATTGGCGTGAGCCAGGTTGAAGCCGGTACCAGCGGCGGCAGAACCCGTGAGCTGGAAGATCGACGCCTTCTGGCAGTCGGCGACGACGAGGATCTCACCATTGGCGAAGTCGTGCGGGCCATTGATGAATAGCTGCGACGTGTCAGAGAACGGCGTAATCAGGGATTGCGCCGCGCCCGTGGCGCCTCGCACGATCAGTACGTCGCTGCCCGGAACTACGCCACCCGGAACCGCGGTGATCAGCTCGGCCGGTAACGCCGGCGACCAGTTGGCCGTCGTCGTAGACCCGGCGGGGTCGGTTGCAGCCGCCGCATAGTTTTCGCCGATGCCGGTACCGTTGGCGTTGTAACCCTGAATGCCGTTGTTGATATCGTCGCGGAACGGGTTTGCAGCACCAGACAGGTTGTTGAACACGGCCGCATCCGACATGCAGCCGCTGTAGCCTGCCATGCGTGACGTGAACGCAATGTGCTCGAGGGAGAAACGTGCGTTCTCCTGGATGCGCGACACGCCCTCATTGAAGGTGAACGTGACCCGGTTGCCGACGAAGATCTGGATGATGCCGCCGGCCAGGAATATCGCCAGCAACGAGGCCACCATCATTTCGACGAGGGTCAGGCCACGCTGACGATTTCGCGTAGATAGATTCTGATAACTCATAGCGCGGTCGTAAACTGAAATTGGAGGGGGGCTTCCTGTCCGTGGCTGTCGTCCCATTGCACCGTCAGGGTGACCTGGTTACCCGCCCGGACAATCGAGCCGGTGGCCTGGGGTAAGCGGCACGCGAGCGCCATGCGCCAGGCCGAAATATCCTGTTCCGCGACGGTGCCCACGTTATTGGGCGCCGCACATGCGGGCGGCGGATCCTCGAACGCGATGTCGTACGCGCCGGCCTGGGCTGCCGGGCGATTGGCGCGCATTTTGTCCGCCATGTCGTATGCCAGGACGGTTGCCTGCGTCCGTTGGCTCGCACCATTGTTGAAATTCAGCGAAGCCGTCTGCAGGGTCGCCAGTCCGAGGATGCCGATTGACAGGACGATCAGGGCGACCATGACCTCGATCAGCGTAAGTCCATCGCAACGGCCGGCAGGAAGACGCGCTGCGCGATTGATGATGCGTGTATTCATGTGCATGCCACCCGGTTGACGGCGATTCGGCCGGCCGGACTGATCGTGATATTGCGCCGCCCCGAATCCCTGCAATTTGGCAATTGCAGGTCGAGCTGCGGGTTGACCCCGGCGGGCAATGCCCCGGTTGCCTGGAACTGGATACTCGACACGTTGCCGTTCAGCACGCCGGCGCCGCCATCGCGTGCCGGCCAGGCTTGCAGCACCTCGCCAGCCGGCGTGCGTACGATCCACCCCGTGCTCCAGTCGTTGCTGCCGCTGCACGATGCGTTGTCCGCTGATGCGCATACATCAATGGGAAATCGGCGTCGGGTAGCTTCACTTCGGGCGAGATTGAGCGCCGTAATCACGTCGTTCGTGTCCGACACGGAACGACTGCTGAACACGAGACTACGGAAGCCCGGAACAGCGAACGAAGCAATGATGCCGGCGACGGCCACGATGACCATCAGCTCGTACAAGGTGAAACCTGCGCTTTTCGTCGGTAGATGCACGATTAGTTCCTCGTCTGTGCGTCAAGGTCCGATTCGAACTTGGCGCCATGCTAGAACTTCGCGGCGGGTGCATCTGCGACTGCTTCACAGATTTTCGTTTCGTCGAGGGTCTTTCCGACAAGCGGTCATCTGGCCGCGACGAACGGCGGCAGAAATGAGGCGATTGGTATTATGTCAAGCCCGGTTTTACGGCGTGGGCGGCGCCTTTCCGCGTTGGTATCGCAGTTCGCCGCCGACGAATGTCATGTCGACTTCGGTCTCGGGTATCTGCTCCTCGGCGACCGTCAGGAGATTCTGCGACAGCACGACGAAGTCCGCGTACTTGCCCGGCGTCAGAGACCCTTTCAGCTCTTCCTCGAACGCGGCATAGGCGTTATTGATCGTGTAGGTCTTCAACGCCTCCTCGCGAGTCATCACGTGCTCAGGGTAAAAGCGCTCGCGGTTCACCATCATCCGCGACACGGATGAATAATAGGATGCGATCGGGTCGATGCGCTCGACGGGCACGTCTGTGCCGTTCGTGACAACGGCGCCGGTGCGGAACAGGTCGCGCCACGGTTGCGACGTGGCTCGAGCGCGGTCGTCGCCGAGACGCGTCGGTATCCAGGGCCCGTCCGATGTGCCGTGAACTGCCTGGATTGACGCAATGACGCCGAGTTCACCGAACCGCGGTACGTCCTCGGGCCGAATGTGCTGCGCGTGCTCGATGCGCCAGCGCAGCTCGCCGCCGTCGACCTCCATCCGGTCCCAGACTCGCTCGTAGAGATCCAGCACCTCGCGCACGGCGCGGTCGCCGATGGCATGGGTGTTGAGCTGGTAGCCGTGCCGGGCCGCATGCTCTGCCGTTGCCTCGATGTCCTCGACCGTTTCGAGCACGAGACCGTCGGAGTTGGGCAGGTCATCATAGGGTTCGAGCAGCCACGCGCCGTGGGCGCCCAGCGCGCCGTCGATCTGCTTCTTGATCGAGCGTACCGTCAGGAAGTCGTTGCCGTCCGGCAGCATCTTCAGAATCGGCAGGGCCTCGTCGAGCATCTCGGCCGGCACGCCTCGCTCCATCATGTACAGCCTGACCGGCAGCTCGCCTTCCGCCTCCAGCTTTTTCAGGAACTCGATGTCGTCGATGAAGTTGCGCGTTCGCTCGCCCGCGTCCTGGAAGGACGTTACGCCGAACATCAATGCGCGCTCGCCGGCCAGCCTGACGCGCTCGCGATCCTGCGCCTCGCGCTCTTCCGGGGACAGGCCCGCGACATGACGGCGCTGGGCCGCATCCACGAGGTCGCGTGCCGTCTCGCGCAGCATGCCGGTCGCCTCGCCGTCGGCATCCCGGACGATCGTCCCGCCGCGGGGATCGGGCGTTTCGCTGTCGATGCCTGCAACTTCGAGCGCGGCGTCATTGACGAAATAGGCGTGCCCGCTCGCGTGTGTGAGCCTTACCGGGTTGTCCGTCGAAACTGCCGACAGCGAGTCGTTCACCGGCACACCCTCGACGGCATCGTCCGGAACGCTGTCCCATTTGTCCTGGTGCCAGCCGCGGCCCGTGATCCACTCGCCGGGCTTTGCCTTGTCGGCGGCGGCCGCGACCATGCGGACGACTTCGTCCCAGTCCCGAACCTCGTTGAGGTCGAGAATCCGCAGCGACTCACCGAGGCTCAGGAAGTGACCGTGCCCCTCGATGAACCCCGGCATCACGAAACGTCCGCCGAGCTCGATGACCTCGGTCTCCGGGCCAATCCAGGCCGAAATGTCCTCGTTGGTGCCGACCGCGGCGATGCGATAGCCGTCGACGGCCAGCGCCTCGACCGTCCCTCGCGCGGGATCGACGGTTGCGATCTCACCGCCGATCAGGACGAGGTCGGCGGACTCCCGCTCCTGCAGATCTTCCTTGACGGCTTCGGTTCGCTCGCTGCCGCAGGCAGCAAGCACGCCCGCGATTACCAGTAGTAGCGCGTAGAGACGGAGTTTCAGCATGAGCATTCCAGGAGTTCGGCAGAGCATTTACGGAAAGATACCACTGTTAAGATAGGCCTCGAACCAGGTGAGACCATCCGATGAACGCCGCTCAACTTCGCACACTATGCCTGTCCCTTCCCGGAGCAACGGAGACCATCCAGTGGGGCGACAATCGCGTCTTCAAGGTCGGCGGCAAGATGTTCGCCGTTTCAGGCTACGACGATGACAGCCTGTATTCTTTCAAGGTCGATGACGACCGGTTCCTCGAATTGAGCGACCTGCCCGGCTTCAGGCCGGCGCCGTACCTGGCGCGCGCCAGGTGGGTGCAGGTAGACCCTGCCACCTGTGCTTTTCCATCCGAACACCTCGAAGACCTCGTTCGCGAGGCTTACGAGATCATCTTCGCGAAGCTCACGAAAAAGGCGCAGCGGGGGATCCGCCCGGCACTCTAGACGGGCTAAGGACCCCGTTTGCCGAACTGCACCGAGATCATCTGTGTCGTCAGCGAGGCGATGAAACGGGCGCCTTTCGGATCGCCGTCACGAAAACCGCAGCGCGTCCCGTAATCCCGCTCGACGCACGCCTGGTCGTCGACGGCGAGCCCGAAATGCTGCCGGATGCGTTGCAGCAGCCCACTGTAGTCGAGTTCTTCCCCGGCAGACAGGCGGACCTCGCTCAATCCGTATATCACCCCTTCGTAATGGGTGATCGCGACAGTTGTGTTGTCCTTTGTGAAACTCGCGGTCGGTACCTTGCCCCAGTCTTCACCTTCGCCTTTCTCGGAGTACCCGTCGTCCAGCAGGACCTGGCGGGCGGCCTCGGGCTTCATCAGGGCGTGGATTCCCTGCACTTCGAACCCGAGTATTCGATCAGTCGATTGCTCGGATGATTGCGCAAACGCCGCGACAGAGCTCAGCGTCGCGAACAAAACCATGGTCGTGGACAGTCTGCTTTTCATTCGGCACCTCCGATCCGGGAGCTCGATGAAGTTTACCCTGCCGGCGGATGCTATCGTTAGGGCCATGCGTACAAGAATCTGCCTGCTGCTCTCAACCCTTTGTTTTGCCGCGCCCGTGGCGGCGGATAGCTTTGATTCGGCATTCCTGCAAAGCCTCGACAACACGCATTATCACGAAGTCCATGACGAAGCGATCGGCCGAAGCTTTCATGTCTACGTCAAGGTGCCAGCCGGAGACCCCGGAGCGAACGTCTCTTATCCCACGGTCTACGTACTCGATGGTGGCAAGCTGTTTCCGCTCATCGCGAGCTATCACGATTACCTGAGTTTCGGCGACGCTGTGCCAGCCGCGATCATCGTCGGGATCTCCTACGGCGCCGACGACTTCGCGGGTGGCAACTACCGAAGTACCGACTACACGGCGCCTTCAGAGGAGCGCGAGTACTGGGGCGGCGCGGAAGCTTTCCGGGATTTCCTGGAGACCAACCTCATCCCGATGATCGAGAAGAACTACCCGGCACGCGCCGATCGCCGCGTGATCTTCGGTCAGTCGCTGGGCGGCCAGTTCGTCCTGTTCAGCGCGCAGACCCGACCGTCGCTGTTCTGGGGCCATATCGCGAGCAACGCGGCGTTACATCGCAACCTCGATTTCTTCCTCGACACGAACCCGGATGTCGATTCGGACTCGCAGCTGTTCTTCGCGACCGCGACCCGAGACGATCCACGCTTTCGCGAGCCTGCACTCGAGTGGATCGATCGCTGGTCAGCAGCGGACGAGAAACCGTGGGACCTCAGAGTCGAGCATTTACCGGGCCACTGGCACATGTCCGCGCCGCCGGAAAGCTATCGCCGCGGAATGCTTTGGCTGTTCAGAGAAACGCCGACGGCCACGATGGCCGTAACGGACGCGCGTATCTGGACCGGCGATGCCGAGCAGCCCTGGGCCGAGGCGATGGCGGTCGACGGCGAGACGATCCTCGCCGTCGGGTCCAATGCCGAAATCCGCCAATACGTCGATGACGCAACCGAGATCATCGATAGCGGCGCGTTGGTCGTGCCGGGGTTCATAGATACCCACGTGCACTTCCTGGATGGGGGCGAGTCGCTCTTGTCGGTGCAGCTGCGCGATGTGAAGACTCGCGACCAGTTTGGTCAGCGGTTCGCCGAACACGTGAAAACGATAGAGCCCGGCGAGTGGATCCTCGGCGGCGGCTGGGATCACGAAGCCTGGGGCGGCGAGCTGCCCACTCGAGCGTGGATCGACGACGTAACGCCCGACAATCCCGTCTGGGTGCATCGGCTCGACGGTCACATGGCGCTCGCAAATTCGATAGCACTTGGCCTGGCCGGCGTCGATGCCGATTCGGCGGATGTCGCCGGAGGCGAGGTCGTTCGCGACGCGGACGGACGACCGACGGGCGTGCTCAAAGACAACGCGATGCTGCCGGTCTTCGAGGCAATCCCGGAACCGTCGCAGGAGCAGCGCGACCGGCAGCTGGTCGCAGCGCTCGAGTACCTCGCCAGGAACGGCGTTACCACCGTGCATGACATGGGCACCTTCGATCACCTCGAGGTGTTTCGTCGAGCGCATCGACGCGGTGAGCTCACGGCACGCATATATGCCGCCGTGCCCCTGTCCGAATGGCAGCGGCTCGAAAAGGACGTTGAAACTCACGGTCGCGGCGACGAGTGGCTGACGACCGGGGCGCTCAAGGGCTTCATGGACGGCTCGCTGGGCTCTCATACCGCGGCCATGATCGAGCCGTTCACTGACGAACCGGACGACCGCGGCATGCTCATAAACACTCTCGACGACATGCGCAGCTGGATCGAGGGTGCCGATGCCGCCGGACTGCATATCGCCGTACATGCGATCGGCGATCGCGCCATCCGGGACCTGCTCGATATCTTTCTCGACGTCGTCGAGGCGAACGGTCCGAGGGACCGGCGATTCCGGATGGAACACGCTCAGCATATTCATCCCGACGACTTGCATCGTTTCGCTGCACAGGACGTCATCGCCAGCATGCAGCCCTACCACGCCATTGACGACGGACGCTGGGCAGAGCGTGTGATCGGGCCCGAGCGCGCCCTGACGACATATGCGTTTCGGTCGCTTGTCGACAGCGGCGCCCGCGTAGCGTTCGGCAGCGACTGGTACGTCGCTCCCGCTTCGCCAATTCTCGGCATTCACGCCGCGGTTAGCCGGGAAACGCTGGACGGCGATCACCCCGATGGCTGGGTGCCCGCGGAGAAGGTCTCCGTCGACGACGCTTTGCGTGCCTATACGGTACAAGCTGCTTACGCTTCCTACGATGAAGACAATCGCGGCAAGCTGCGTGCCGGCCTGCTGGCGGATTTCGTCGTACTCGACAAAGACCTTACTTCGATCGAAGCCGCGGCGATTATAGACACGCAGGTCTTGCGCACAGTGGTCGGCGGTCGTACCGTTTTCGAGGCCGACTAGCCGGAACGAACGCCTGTCGCGATCTCGTTCTCCGGGTCGTCGAACAACACGCGTATTTTCTGCGTATCGAGCTGGTCGGTCCGCGGGTCAACCACGTGCACGCGATTACGCCCGGCATTCTTGGCCGCATAGCAGGCCGCGTCCGCGAGTCGAAACAGCGAGTCGGCATCGTTGACTGCGCTCGAGGGCGCGACGCCGATGCTCACGCCAACGGAGAAATACTCGGTGCCCCAGGCCAGGCGATAGCCGGTCGTTTTACTCCTGATGGTCTCCGCAATCTCCCGGCCCTTCTCGAGACTGCAGTCGCGCAGCAGCACACAAAATTCGTCGCCGCCCATGCGGCCTGAAAGGTCGTGTCTACGAACTGAGTTGCGGATGATCTCGCCAATGTCTGCCAGCAATTTGTCACCCGCCGCGTGACCGGCGACGTCATTCACTTCCTTGAATCGATCGAGGTCGCAGTACATCAGGACATGGCCGCGGCCGCCGCCTTCGAAAAGCGTCCGCACTGCCGATTCCGTTTCCCGGCGGCTCAGAAGACCCGTCAACGTGTCGGTGCTTGCCTGGTGCTGCAGAGCGTCGCGTGCGGCGTGCAGCGACTTCAGCAAGCTCGCCACATAGGGCGACACGACCAGCATGAACAGCACGATGTTGAGCGACAGGAGCGTCTGCTGCTGCCAGAACTCGCTCGACACGTAGACGAGGGCAAAACCGGCGATGCACAGAAATGCGCAGGCGAAGAGATAATGCACGCCGTACCGAAACCCGTTGCCCACGGTGATCCACAGGTAGATCACCGCGACGGCAGCTCCGGCACCTTCACCGAAATAGACCGAGAGCGAAATGGCGGTCACGTCATGGACCATGCCGACGAGGCGTCGAACGATCGATTTTCGGGGACGCCAGACAATGGCTGCGAAGATCGCCGCCGAAACCAGGATTGAAGCCAGTGCGAGCGTACGGGCCGCCTGCAGCGCAGACGGGTCCACACGCGATGCGAAATAGCCGGTTGAAAAGTAGGCCAGTACGATCGACACGATTGCGAGGCGAACGAGCGCTTGCCCGTGCTCGCTATCGGTTCTCGTAGCGAGGCGTTGTCTCAAAGTTACCAGGACGTTTGACGGACCCAAGCGACGCCCTCCTGAATACACGCTTCCTCAAGCTATCGGCGCCGGGCCCGCGAACTTGAGCCATCGCGCGCCTGCCGGAGGGTGCGACGCAGTCCCCGGTGCATTACGAGATGTCGGTCAACGACAACCGCCGAGCCGGGTGCTAATTTCCAGTCTCACTCGGGGAGATGCTGACCTATGGGCTTACTGGCGAAACTCACCGGACGTTCCGGTACTCGCGACGAATCCACACAAGAGACTGCCAATACATCCCGCTATCGCGGTGTACAGGTGGTCACAAATCCCGACGGCTGCTGCGCAGCTGTCCAGGCCATCGCCGGAAAGCGCTACCTGGCCGACGAAGTCCCCAGATTACCGCTCGAGAACTGCGACTCGGCGAATTGCCGCTGCTCGTTCGAGCTGTACGACGATCGCCGTACCGACCTGCGACGCGCCTCGGACATCGGTTACGACATCGCCAGCGAGTTGCGGGCGGGCGATAACCGGCGATCTGAAACGGCAGGCAGACGCCGGGCCGACTATTAAATTCATCCCTTGTAACAATGCGTATCCGTTCCGTCCGGGAGGGAGTTCGTCGATTATCATAGTGCCGCTCCGTTGTTGAGGACCTGTGATGATCGAAACGCTGGTAATTTATGCCGCCGTCGCAACGGCACTCGTCGTCGGTGGAATGGCGCTTACGCGTCGCGCGCCGAAGCGGATCCCGCTACGCTTCAGCCTTCGCTCGCGTCCGACCTCGGACGACATGCAATAGCCGGATGCACGCAAAGCCCAACCTGCCGAGCAAGGTCTGCGTAGTCTGCAAAAGACCGTTCACGTGGCGCCGGAAATGGGCGCGCGTCTGGGCCGAGGTCAAATACTGTTCGGCGCGCTGCCGGACGCAGCGATACCTGGCACGAGCCGCTAATTCGTAGCGGCTACAACGTCTTCCACCGGCATTGCTTCGATTTCGCGCACTTCGACGCGAATCATCTTCTCGAAATCTGCCGCACTGATCATCGACTCGTTGTGTATGGCCTGCGTGCCGCAGCCGCTTGTCATAATGACGATGCCTGCCAGCATCACAATCCCTGTCATCTTCCTGTTCATTTCGGACCTCCCTGGTCACGATTCCTCGGGGTCTCTTGTTCAACGCGTTTGCCGGTTGGTGGTTGACAGCAGGCCCCTGTATGACAGGTATTTATCCGTGGCAGTGTTTTTCGATGAAATTCTCGTGGGACGGCAGCTGCGACACCACGGTCGAGATCGAAGACCGTACGTTCCGAAGGAAGTCGTCCAGCTCTTCGGGGCTCGGCTTGTCGACGTAAGGATGGTATCCACCGGGCATGACACCCTGGCCGAGCATTACCGCTATCCACGAGGTCTCCGAGAACAATTCGCCGAACTCCCGGAATATGCGACCGCTGGTCCGGAACAGTTCGATCCGGTCTGCGAGCAGCTTCGGCACATCCATCGCCCGGCAATCCTTCCAGTACCGGGTGTCTGATCGCCGGGTGGCGTGGTAGTGCAGGATGATGAAGTCGCGTATGTACTCGACCTCTGATCTGGCATCGCGGTTGTACTGATCGATTTCCGCCTGCGTCAGCTCTTCGCCGGGGAACATCTTGATCAGGCGAATGATGTTGTTCTGGATCAGGTGAATGCTCGTCGACTCGAGCGGCTCCAGGAAGCCGCTGGACAGACCGAGCGCAACACAATTTTTGTTCCACTGCTTCAGGCGCCTGCCGGTCTTGAACTTGATGACCCTGGGCTCGATGATCGGTTTGCCGTCGAGATTATCGAGCAGGAGCTTTGTCGCTTCGTCGTCAGACATGTGAGCGCTGCTGAACACCAGGCCGTTGCCGACCCTGTTCTGCAGCGGGATTTTCCACTGCCAGCCGCAGCTCCGGGCCGTCGCCCGGGTATACGGAATTGGCGGGGCGACCGATTCCGTCTGCACGGCTACCGCGCTGTCGCTGCGTAGCCAGTGCGACCAGTCTTCCCACCCGGTGTTCAGCGTCTGCTCGATCAGGAGGCCGCGAAATCCCGTGCAGTCGATGAACAGGTCTCCGGCGATACGATTGCCGTCGTCGAGGGTCACGGATTCGATAAACCCGGATTCCGGGTCCGTGCCGACCTCGGATACCTTCCCCTCGACTCGCTTTACGCCCCACCCTTCGCTCAGCTTTCGCAACAACTTGGCGTACAACGCTGCGTCGAAGTGATACGCATAGATCGGTTCCCGGATCGGCGTTTCGTTCGTGAACTTCGCCGATTTCGCCATGCAGGTCTCGAGGCAGTACGAACCGATATCTCCAGGGTCGCCGTGCTGTCGTGCCCGCAACCAGTAGTGATGAAACTGCGCCATCCAGGCATCGGCGCCGATCACCCCGAACGGGTGAAAGTAGCTCTCGCCGAGCTTGCCCCAGTTTTCGAACTCGATTCCGAGCTTGAACGTGCCATTGACCGCGCGCAGGAACTCCGCCTCATCGAGTTCCAGCAGCAAATGGAAGTTTCTGATAGGCGGAATCGTGGCTTCACCGACACCGACCGTGCCGATGACGTCAGACTCGACCAGCGTAATGTCGAGGTTTTCATCGAACGTCTTGGACAGCGCAGCCGCGGCCATCCAGCCCGCCGTTCCGCCACCGACGATGACAACTCGTTTGAACCGGGTCATAACGTCAGCATCACCGATTCAGCTTGTTGCGCAGCGTTGCGCGAATCGTCTTGGCGGTGTCTGCATCGAGTTTGCCGACCACGCCACGCTTGTCCTCGGGGATATGCCGCACATTTTCTTCCTTGTTGTCGAAGACGTAGAAATCGAACGCGTCGCGCCAGGCGTCCCGTTGCGATTTCGGCAGGTCACGGATGTTGAGGATTGCGTGCAGCAACGCATCGTAAGGCGCGCCCATGAACGCGGGACACTGCCGCCACCAGTGATTGATCAATATGTTGAAGTCGTCCAGTCCCTTGACGTGATGCCACCACATGCTTGGTACATAGATCGCATCACCTGGATACAGTTCGGCAGACTGTGCGTGTTCGAGTGCGGTAGCGAATCGGGGAAACCGGTCGAGGTCGGGATCGTCCAGATCGACGAGACTGACCGATTGCCCGGCGGGCGTGAAATCGATCGGACCTACGTACAGGTTTTCGAGCTGGCCCGGCGGAAACAGGGTGAATCGACGTTTGCCGGCGCACACGCAGGCAATGTTATCCATCGCGTCGTAATGCGCAGCAACTGTCGTCTTGTTGCCAATCCAGATTCGTACCGTCGCGTCGATGCCCGCATGCGGCAGGCTGTTCTCTGCGCTGAAGCCGGGCAGACAGAGATCGATAGGCGCGGATCCCATGTAGAGCGTGGCTTCCGAACCGGTATCCCGGTATTCCTGCAACTTGTCGAGAACCCGGTCCATTTGCGTCGAGATTCTCGTGAAGTTGTGACTGGCCAGGTCGTCCGTGTAAAAAATCCGTCCGCCGATGTCGGAATCGCTGATGAACGCGTGAACGGTCGCGCCCTCGTAGAAATCCCGCAGGTACCGATCGGCGTCGTTAGAAGATTTCCGGGCATTTTCGACGAGCGGCCAGCGTGAGGCGATGCCGCGTAACACCACCGGGTCCGGCTGCGACACGACCTGTTCAAAAAGCCGGTCGACGTCGTAATCATCGATTTCCCGAATGCTGTTACTCAAGGTATCCCAGCGTGACGTTTTTCTTCTTGATCAGGCGCGCCACGTTCGGCATCGACGCCAGCATCATGTAAACGGTCTGCAGATGGCCCTTCTCATGCAGCGCTTCCAGGCCATCTGCGCTCAACGCCCGCAGCTTGTCCTCGTTGATCGTGTACAGCCCCGAGACGTTCTGTTTCGAGCCGTCGTTAAACTCGATCTTGAGCTCCACCGACTCGATCAACTCGAGACCGACGAGTAGCTTGGACAGCGACTCACTCGCTTCGTAGCCCTCGTGAATCGCCATCAGTATCGAGGTCGCCCGCTCGAGCAACGGCCCCTCGCCGCCGTGTTCGAGAAACACCGGCTCGCCCTCGGTGCGGCTGACGCTCGGGTGGTCCAGGTCAATGTGAACGACGGGCACCGTTTTGGGCACGCCGTCGTGGTCCTGCTCCTGGAAGCCGATCAGGAACGGCTGTCGAGCGACAGTCAGTGGAATGTACGCCGCGTCCCAGCGGCCGTCCTTGAGGTACAGGTTTTCGCCGTCCGAGAAACCGAACAGCGCTATTGCCTCGAAATGACCGGATTCGGCGCTCTTTATGAAGAAGAGCGGGTAGTCCATCTGCAGCTGCGAAAACTCGACGGGGAATACCCGCGTCGAATTGACGTCGAATCCATGCCCTCTCTCGTAAACCGTGTTCACGCGAAGGTCGGCATGCGTGACATTGTCCAGTAATGCGTGATTGGTCATGTCGTTCCCAGCAGTTTCCTGTTGTCAGGCAAGTTTGCAACGAGCCTGCTCGCCAGATCAGAGTTTTCCTCGAACAGTTTCTGCGCCTTCGTCGCATCTCTCGACTGCCGCGCGCTGTCCCGGGCGTGTGTCTCGAAGCCCATTCCATAGAGCACATACTGATAACTCGCCGCCGAAAAAACCTCGTCGACTTGTGCAAGATCACGATGTTCGGGGGCCTTGTACTGCCACAGTGCCAATAGCTCCCGCAGGCTTTCCGGAATGCTCTCATCCCTTCGATTATCGACCCAGAAATCCGAATCCGTGCGTTTGCTCAGCACGTAGTGCAGCTTCAGGAAATCGATAATGCGATCCCAGCGGTACCTGAACAGGTCATTGTAGCGCCTCGCGACGACGTCCATGACCTCACGATTGGCCGGCAGTTCCTCGCTGATCATCTTGCCGGCCAGTTCGACCATTACCAAAGCGCTCGCCTCCAGCGGCTCCAGGAACCCGGAGGCCATGCCAACGGCGACGCAGTTCCTGTGCCAGAACCTGCTTCGATGCCCGGGCCGGAAACTGATCTTGCGCGGCTCGATGGAATCCATTGCTGCGCTCGACGTGGCGCCGATGTACTGCCGGAGCGTGTCATGGGCTTCTTCGTCCGTAGAATACTCACTCGACCAGGTGTACCCGATGCCGCGCCTCGAGGTCAGCCCGATATCCCAGATCCAACCCGCGCTCCGCGCGGTGGATATCGTCTGCGATGCAATCGGATCGGCCTCGTTCGCGTACGGAAGCTGGATCGCAAGGGCCGAATCGTTGAACAGGATGTCTCGCTTGTCCACGTACGGGACCTTAAAGTGCTTGCCCAGCAACAGCGACGCGAAACCCGTGCAGTCGACGAACAAGTCGCCCTCGATGTCACCGTGCTTTGCCGTCGACATGGATCGGATGTCGCTGTCGGGATCGCCGTTGACGCTCGTGACATGATCGACCACGTGCCGCACGCCAAGCTGCGTCGTGCAGTGTTCGTGCAACAGCTCGGCAAATTTCCCGGCATCGAGATGGTAGCCGTAGTTGACGACATAGGCGTAGTCCGGAGTTTCCCGCTGTTTCGGCGCGAGATTCCTGTCGCAGACGTAGCCCTGGACGCTGACCGCATTCGCGAACGTAATGGCGTCCCTGTGCTTCTGCCAGTACGGCACGAGGTTGATGTCGGTATATCCAGCCGGAGCTGTGAATGGATGGTAGTAGGACTCCGCGTCGTCGCCGTTCAGCCAGGCGACGAACTTCGTGCCCTGCTTGAACGAGGCAGAACACCGTGACAGGAAGTCCGTTTCCCTGATACCAATTTTCTTGAGCGTCGTCCGCATCGTCGGCCAGGTGCCCTCGCCAACGCCAATCGTCTTGACGTCCGGGGACTCAATGAGCGTCACGCTTACGTTCCTGTGCTCGTCGTCGATGTGCTCACTCGCGATCAGGCCGGCGCACAGCCAGCCCGCGCTGCCGCCGCCTACGATCACGATACTGTTGATTGCCTGTCTGGGTTCGCTATTCATCCGGATAAAAAAAGCCGCTGCAAGCAGCGGCTTGATTCAGGGGGCCTGCTGTCGCTTTATTCGAAATTATACCTCGCGCCGATATTGTAGCGGGCACCGTACTGTTGACCGAGGCGGAACTGCTCTTCATAGCGGTTGTACTTCCGCTGAACCTCGGACGTCAGGTTGATCGCCTCTACGAATACGGCCAGCCGATCCGTTGCGTTCCAGGTGAAGTTGGCATCGATCTGCTGATAGTCCTCCTGGAACTCCGGCGCACCGAACTCGCCAAAGCCTGCGAGGAACTCGTCACGCCAGTTGTACGCGACGCGCGCCGAGATCAGCTCGTTCTCGTAGAAAACGGTGAAGTTCGCAGAGTCGCTCAAACCCGTCAGAGCGAACTGCTTGCCGATGATGTCCCTGTCGGCGTCGACATTGCCGTTGACGATCGTAGCATTGGCCGCCAGGCCCCACCCCGTATCGCCGAACAGGTGCTGTACCGCCAGCTCCCAGCCGAACAGGGTGGCATTCTCGGAATTCGACGGCGTGTTGATCAGGAACTCCATGAGCGGGTCGTCCGGCGCCTCGAGTATGGGCGGCAACGGCGGTACGGTATTGCCCAGGTTCGCGTTGATCTGGTCGAAGAGCGTCTGGTTCGTAACCGGCTGCCCCGCAGCAATCAGGTCTGCGGCGGCCTGCTCGGCTCTCGCACCATCAGCCGGATCCCGCAGATCCAACCCGGGGAAGGTCACTTCCTCCGTCGTCGTAACGATCCAGTTGTCGACCCGCTTGTTGAAGTACCCGATGGACGCATAACTACCCTCCGCGTAGTACCACTCGAGGGAAAGATCGAAGTTATCAGACACGTACGGCCGCAACCCGGGATTACCCTCATCGACGAGTCGGGTGCCGACGTTCGGCGTCCCCGGGAAGTTCCGCACGGAACGCAGGTCATCGATGGCAGGCCGAGCAATGGAGCGACTGTAGGATGCACGTGCGATGATGTCCTGAGTCACTTCCATGTCGACGTCGATGCTCGGCAGGTAGAACTTCGTGCTGCCCGAACCGGCGGACTCACGGTCGGGATTACCACGAATGTACGTCCACTCGTTCGCGTTGTTCCAGCTTACGCCTGTCGGCTGGTTGTCGACACCGTACGACTCCGTCTCGGCATCCTCGTAGCGCAATCCGAGCAACGCGTTGAACGGCAACCCGTTGAACTCGTCCTCGACCAGGATCTGCACGAACAGGGAGTCGATGGTCTCGTCGACGATCGACGGATTCGGCGCGGGACCGGCCCAGGCTCTGCCGCGAGTACCGCCGTCGTCCGTATAGTCAGCCCCCCAGCTTGGCCAGTAGACGCCGCCATTGCTGACGTTGTCGCAGCCCGGGTTGCTGCAGGGCGCAACCGCCACGGTCTCCATGATGTCGATGCCCTGCACGATCGGCACCGTGTAGTAGTAATCGACGAGCGGGCCGCCGCTGTGGTCGCCGAGGATGCCGGCGCTGCTCTCGCGGATCCACACGTCATCCGGCCACACGCCGGCCGACCATTCCCAGACGCCGGCGAGCAGGAAGCCCGAGTCCCAATCGCGTTTCACGAACTCCTGTTCGGTATGCGTGTACCCGAAGTCGATCTGTGCGACCGCACCGCCGCTCTCGTTTATCCAGCTCGCGGCGAGCTGTACTTGCATGATCTCGTTTTCGATGTCCTTGTTGGTGGCGATGATGCCGAGCGAACCCATGTCGTTCGGCAGGAACTCGTCCTGCGCGAAGGGCACGCCACCCGCCCCGAAGCCGACAACATCGAAGTCCCAGACGGGCGTGCCGCTGGAGCCGTAGCTTGCCGACTTGTCGCCCAGGGCCGCTGTCCACGGTCCGGAATCGAAGTTCCCGGGATCGTTGGCATCGCCGCACCACGAGCAGAACGTGTTGCCGACGATGAGCTCTATCTTGCTTCCCGTGGGGTCGCCGCCAACACCTTTGCCCTTATCGGTGGACGTCGAGAGGTGCGTATCCAGCGACAGCGTAAGACTGTCGGTAGCCTGCCACTCGAGATTGAGGCCGAACGAATCGTTCTTCTTCTCCGTATTCTCCTGGATGATGTTGTTCGCGTAGTCGCGGCCGGACTCTGTAACGTTGGTCCAGGTTCCACGTTCATTAATCGTTAGATCGTTGACGGCGTCTCCGGCATCGAACCAGATACCGAAGCCATTCGCGTCCTTTTCGAAATCGACCTGTGAAAGGGTGTAGTCGAACGTCGCCGTAATGGTGTCGGTTGGCGCATACTGCAATACGAGCTGGGCATTCAGCCGCTCTCTTTCGATGTCCGACCAGCCGGCGTTGGCGTTTTGCGGCGCAAAGGACACGCCGTCTGCGCGCTGGTTGTTGTTGGTGACGACGGACATGTCCGAGGGCATCGGGCGATCGAAGCCGTCTCCCACGGGATACCAGCGGAACGTTTCGGCTTGTTCCTCGCGGTTGTTGCGCTCCTGGTAAGAAGCAGACACCAGGACACCGATTGTGTCGTCGGCAAAGACGTTGCTGTAGATGCCGGAAATTTCTGGCGTGAAATCATCGAGGTCTCTGCCATCACCAGCCGAGGTTTCGTGCACCATCTTGGCGCTCGCGACGGCTTTGTAACCCGACTCCAGCGGTTTCGCCGTGATCATATTGACCGTGGCGCCGATACCGCCAGTGGGCAGCGGTGCTTTGGCGGTCTTGAAGATCTCGACTGCGCTCACGGCCTCGCTGGCGATGTCCGCGAAATCGAACGAACGTTCACCTGCCTGCGGCATCGACCGGCCGTTGAGCGTTACCAGGTTGAATTCCGGCCCGAAGCCGCGGACCGTGATCTTGGAACCTTCGTTGTTGCTGCGGTCGATCGAAACGCCGGTAATACGCTGCAGCGACTCGGCCAGGTTCGTGTCCGGGAACTTACCGATATCCTCGGCCGTGATCGCATCGACGACACCCCTGGACACGCGCTTCCGGTCCATGGACTGGATGAGGCTGCCGCGGATACCGACCGTGACGATTTCCTCGATCACGTCGTCATCAGGCATGTCGTCCTGGGCGCGTGCCGTTTCAAGTGTCAGTGATGATGCGCCGACTGCGAGCGCGACACCCGCCGCCAAAGGCGACTTCTTAAACGAAGTATTCTGCATTGAGACCCCCGTCTCTCCAGCTGCAAGAGAGAATTCTGTTCTATCCACCCGACTTTCTGCGGGTTGCGTGTAGTATTGACAGCGTTGTCAATTACCATTTTTATATGACATACTGACAGCGTTGTCAAATAGAAATGCAGATGATTGCCTTTTCGCGCAGCCGGGACGGCTGCGTGCCGAGAGGGCAGTAACTTTCTGTTTATAAAGAAGAAGACACCACTCATCCCTGGAGCAAGATCGATGCAAGCCGTTGCCGACAATCAGGACCGTCGTCCTGCACCCTGGCGGAGTCGCATTGCCGGATGCCTGCTGTTGCTGGCCGGCTTTGGGTCTGCCGTCGCCGAATCGCCTGGCCACTCTCCAGACCGCAGCCGTTACGTCGCGCCGCAGTCAGCAGCTCCTGTCGTCATCGACGGCAGCGCCGACGATGCGGTCTGGGACAAAGCGGAATGGCGCGAGATCGAGTACCGCTGGCTCGGGCCCGAGTACACGCCGGAAGACTTCCAGGGACGCTTCAAAGTCGTATGGGACGAGAACAGGATTTACATCCTGGCCGAGATCGTCGACGACATCCTGATCGACTCGTATCGCGATCCGCTCGTGCAGTACTGGGACGACGACTGCCTGGAGATCTTCCTCGACGAGGACTATTCGGGCGGCGACCACCAGTTCAACCACAACGCGTTCGCTTACCACATGTCGCTCGACAATCGTGCGATTGACATCGGGACGGACAAGAAAGCACGTGACTACTCTCATCATGTCGACAGCCGCTGGCGTCAGGAAGGCAACAAGGTGATATGGGAAGTCGCAATTTCCGTCTATCCGGATACCTATGTCGACGACGCCGACACGAACCAGCCGTTGCAGCTCGAGCCCGGTAAGCTGCTCGGGCTGATGGTCGCCTACTGTGACAACGACGGCAGCGAGCTCCGCGAGAACTTCATTGGCTCGGAGTCCGTTCCGGAGGGTCCGAAAGACCGCGGCTGGATCGATGCCGGGCTGTTCGGCGAGCTCGTCCTCGGCGAATAGCAGCGCAGAAAGGACAAGAGGACAGCACCTTGAACAAACGTGCCACCAACGACAACGCAATCACGGGCGAGTTCATTGACTTCTCCGGCGAGCGCTTCTACGCGATCCGCAACGTCGATCGCATGGAACCGTTCTTCATCAGCGTCGTGTCGAATGTCGACCACTGGCTGTTCGTGTCGTCGACCGGCGGATTGACGGCCGGCCGCGTGTCGCCGGCCTCGGCATTGTTCCCGTACGTCACGGTGGACAAGATCCACGACAGCACCACGCACACCGGCTGCAAGACCGTGATGCGTATCAAGGCGGCTTCACAGCGATACGACTGGGAACCGTTCAACCGCGAACACGACGGCATTTACGCGATTCGCCGCAACCTCTACAAGAACGTTCTCGGCAACAAGATCTGCTTCGAGGAAATCAACGAGGACCTCGAGCTGGCGTTTCGATACACCTGGGCGACGAGTGAGGAGTATGGCTTCGTAAGGCTTTGCGAGCTCGAGAACCTCGGCTACGTCGCCTCGAACATCGAGATCATCGACGGCCTGCAGAACATCCTGCCGGCCTCTACCCCATTGTTCACGCAGACCAATTCCAGCAACCTCGTCGACGCCTACAAGTGGACGGAGCTCGACGAAGCGAGCGGGCTCGCAATCTTTTCGCTGTACTCGCGCATCACCGATCGCGCCGAACCCGCTGAATCCCTGAAAGCCAACACCACATTCTGCCTGGGGCTGGACGATCGCAAGATCCTGATTTCCGCGGACCAGCTGCGCCGCCCGATCAACGGCACACCGCTCGAACAGGAGCGCCACAAGCGCGGCGTGCGAGGCGCGTTTTTCGTCAATGCACAGTTCGACCTGCCGCCGGAGTCGTCGCGCAGCTGGCAGTTCGTCGCGGACGTAGAACAGTCGCAGGCGCGCGTAGTCGAATTGCGGCGGCTGCTCGGCGATACGGAAGCGCTGAGTGAGGCGATCAGCCGGTCGATTGCCGTGGGCTCCGAACGCCTGGCGCGTATCATGGCGGCCGCGGACGGATTCCAGAGCACCGCCGAGGAGAACGTCTCGATTCATCACTATGCCAACGTGCTGTTCAATACCCTGCGCGGCGGCATATTCGACGACCAGTACAACATTTCATCGCGCGACTTCGCTGCAACCGTGCGGCACTTCAACCGGGACGTCTACAAGCGCAGCCAGCAGCTGCTGGCGGGTTTGCCCGGCAAACTGGGTTACAGGGAGCTTCTCGCAACGGTGACCGAGCACGGCGATCCGCAGCTGAAAAGGCTGTGTTACGAGTACCTGCCGATTACGTTCGGCCGGCGCCACGGCGATCCCAGCCGGCCCTGGAACCAGTTTGCGATTCGCCTCAGGGACGAGCACGGCAATCCGTGGCTGTCCTACGAGGGCAACTGGCGCGACATTTTCCAGAACTGGGAGGCGCTCGCGCTCAGCTATCCCGAGTTCGTCGAGAATATGATCGCCAAGTTCGTCAATGCATCGACGGCGGACGGCTACAACCCGTACCGGATTACCAAGGAAGGCATCGACTGGGAGGTCGAGGACCCGGAGGATCCGTGGAGCTACATCGGCTACTGGGGCGATCACCAGATCATCTACCTGCAGAAGCTGCTCGAGCTCTCGGTCGACTTTCACCCGGAGCGCCTGAGCACGCTGCTGCACGAGCCCGTTTACTGTTACGCCAATGTGCCCTATCGGATCGCGGACTTCGAAGCGCTTCTTGCCAATCCGAAATCGACGATCTCTTACGACGACGAACTCGCAGAAAAGATCGAGCAACGCCTGCAGGACATCGGCGCCGACGGCAAGCTGCTACTCGACAGCAACGGTCTCGTCTATCGCGTAACGCTGCTCGAAAAACTGCTGGTTCCCCTGCTCGCCAAGCTCAGCAACCTCGTCATCGACGGCGGCATCTGGATGAACACCCAGCGCCCGGAATGGAACGACGCCAACAACGCGCTCGTTGGCCAGGGCCTGTCGATGGTCACCCTGTATTACCTGCGTCGCTACGTGCGTTTCCTCGACGAGCTGCTTGCCAATGAATCCGAATCATCCGTGCTATCCAGCGAAGTCAGCAAGTGGCTTGCGGAGACGGCGGCTGCACTGTCCGGCGTTCGCGGTTTCCTGGGCAGCGGCAAGCTCAGCGCGGCGCAACGCTACGAGCTGCTCTCGGAGCTGGGCCAGGCGGCAAGCCGTTACCGCGAGGCCGTTTACGGGCAGCAGGGCTTCTCGGGCAAGGTCTCCCAGCCGCTGAAGCCGATCCGGGCGATGCTCGACGATGCGCTCGCGGCGATCGACCACAGCATCGGCACCAACCGCAGGTCGGATGGGCTATACCATGCCTACAACCTGCTCGACGTGCAGCAAGGCGCACTCGCCGTCGACAACCTCTACCCGATGCTCGAGGGCCAGGTCGCTGCACTCAGTGCCGGCGCGATCGACCCCGCGGAAGCCGTCGAAGTGCTGGAGGCGCTGTACGAGAGCGACGTGTATCGAGCCGACCAGGACAGCTTCATGCTGTATCCCGACCGGCCGCTGCCGGGCTTCCTCGAAAAAAACCGAATCGCGAAGGACCAGGTAGACGCAATTCCGCTGCTGGCGGAGCTGCTCGCCGAAGGTGACGAGCGCATTTTTCTCTGCGATGGAGACGGCGAGTATCGCTTCAGCAGCGAATTCAGCAACGCTTCCGACCTGGACGCACAACTCGACCAGCTGGCCATCGAACGCGGCGACGCCGTGGCGGCCGCGCGCGAGCCGCTGCGGCAGCTGTTCGAGCAGGTCTTCGACCACCAGGCCTTCACGGGCCGCTCGGGCACGATGTTCGGCTTCGAGGGGCTGGGGTCGATCTACTGGCACATGGTTTCGAAGCTGCTGCTGGCGGTCGAGGAAAACTTCTTCGCAGCCCTCGCGCAGGGCGCCGATGACGCGGTCATTCGGCGTCTCGGCGAGCTTTACTACCGTGTCCGCGAAGGGATCGGTTTCAACAAGACTCCGGAAAAATACGGTGCGTTTCCGACCGATCCCTATTCGCACACGCCGGGACACAGCGGCGCCAAGCAGCCCGGCATGACAGGACAGGTCAAGGAAGAAGTCATCGCGCGTTACGGCGAGCTGGGCGTGCGTGTTGCCGGGGGCACGGTGCGCTTTCAGCCGGCTCTGCTGCGAGCGCAGGAGTTCAACTCCACGCCCCTGGAATACTGTTATCTCGACGTCGACGATAACTGGCAGAACCTGACCATCCCGGATGACGGCCTGGCATTTTCGTGGTGCCAGGTGCCCGTCGTATACAGGCTGTCCGACGAATCAGCGCCTTCGTTGACGGTCACCTTCGAGGACGGCTCGGAAGAGTCGATGTCGACACTGGCGCTGTCACCCGAACAAACGGCCGACGTTTGCAGGCGTAATGGTCGTATCCGGAGAATATCGGTGTCGTTTACGCGCGATATGCTGCTCTCCGACTAGCTCAAGCAGGAATCAAAATGTCCATTCTTTACCAGAGAAAACTGTCTTTATCCGGGGTCGATATCTCGGGCCTTTCGATCGACGACTTGCGCGCCCTCGTGCGGGAGGTCCTGGAGAAAGGGATTCACGGAATATCGTTCAGCCCTTACGTCGAAGGCCAGGGGCCGGGCACGCAGATTCACGAACCGCAGATCCGCGAGCGCCTCGCGTTCATTCAACCGTACGTCGACTGGATTCGGACATTCTCCTGCAGCGAGGGCAACGAGCTGATTCCCGCTATCGCGAAAGGCGAGGGTCTCAAGACGATGGTTGGCGTCTGGCTCGACGACAACAAGGAACAAAACGAGATCGAAATCGCCAATGCGATCGAGATCGCCAATGCCGGCCACGCCGACATTCTCGGCGTCGGCAACGAGGTGATGCTGCGCGGCGA
>JAAUYH010226417.1_pt1 | contig 27585 bp, 16 predicted proteins | sample 7278061 | NCBI WGS metagenome assembly JAAUYH01 (sample SAMN14350203, study PRJNA611818) | marine sediment metagenome | isolation source: surface marine sediment (0.6m) | place: French Polynesia: Moorea | collected 2018-08
ATACCTTTTTACAAGGTTTAGTGGTGTGGGTGAGACAATTTTATAAGTCAGCTAGTTTACCCTTAGAATTTGATCGCTTTACTAAATTTAAACCTATCTTGCCCGAACAAAAATATTACGTTGTCGTCGAGATAATGACTGATAGTAAAATAAGAGCGATCGCTAATATTATTGCTTGTAACGATCGAGGCAATATTTATGCTTCGTTCTCTGGTGCTAAAGTAACTATTAGCCCCCAATTAAATCATCTTTTTGTTGCTAATAACCGATAACAATATGGAAAAAATAGCGATCGTCGGGATATCTTGTCTTTTTCCGGGTGCAACAAACCCAGAGCAATTTTGGCAAAATCTTTTAAATAAAAAAAGTTGTATTTCTTTGTTAACTGAATCACAAACAATCCTCGATCCTGCGACTTATTACCACGATCGAGTAGGAAAAAAAGATTTCTACTACTGCGATCGCGGTGGTTACATTCAAGATTTTCAATTCGATCCTTCTGGATATAAAATCGATTCAGAACATCTCGAAAGTTTGGACGATCTCTTTAAATGGTCGCTATACGTAGCTAAAGAAGCTTTGCAAGATAGTGGATATTTAAACAAAGAATCTATCTTAAATAAATGCGGGATAATTCTCGGAAACCTTTCGATCGCAACTAAATATTCCCAACAACTTATATCTCCAATCTATAGAAAAACTCTCGATTCAGTAATAGGAAATGTATTCCCCGAAGCTAATTTAAAATTACCAGAATTACCGACTAAAAAAAATATTTCTCCATTAAATATATACAGTTCTTCCTATCCCAGTATTTTAATCTCTGAGGCACTATCTCTAGGAGGAATTAACTTCTCGATCGATGCTGCTTGTGCTTCGGCACTCTATTCGATAAAATTAGCTTGTCAATACTTAAACTGGGGAATTGCTGACTTAATGTTAGCAGGTGCGGTATGTTGTCCCGATCCTTTCATGTCCCATACGGTATTTTCCCTATTAAGAGCATATCCTGAAACTGGCGACAGCAGACCTTTAGATCGTAATTCTCGAGGCATGCTTACAGGAGAAGGTGCGGGGATGTTAGTTTTAAAAAGATATGATGACGCGCTGCGCGATCGCGATAAGATTTATGCCGTAATTAGAGGTGTGGGTTTATCTAACGATGGGAAGGGTAAATATTTTGTCAGTCCCAACCCCAAAGGGCAAATTTTAGCTTTTGAAAGGGCATATCGAGATGCAAAGCTAGATCCTAGTGCGATCGAATATATAGAATGTCACGCTACCGGTACGGAATTAGGCGATCGCACCGAATTAAGTTCGATAAATAGTTTCTTCGGTAAATATAATAATCAACCCCATCTAGGAGCGGTAAAATCTAATCTCGGCCATCTCTTGACTGCAGCAGGAATGCCGAGCATTATTAAAGTTATTCTTGGGATGTCTGAAGGTATAATTCCCGCAACTATAAATGTAGACGATCCTTTATCTTCAGAAAATCCAATTATTAACGATACTGTTGCTTGGAATAGTCCTCAAAAACTAGCAGCAATCAATGCTTTTGGTTTTGGGGGTACTAACGCTCATTTAATTTTAGAAGAACATCTAGATGGTAAAATAGCCTCAGAGATCGGAGATCTGAGGTCAGGGGTCAGAAGTCAGAGGTCAGAAGTTATTAAAAATCGATCGGTAGAAGCAGAATGCGATCGCAGTCAAAAAAATCCTTTACCATCTTTAGCTATTGTGGGGATGGACGTACATTTTGGTGGGTGCGATGGTTTAGAAGCGTTCGATCGCACTATTTATCAAGGGTTACAGCATTTTATCGATCTTCCTGAAAATCGTTGGTTGGGAATAGATAAAGAAAAAGCAATCTTACAAGAATACGGTTTTCAAGATGGAGTTGCACCTGTCGGGGCTTATATAGAAGAATTTGAATTAGATTTTCTTAAATTTAAAATTCCCCCCAAACTAACTGAACAACCAACTCCGCAATTATCTTTAATGTTGAAAGTGGCCGATCGCGCCCTAAAAGATGCTAAAGTAAAATCTGGATCTAATGTGGGGGTAATTGTCGCCGTAGAAACCGAGTTAGCTTCCCATCAATATCGTGCCAGATCGGATTCTGAATGGCAATTAAAAACAGGTTTAGCTGAAAGTCAGATTAATATATCTCCAGAAGACCTAAATTTATTATCCGATCGCGTTAAAAATAGTCTTCATCTTAGTCCAGAAATAAACAGCCTCACCAGCTACATCGGCAATATTATCGCTTGTCGGGTTTCTAGTTTGTGGGATTTTTCCGGCCCTGCTTTTACAATATCAGCTCGGGAGAATTCTGTCTTTAAAGCCATTGAAGTGGCACAAATGATGCTTGCAGAAGGTAATATAGATGCTGTCTTAGTAGGAGCGGTAGATCTTGCTGGTGGAGTTGAAAATGTTTTAATCGGTAATAGGATCGATCGTATCAATACTGGTAAAGTTAGTTTAAGTTTCGATCGCGATGTTAGCGGTTATTCGATCGGTGAAGGTGCGGGAGCGATAGTCTTAAAAAGAGATCTTGAAAATTGCGATCGCGTTTATGCTACCATCGACGCAATTAGTTTGGTAAAGGGCGAAACAGCAACAGAAAATAATCCCGTTACTCGATCTTGTCACCAAGCTTTTGCTAAAGCTAATATTAGTCCCGATGATATTGGTTATCTCGAAGTTTGTGGTAGCGGTATCGATCGCCAAGACGATCGGGAAATAGCAGGAATAATAGCAGCTTATTCGCAAACTCAAGCAAAGGATTTTTTAAATTGCGCGATCGGATCTGTAAAAGCAAATATCGGTCATACTGGTGTTGCTGCTGGTATTGCTAGTTTAATTAAAACATCCCTGTGTTTGTATAATGGTTACATTCCTGCAACTCCTCAATGGGAAAAACCGAAACATCCCCAACTATGGCAAAATAGTCCTTTTTACGTGCCGACATTTTCTCGTATTTGGACGCTACCGAAACAAACTGAGAAAAAATATGCGGCAATAAATAGTTTGGGATTAGACGATACTTACGCTCACGTTATTCTATCAGAAGTTAAGCAACAACAAGCAGCAAACCATACTTATCTGCAAAAAAATCCTTATAAACTATATCCCCTCGGTGGAAATAATGCAGCAGAAATATCAAATAAATTGGATCGTTTAAAAACTTCGATTATCGAGACTACTTCCCTAGAAAAAACAGCCTACAATACTTTTAGAGCTTTTCAAGATCGACCTTCTCAATATGCGATCGCGATCGTCGGAGCTAACAAAGAAGAATTAGTAAAAGAGATCGATCGCGCTAAGGTAGGGGTTAAAAATGCAAGCGATCGAGGTATAGAATGGAGAACTCCCAACGGTAGTTATTTTACACCTAAACCCCTCGGTAAAACCGGCGATGTTGCTTTTGTTTACCCTGGCTCGTTTAATACTTATATAGGGATGGGCAAAGATCTCTACAAACTATTCCCGAAAACCAAACAAATAGTCGATCGCTATACTTCCACTCCCACCGTCAAAGAATTAGTTAACCTCTCCAACTCTCTTTACTATCCCAGAAGTCTCGAAAAACTATCTCAAACTGAATTAGATCTTCTCGAAAGCAAATTATTCGATAATGCCAGTATGATGCTAGTATCGGGTATTATCGCCGCGATTGTAAATACATCGATTCTCAAAGACTATTTCCAAGTTAAACCAAAAATGGCCTTCGGTAACAGTTTAGGGGAATTAAGTGCTGTATTTGCCCTCGATATTTGGCATGATGCTGAAGCGATCGCGAAAAAAATGTCTGCTTCGGATCTGTTTTCTCACCAATTATCCGGCCCGATCGATGCTGTAAGATCTCATTGGGGTTTACCTTTATCTACACAAAAGGCTAGTAAAGATTTTTGGAATGGATACGTTTTATTTACCGATGCAAATAGAGCGATCGAACTTGTTTCTGCTCTAGAAAAAGTTTATATTACCCACATCAACACCCCCCAACAAGTAATTATCGCCGGAGATAATCAAACTTGTATCGCAGTTGCAGAAGAATTAGATTGTCACTATTTCCCCGTACCATCTTCCCACGTTTTACACTGTCAGCCAATGTACTCCCAATACGAGGAGTTTGTCAATTGGTTTGACTTGCCGATCGCCAATCTTCCCGATATCGATCTTTATTCTGGGACTAATTGCGATCGCGTTTCTCCCGATGACGGTAGTTTACCCGAAAAACTAGCTCGAGTCTTGTGCGAAAAGGTAGACTTTCCCAAATTAGTAAACCAATCATACAACAACGGCGCGAAAATTTTCATCGAATTGGGCGGCGGAGGGATATCTTGTAGTTGGATTCGTGAAATACTAACAGATCGAGATAGCATCGCCATCCCCTTCAATATTAAAGGCACTCCCGACAATAAAGTCATTATCCGACTTCTAGCACAGTTACTATCCCATCGCGTCGATCTAGATCTTTCTGTTTTATACGGTGAAAGTGCGATCGCACCTCAAGCAAAATCTTTAATTCAAAATATAACCCTCGGTAAAACTTCAATTCGAGCGAGTGTCTTAAAAGATCTGCCAAATTTAAAATTTAGCCAGGAAAATACTTCACAATCCAACTATAGTAAAGATTTTACGCCGCCAAGCGAGTTTTTAAAAACTAGAAGAGCAGAATTAAAATCGATCGCAGCTGCGATCTCACAAGAAATAACTAGCTCAGAAACAAGCCTCCATTCTCCGCAAAAAAAAGTCAAAAAAGCAAATATTAAGGCAAAAAAATCTAATTATCCCCCGATAACTCTACTCGAAACTCAAAAAACAGCTATTTTCGAGCTAAAAGACTTATTAGAATTTGCCGAAGGAAAGATCGAAAAAGTATTCGGAGACGAATTTGCTATTGTAGATACCTATCCCCAGCGTACTAGGTTGCCGATGCCTCCTTATATGTTCGTGACGCGGGTAAGTAAAATAGAAGGAGAATTAGGTAAATATTCCTCTGGAGCGATCGTCACCGAATACGATATTCCCAAAGATGCTTGGTATGCTGCCGGAGGTCAAGTTCCTTCTGCAATAATATTAGAAGCATCCCACGGCAATATGTTTCTCATTTCCTATTTGGGAATCGATCGAGAAACTAAAGGAACTAGAGTTTGTCGCGCATTAGGTGGTACAATAACATTCCTCGATAAAACGCCCATTGCTGGCGATACTATTCGTTGTGAGGTTAAAATAACATCTGCTACCGGAAGCGGTGGAACTCTGATTTATTTCTTTACCTGCAATTATTTTGTTGGCACAAGAAAGTTTTTAGAGTTAAAAAGTGCTGCTGGTTTTTTTAATGACGAACAACTGAACCAAAGTAAAGGGATATCTTTAACTAAAGTAGAAATTGAAGCTAGAAATAAAATTGTCAAACAATCTTTTCAGCCATTATTAAAATGCGCTAAAACTAGCTTCGATCGCCGAGATTTAATCGCTTTAAGCGGTAATAAACCGGATATAGCGGCTTGTTTTGGAGATAATTACCGCCAAAAAGGTAAAAATACTGCTTTAGGTCTGCCTCCTTGGCCCATACTCATGTTAGATCGGGTTATCTCCGTCGCTCCTCATGGTGGGGCTTGGGGATTGGGTTTATTAAGAGCTGAAAAAGATTTACAAGCAGAAAATTGGTACTTTAATTGCCATTTTAAAGACGATTTTTGCTTGCCAGGCACTTTGATGAGCGAAGGCTGCATTCAATTGTTGCAATTTTATGTTTTATATTTGGGTTTAAATAGTTTAACTATAAATGCTCGTTTTCAACCAATTTATAACGTGCCTCAAACCGGAAAATATGGCGGACAAATTAAAGCTAGCAATCTTACTTTGGCTTACGAATTAGAAGTGACAGAAATCGGCGTTAGCCCCAAACCTTTTGTTAAAGCAGAAGCAAAAATAATTCAGGGCGATCGAGTAATTGGCATAATGAAAAATCTCGGCATTCAATTGTGTGAAATTGAGTAGTAAATAACGAGTAATTAGTTGAGAAATTGATTCGGTAAGTTGAAACTTGCTGAATTATCTTATTTGTAAATACCTGAAAAAAGGAGGTAAAAAAAAGTGACAAGTTTATTGAACTTCGATCGCGAATCGATGAGTCATGTACAAGAAAGTCGAGCGATCGACGTATCTTTTGACGGAGAAGGAATTAAAAATAAGTTGTTAGATTTAGATCGCACTTGTTATTTAGTCAGGGTGGAAAATGAAATAGGAATAACTCACGATCGCGAAATTTTAAATTTAGATCGCGATTATCCCGAAACAACTCAATTATTAATGACTTTACCGCCGATCTGGCCCGAAAATTTAGGCGATCGCAATTTTTGCACCGCTTACGGAGTAAAATACCCTTATTATGCTGGGGCTATGGCTGGGGGTATCGCTTCGGAAGAATTAGTTATTGCTTTAGGTAAAGAAAAGATTTTAGCTTGTTTTGGCTCTGGAGGTTTAAAACTCGATCGCATCGAAACAGCGATTCAAAAGATTCAGCAAGTTATCCCCGAAGGCCCTTATGCTTTTAATTTACTGCACAATCCCGGCGATCCTCAATTAGAACAAAAAACAGTAAATTTATATTTAAAATACGGCGTTAGAACGGTAGAAGCTTCCGCATTTTTAGATCTTACACCCGCGATCGTCTATTATCGCGCGGCCGGACTTTCCCTCGATCGCAACGATGAAATTGAAATAAGTAATAAAATAATCGCTAAAGTATCCCGCAAAGAAGTTGCCAGCAAGTTTATCCAACCAGCACCGTTAAAAATATTAAAGCAACTGGTCGATCGCGGCTTAATTAGCGAACTTCAAGCCAGTTTAGCCCAAGAAGTACCGATGGCCGACGATATCACCGTAGAAGCCGATTCTGGAGGGCATACCGACAATCGTCCTTTAACCTGCATCTTTCCTGGTATAGTTAATCTAAGGGATAAAATCCAGCAAAAGTATAACTATAATACTGCCGTGAGAATTGGCGTTGCTGGTGGTATTGGCACTCCAGAAGCCACTTTAGCTGCTTTTACAATCGGTGCTGCTTATATTGTTACCGGATCGGTCAATCAATCCTGTCTCGAAGCAGGAACTTCCGACTATACTAAAGAATTATTAGCCAAAGCAGAAATGACCGATGTAATGATGGCTCCTGCTGCTGATATGTTTGAGATGGGAGTTAAATTACAAGTTCTCAAAAAAGGAACTATGTTCCCCGTCCGCGCTCAAAAATTATACGATCTTTATCGCAATTACGATTCGATCGAAGCTATTCCCGTCAATGAAAGGGAAAAGATTGAAAAACAAATTTTTAGAAAAAATCTCGACGAAGTTTGGCAAGATCTCGTCAAACGCTATGAAAATAAAGATCCGCAAAGGCTCATCTCAGCACAAAAAGACCCAAAACGCAAGATGTCGATGATGTTTCGTTGGTATTTAGGTTTGTCTTCCCGTTGGTCTAGTTCGGGAGAAACGGGACGAGAAGTAGATTATCAGATTTGGTGCGGCCCCGCAATGGGTTCGTTTAACGATTGGGTGAAAGGATCTTATTTGGAAGCACCGGAAAACCGCAGCGTTATTGATGTAGCTTATCATCTAATTGCCGGAGCAGCTTATTTATCCAGGATTCAAAGTATGAGAATGCAGGGTTTGCAAGTTCCTAGTGCTTATAGTAAATATGTTCCCAATCCCCAGATCTAGGTGAAAAAAAGGAGGAGAGGAGCAACTATGCCGATCCTCCAAGCTATTTTAACAATCGAGAGGGGGGAAGGTGATTTTAGAAGAAAGCAATTGATAGAAATTAGTAATTTTTTCAAATTGTTCTGTCTGTTTGCGACTGCTTAAATCGAGAATTGCCGCATCTTTATCCAGATTTTCTTCAAGAATAAATTGTTCGATTTCTGAGCCAGACATTTCCATTAGATTGGCAATTTTATCTTTGAGGAGATTGATATCGTCGAGCACGTTATTGATTCTGCGATCGTCGCGATCGTGACTTTTATAATAAGACTGTTCGCTGTCGAAAAAGGTTAATTTCAAATAGATAACAGTGACAAAATTGAGTAAATCTTGTATCTTTTTTAAATTCCGTTTATTTTTTCTCGCTTTTTGAAATAAACTGGGAATGAAAGAGCGATCTTCATCTTTGCTAGAATTGCTCTCATCGATTTCGAGAGAAGCAGTCGATTTATTGCGATTGTTAATTTGTTTGAAATAAATATCGCAATTAATTTTGTCGTGAATTTTTTGAATTAGTTCTAAATCGTTATTGCCAATACCGAGAAAGAAAATTTTATAAATATAAATTCCCAGCATATGGAAATAGTAAATACAAGGAACGATATTTTTATAATAAATAGAGCGATCTAAAGAATCATCGCGAATATCGATATTGGCAGAAAAAGGTACTGGTTCTAATTCTAGCAAACGCTCTTGGGGATTGACATTAACGATTCTAAATAAAGAATTTTGCGTCCGATCGACCGATCGCACTACAATCCAATCATTTTCGTGGACTTGATTTTCATAGCGATCGAAAAAATAATATTTATACAGTTTATCTACCCTTTTTAAAGATATATCTCGATGTAAATTAGCAAAATAAAAAGGCACGTAAGGATTGGCTTTGTAATTATGAATTGTAATTTTTGTAAAGACCAAATCTTCTCTGAGATCGTCTAAATAGGATTGCATATTTTGATAAACTACGAACTTAGTTCTTAATTTATCGGGTAAGCCGTTATTAATTGAATTCTCAATAATTAAGTTTTTAGGCTGTAATTCAGCCAAACAAAAGCCACCGTCAGGATTGTTAGAGTCAAAATCTATTCTGCTTAAATATTCTCGAATCAGTTTAGCAATTTGATTGACGTACCAAAATCCTCTGACCAAGCGAAAAGGAAATTTTTCTTGGGGTAAGTTTTGTAAAAATTGAATTTGTTCGCCAAAATCTAAATCTTTTTCTTCTGCATTTATTTCCGAAACGAGTTGACGGTTATAAATTAAGTTATGGACTTTTTTAAAGGCAAATCTCGGGTTATTACCTTGGTGCAGGGCAATAATATTATTTAATAAACTTTTAGCCGGTTGCTGTCCTTTGTCGAGGGAAGTATAGAAAGTGCCTTCTGCTTTGTAGAGCATGCATTTTAAAATTAATTCGACAAATTCTATCGGTGCATATTCGGGAGTGTTTTTATCTTTAAACGGTCTAAAAATCTTAATTAAACCGGGTTCGCTAGATTGATAATTAGAGATTTGAGTGTAGAGAGTAATTAAATTTTCGATGCTTGAATTGCGATTATCATAACTGCTATGAATGCTTTCATAAAAGCGAACTGGAGATTCGCCGCAAGTCAATAAATTGAAGGCGATCGCCCCGAAACCAAAAATATCGGTTCGTTTTCCTTGAACTTTAAAAAATATTGCTTGACTTTTTTCCCCTGGGTTAAAGATGTGCTGTTGTCTCGGTTGTGCTTGGAGTTTAATCACAACGGGAGAATTTTTTTGGTTTTCAGGAATATCGACAGATTCGATCGTAAAAGACTGTTCTCGAGCCATACTAAAAATGACATAATCGCCTTTTTCAATCAAAGAATCTCTAAATTTTGGATCTCTAATCAGTAGTTTAATTCCCGATGTCGAATTATCGACGATTTCCACATTAGCAATATCAAAAAATTCTTTTTGTTCTGGAGATTGAAAATGTCGCGTGCCGAGAGGTAAAATATCGTAGTTACCTAACATGACTCGCGGATCTAAAGTATCATTTTGATCTAAAAATCCTAAATCGCCGATTACCGTTTGTACTTCCGGCCCGTAGCCGCGAATAAAGATGTTACCTGGTTTGAGATCGAGATGGAGATAGCCAGCTTCGTGAAGGGTGCAGAGTCCTTGAGCGATATCTTGGAGGTAAGGTAGGATATTAGCGATCCTCTGCTCGAAATTCATTCGTCTCAAGACATCGTAGCCGGTAAGTTCGTAGAGTCTTTCGATCAAATTCAAGCGATCTTCGTGCGATCGCGCTGCTTCTTTAATTTCCGAACCGGCTTCTCGTTTTGATTTGAATATTTTTTGTTCTAAAGCTATGTAGTCGTTGCTTTCGGCACTGATTTGAATTGCATATTGACCGATGCCTTTTTCTAAATATCCTTCTAAAGTATCCTCGTATTTTTCCATCACGAGGACATAATTGGATAATCCTTGAATTTGTAATTTATCTTTTAGGGTTTGAAATGCCTGAGATGTTTTAAATTCTTTTGTCCCTGCTACAGTATTAATTACGCCCACAATTTGACTGCTTAAACTGTTTAGCGATCGCTCGTTTTTTCTGGCTTTTTGTTGAATTTTTCTCGATGATTGTATTTCTGCATCGAATCTTTCTGCGGAAATTTGTGTAATTGATTCGTTTGCTTGGTCTTGGCGTTCGTAGAGAATTTTAACCGCATACATATTTTCGCGATCGTCGTGACCTAAATAAACGACACCGTAGCTACCATCGCCTAATTTAATTAGATTTTCATTTTCATCAAAAGTAAAATAATAAGTCGTACCGCTGTTTAATGTTTCGGTTACAAATGAGTATTCTTCTTTACATTTAATGGTAATAGTAGGTTTGTGTTCTGGCAGCAATTCTACCAATTCTTCTACCGATTGAGGTCGATCTGCCTGGTTGAACCTCATTGCCGATAAAATTGCTTCGTTGGTTTCTCGAGTAATTCCAGGATTGATTTTATTTGGTGGCAGGGAAGACCATTCGTTTAATTCAATATCTTCAACTTCAATAATATCTTCAATATCGATCGGAAATTTACCAGTTATTAAATAGTAGAGAGTCGCGCCGATCGCATAAATATCGCTAGCTTGAGTGATTTTTCTGCCTTGTTTTTGCTCGATCGGTGCAAAATTGTTGCTATATAAAATGGTGGATATATTATTATCAATAATGTTTTTAGCACTACCAAAGTCAATCAGTTTAACTTCATCAGTTTCTCGATTTAACATCAGATTGCTTGGTTTGATATCGCGATGCAAGAGCTTTTTTTCTCTGTGAAGGTAGCCAACGGCATCGGCTAATTGCCTGATATATTTTAAAGCTTTATTCTCTGGAAGCGGGCCGTTTTCATAAATATATTCTTCTAAATTAACTCCTTCGACATACTCCATAAGTATGCACCAATAATTATCAACATTGACCAAATCTTTGACGGCAACAATATGTCTGTGTTTGATTGTATTTAACTCGCGCCATTCTAAGATTTGTTTTTCTTTAATTAGCTTTTGAACTTGAGTTTTACTCTCAGCATTTTTGATTTTTTTGAGGGCAAATTTTTTCTCAAAAATATCTTTGACCAACCACGTCTGTGCAAAACCACCATCTCCAAGTAAAGCGACAATGGTGTAAGTATTCCCTCGATCGTCTTTAATTTCTTTGTTTTCATCCCAAATATTGAGAATTTTATTATTCATAATCTTATATTTTCCTTTTTACTTCGGTTCGCTAGCCGTTCGATAGACTTAAAAAGTGACTGATATTTTGACTCGATCGATAGGAATTACCAGTCAAATAGACAATAGAATCAAAATAAGACTAAAACTTGAAACAATGGAGATAATTTTAACTCAAAATCGGTAACAATTAGGTTGCAAAACTAGTTATTTATTGAGGTTAAGGGTCAATTTACAAATAAGACAAATCGGAAAATCAAAAGTAATCTTGCAAAGATTGCGATCGCCAATCGAATCGATAAATTTTAGCTATCTACAGAATTAAAATAGCTGAGGTCGTTAACAGTTCAAAAAAATTTAATCTTTTGTTACAAAATTTGGAGTAATAATTCTAAAAGGGAAGTTAGTTGATTGGCAAACTGTTTTAATGAAGATTTACGATGTTGTGGTAGTTGGTGCGGGGCCCGTAGGTCTGGCAACTGCGATCGGATTATACAATCGGGGTATTACCAATATCCTCGTTATCGATCGCACCCGTGCTTTTCGCAGAGTCGGTCAAAGTATCGATTTGTTACCTAATGGTTTGAAAGCACTTAAATATATCGATTTTAATACATACGAAGCAGTCAAAGAAGCTGGTTTTAAGACTCCCGAGTCAGAGAATTTTTGGAGAAAACCGGAATCGACATTAAGAAATTTAGCAGGAACAAAGATTAGCTCTGACGTTCTCGAATACGATGATTGGTGTAGAATGTATGGCGAAGGCCGCAAAACAATTGGTTGGTACGATTTACAAACTACTCTCAGGAAGCAGTTACCAGCCGATCTAGTTCTGGCAAATCGTCGTTGTGTTAACTTGGTCGAAGAATCGGATTTCGTCCGGGTCGATTGTTTGTGTAACGCACAGTTAGAAGCTAATCCCTACGCATATTGGCAAGAACACGATCGAGATGATAGCGATGGCAAGATTGAAGCGATCGAGAAGTCTTTTGGAGCTAAATTAGTCATTGGTGCTGACGGAATCAATTCAACTATCCGGCAAATCATTTACCAAGATAGTGCTTATGCTGCTTTTGCTCGACCGGAATATTCTGGATTTGCTGCGATTACTTCTAGCGGGATAGAATTATCTAACCATCTCAGTAACCAACTAGATAAAATTTTTCTCGAAGGTAATTCAGTAGCCGCGATCGTAAACGATAGCAGATCGCAAAAAAATCCCGAAAAAGATAGCCCGAGAATGGTTCTATTTGGCAGGGATCGCACTTTTGGCTACATCATACATCTTCCCTTATCTCAGCAGGAATTAAAGCAAAAGTCAGGTCAAAATTTAATCAATCTGGCTTTAAAAGAATTAGAAATTGCTGATTTTCCCGAAACCCTCAAGGAATTGGTAGCTAGATCTCCTGAATATCGCATTGTCAAGCGTTTATATTACATCCATCGCGCTAGTATTTCCGATAATATTTCTTTTCCGACTACTGCAGAACTTGTTAATCAAGATCGAGATTTAACCCTCGATCCTCCTTGGAATCGAGGTAGAGTAGTATTAGTTGGCGATGCCGCTCATGGAATGCCACCTTTTTCATCCCAAGGTGCCAATCAAGGATTAGAAGATGCCGCAGTAATCACCAATTCGATCGCTAACTTAGCCGCAGAAAATAATTTGAATAATATTGAGGCTATGACTCTGGCTTTCTTAAAATACGAAAAATTACGCCGGCCGATCTTAGTAAAAGTACAGCAAGCGACATTAAAACAACATTTTTCTTTCTCAGAAACAGAAAAACAAAAGTACAATCGCGAAGTCTACAGTCGCAATTTAGAAGAGGCTATTACTGCTTTAGTTTAAAGTCCGAGATTATCGAGGAGCGATCGGCGCATGATATCTACAGGTACATCTTCCCGTTGCAACCAAATTTTTAAAGCTGCTGCTCCTTGTTGTACTAACATTTCTAAACCGTCGATCGCGATCGCGCCTTTTTCTGCGGCAATTTTTAAAAACTTAGTCGGTCTGGGATTGTAAACTAAGTCGTAGGCGATAAAATTAGCCGGAAATCGAGCTAAGGTTTCGGCCGATATTGGCGTAAAGTCGGTGCGAGGATACATCCCCACTGGGGTGCAATTGATGCAAATTTCCGCATCCGATGCCAGATCGTCTAATTCTGCCATTGTAAACACTTTTACCGCTTCTTTGATCCGGCTATTTTGCCAATTTTCCTGAAAACTTCGTAACTTATCGGTATCGCGGCCGAAAACGCAAATATCTCTACAGCCGGCGCGATCTAATCCTACCACTACAGCCCGAGCCGCACCGCCATTACCCAAAACGATCGCCCGGATCTTGCTCCAATCTCGTTTAATCTCTTTGAGAGGAGCTAAAAAGCCTTCTACGTCGGTATTCGTACCGCACCAACCCGAATCGCCACGCCAAACAGTATTGACAGCACCGACCAAACTTGCTTCTTCAGAAATTTGCGAAAGCAAGGGAATAATATTTTGTTTGTGGGGGATAGTAATACTGAAGCCAACTAAACCAATCGCCTCAAATCCGGCGATCGCAGTTGTTAAATTGGCTGGTTCGACAGGTAAAGGAAGATAGACGTAATTACTATTAAGTTGGGCGATCGCTGCATTGTGCATCACTGGAGAAAGAGAATGAGCGATCGGGTTGCCAATTACACCGAGTAATTTAGTTGTACCTGTAATAAGCTGCACGGTTGTATTAATTTCCTTAATTTATTGTGGGAATCAAAAAGAGGAAATCCGCTCCTCATTTTCTGTTCCCTTGAAGCTATCTAGACCGATTCAATTATCTCTTTTCTTGGTTGTTTGCCAAAGTTTAAATCGAAATTGTAGCAATTTCTCATTCTTGGACTGGTAATTGCTTGTCTAGACGGCAATAAATAGAATAAGACGCTTCCAAATCAGAAACGTCTGCATAAGAAAATTGTCAACTCTGAGTTGAATCTACGATCTTTATAATTAATTTACTAAACTTGCACGTCGATCGCGGTTGTTGATTCTATTAATAGTAGTTTTGAGGTAAGCTCGATCGACTATCTTCTCAATTTTTTTGAAAAAGACTTTTTCTGAAAAATTACCGATCGCGTGGTTTCTGATTTCATGATAGTTCCAATCGATCGCGCTAGCTTTAATTAAGGCTTGCTCTAAAGCTTCCGGTGTCTGTTTCTTAAAAAATAAGCCAGTTTTTCCGCTCACTTGGGTGTCTAGCACTCCTCCCGCTCCGTAAGATATAACTGGAGTGCCACTAGCATTTGCTTCGACAGGTACCAGGCCGTAGTCTTCTAAGGCACAAACGATAACTGATTTAGCTTTTGCCATCAGCTGTTTGCGTTCGGAGTCTTCAACGTGTCCTAAAAATTTGATATTATCTTTAGCTATTGCTTCTAAATTACTTCTTTCGGGCCCGTCTCCGATAATTACCAAAGGCCATCCTAATTTGTTAAATGCTTTTACTGTTATATCAACGCGCTTGTAACCGAGCAAACGAGATGCAACTAAATAATAGTTTTCTTTTTTAGCTTCAAAAGAGAAACTGTTTGAAGAGATCGGATAGTTAATTGTGATTGCTTTTTTATTGTAAGTTTTCTCAATGCGATCGGCAACTGTTGTCGAATTGGCAATATAAATGTCTGGCTCTAGAGCGTATTTAAGATCGAAATCTCTCATCACTCTAAACATTTTTTCGATCGCAGGGTATAAATTCTGATAGTCTGAATATTGTTTTAAATAAGTGTTAGTATCCCAAAGAAAACGAGTGATATTGTGACAAAAGCAAATATGAATTGCTCCAGGTCTTTTTCTAACAGCTTTAGCGAAGCTGGTGGTGCTGCTTAAAATTAGATCGTATTCTTGTAAATCTAAACTGCGAAAGGCTGGATAGTATAGGGGAGCTAACAGTCTAAAATATTTAGTTGCTCCGGGAATTTTTTGCAACATTGTGGTTTTTACGGAGCGATCGTCTAAGTCGATACTTGTTTTGGGATCGTACAAAGATGTATAGATGTCTGCACTTGGAAAGAATTTACATAATAATTCAAAAACTCTTTCTGCGCCACCTTTTTGGGTCAAGTAGTCGTGAACTAGTGCTATTTTCATTATTTTAAATCTCTCTCTAAAATTAGTTTTAATTGATAATTTGGCAATATTTTTCTCATATAGACTGAATTATCCCTTCAGGCGAGCTTTAAATAAGACTTAAGTTATTTATTTGCTTTTGAAAGCTTAAATAAAAATATTAGGTACTACCTCAATCAATTTATTACAGCTTTATCTAAAAAGAATCAGAAAAAACACTGAAACAAAAAAAATAAAAATTTAAGATAGATCTATATTTTTGATAAATAATATAGCGACCAATATCGAGCGTAGTTTTGACAAAATAGCTGAAACGAATCATCAAGTGTTTCATTCTTCTTGAGATCTATCGCTCGATTCGAGCGGCTATTTTAATTTTTTTATCCTCTTATATTTCGGTTGCAGGGGAATAGCAAGTTTACGACAATTAAAAGTAATAAATGTCTCTAAAGCTTAAGTTTTAAATTAATTAATATTATTTTTTTTTAAAAGAATAAAATATAGAGTCCATGCCTAAAAGCTATTTTAGTCTGAAAATAAATCTACTTTTTAAGGATTTAATCTAAAAATACTAAATTTAAAAAAACATTCACAATCTTAATTCGAGTGAAATTTCTGGTTTTCTTAAAAAAAATATAATAGAATTTTTGTTTTTCATTTGAATAGATCGCTATATAAAATGATTTTTTTCTCTCAATAAATAATAAAAACTGACAATGTCGGGAATAAAATAAAATAATATTCGTCTGGCTCACAAAATAAACTTTAAGTTTTGTAATTAATCTACTATTACAACGATCGTAAGATTAAAAGTCAAAAATTATCATTAAACACCAGAGGCTTAATTTATGGGTTTATAACTAAAAAAAACATGAAAATCTACTAGTTTCCGCGCAGATAACTAAACAACTATACGAGAGTTGAAGTATTTTTGCTACGCTTTATTATTAGCATGAATAAGTAAATTTTCAAGTGCTTGTCTAGAACAACACAAAAGTAAGTTTAAACTAAAGCAATCTCAAAATCGAACTATTATCGAGTAGCAGCATTCATCGTTGCAGCTATTTGCATGGTTATAATTAGATAGTTGAAATTTGGAATATTATTGCTAAAGTAAATCAAGCAAGATAGCCAATATAATGTATCGATCTCGAAAACCTGGCTGAGTTAGCTTTTGAAGATGTTGGAATGGCAATCTGCGATCGAGGTTTAACTTCTAATCTAGATTTTTACTCTTGTAGCTGCTGAGTGTAAAAATTGAAGCGCGATCGGATCTCAAAATTTTGCTACAAATAATACTAAGAGCCAGAATTAGCTAAAACTTGCTTAACATCTGACCTTTTACTTAGACAGAGCGATCCTCAAGCTATAAAAATATTAAATAGGAATACTATTAGTACAGGATAAGATACTGATGCAATCTCGATTCGCTCTAAATCGATCTTATCTGCAGATATTCAATATCGACTTTATCTGGTTAGATTATCGTCTCGTTTAAATTAAAAGTCTGTTATTGAATACAATATTTTTGCAAATCATACCAGTTCGCTTGGCAATCCTTTAGCAATATTGTTACTGTAACCTAATCTAACAAAATGGGCTTTTTCCGATACCTAAGTTATCATGCAAAAAGGGGAAAAAAGTGATTGACGATTAGCACACATAACAGATTTAACCTCTTTAATATCAATCCACTTCATCCCTAAACTAATCGGATCTAAATTGCGATCGAAAGCGGTATTTTCATCGTAGTAGGCCCCGTTTAAGTTAGCACCATTCAAATTAGCTTTTGTTAGATCTGCGCCATTAAGATAGGCTTCACACAGATCCGCTTCTCTGAGATCTGCACCGTGCAAACAAGTATTAATTAAATCTGCATGATGTAAGTTCGCTTTTTTTAAATCTGCATTTCTCAAGTCAGCTTCTTCTAGATAAGCATCTTGTAAATTTGCTTCTTCCAAACAAGCTTTGGTGAAATTGGTTTGCTTTAAGGAAGATTTTTCGAGATTGGAGTGATACAGGTTTGCGTTTTTAAAACTGCAATAATTAAGATGACTGTTTTGAAATTCCGCCTCTTTTAGTTCGGTTCGATTGAAATTAATGCCTTTTAAAACTTTATTATTCAAGCGAATATAATTCAGTTTTAAGCGAGCAAAGTTTATTTCTCCAGCGAGATATCTTTCAATTAACTTCTCTGAGAGACTGCAACTAGAGTCAGTGCTTTGCGACTGTTCGGATACGCTTTCTATAAAAAAGTCTATAGTTCCAGATTTGACCCATCCTTTAATTACAATTAATTGACCAAATTTAATCCAACATTTAGTTTTTTCTTTTTGTTTTTTTAAAACAAAGTCTATTTGCTCCTGAGTTATTAATCCCGCTTCTTTGAGATAATAACCTATTCGTTTTCTACTTTTCTGACGCAATAAAATCGGCCATTTCTCTTTAAAGAAGTCCAGGGTTTCCTGTCTTATCCAGCCACGATGAACTAAAATCTCTTCTATGTTTTCTTTGCCAGTATTTTTTGCTTCTTCTATTGCTAATTCTATTTGCTTTGTAGAAATTAAATGAGCTTCTTGAAGAGTTTTCTCTAGCTGCTTATCCCAAGACGGCTTCGATGTAACTTGTCTACCTATTCGATTTATCAGCATATATTTTCAAGGATGCAGAATGGTTTATGACTACCTAAATCAAATATAACTAAAATAAATTTTTGAAAAGATAGTTTGAGAATAAATCACACAACCTTAATTTTTTAAGTAGTTTTCGCTAAATTATTTGGCGATCTAAGTGGGCTTTTATTAAGATTTAGTCAGAAACTGTAGTTTATATTCCGATCGGCAAACGAGATTTTAATTCTTGCATATTAGTTTAATCTCCTTTGTTAAACTATCTTTACAAAATTGTAACTTTATTTTGTAAAAAATTCAAATTAATTGGGTTGACAAATATATCTTTCCATCTCTTGCTCGAGCCGTGCGATCGACCGATCGAGATCTTGATTCTCTGCATTCTCAAAGCAAACTGGGGGTGGAGGATCGCTAGCAAAATTAATCAATTTAATTTGACCTTTACCAATGGCGATAATTACAACTTCTTTGGTAGGGTCATATCCGTCTAAAATACCTAATATTTCTCGAAATTGTGAATTAACTTGCTGATTGAGTTTTTCGATCGCTTCTCGCGAGCAAGCTACAAAATGAGGTTTGGGCTTAAGATCTATTCCCAAGGTGTTGTTGCGACTTCCCCATTCTTGTAGCAAACCCCAAGCTAGTGCTGCTAATTCTGGTTTATTCTCTCTGACAAAATCATCTAATTGATATCGCCAGCTATTTTCTGCATCATCAGGTGGGGTACTACTAAATCTCATTCCTTACTTCTCGAGTTTGAAAACTGGTGCTAGGGCGATCTCCTAACACCGCCATAATTTTCAGCGAACTTAATAATGTTCTACTTCTAACTGAGTTACTGCGATCGCCCAAAAACCGAAAGCAAACATTAAAGGCATCGGACATTGTAGATAGTAACTTAATCCGGTGGCAATTATTGTGATCGATACTGCTAAGATTGACAAGGTTCTCTCTTCTGGACACATTCCTTTTTGGGATTTAATCAATCTCAAAGTTTTTGGCGGTATTGGTTCTGGCATAACTGCATTTGGAGGGAAAGCCCAATACATATAACTTTCTATAAACAGGTCTGTCCAACCGTTCTCATCACACCACTCTTTAATCCAATCGTCACAAAAATGCTTCATTTTTTTGGTAAACTGCTTAACTAATACGACTTTGTAAATGCCAGATTGAAGATGATAGTCAGGTTAGCAAAATCTTCTGAGGTTGAGAAGAGTTCTGTAAAGAAAGTTAATCGATTCTTATTGCTTACTTAAATATCTTCAATCTGAACTGCTTTTAATACTTTAAGGTCAAATGTAGGTTAAACTACTGAAATTTTTATGCTCTCTTTTGAAAATGTTTGAAAATGTTTACTTTGAAAAGAGCGATCCCCAATTTAGGCTCTTATTTTCTAAAACATATCTTTCTAAAAAAGGCAAAAACTAAAGATTTTTTTAATAATTGCAATTTAATCTTTAGACCTGTTTTTAGCGACCTCGCTTCTTGAGATCCGGCTTCGTCGGCGCGCTATTTTAGCTGTTCGCAAATTAGTTCGGTACAAATATAATCGAGTTTTAAATCCCAAGGATCGCTCGGTAATTTAGGTAAATAAGCTTCATCAAAAACAATGCCGATAGTGGGCTTATTAGACCATTGCTCTAGACTTAAAAAGCGATCGTAAAAGCCGCCACCGTAACCCAAACTATAGCCAAAACGATCGATCGCAACTGCAGGAACTAAAATTAAATATACTTCTTCTGAGGCTATAATTGCTGCTTGGGGCGACGGTTCGCAAATATTAAAATCATTCACTAATAATTTATCTCCACTCTCCCAAGAATGCCAGTGTAGAGATTTACCCACGCAACGAGGAAATCCCCACTTGCGATCGCTTTTATTAAATAAAACTGAAAGATCTAATTCTTGTTTAAAACTAAAATAAGCTAAAACAGTTTTTGCCTCTTGAAATAAAGCTAAAGATTCGAGGCGATCGCAAACAAGATTGCTTTTTTCTCGCCAAACTTTGGCTGGATGCGATCGTCTTTTTTTAATCATTAAACGGCGCAGTTGAGCTTTATCTAAAAAATCTGTCACTATTTTTTTTTGCGGGAGTAAAAGGGTTTTTTAACGATTTTTGCTGGATAATTTTTACCCCTAATTTCAACAAATACTTCCTGACCTATTTTACTAGCAGATTTGGCCACGTAAGCTAAGGCGATCGCTTTACCCAAAGTTGGAGATAAAGTCCCACTGGTAACGTTACCCACATGAGATCCACCTAAGAATACTTTATAACCCTGACGAGCAATATAACGCCCTGCCATTTCAATTCCGACTAATTTTTTGCCTATCCCTGCTTTTTTCTGTTGTTCTAATTGGGATCTGCCAATAAAATCCCCTTTAGTGTCCCAATGAATTAGCCAGCTTAAACCCGCTTCTAGGGGTGTAGTAGTTTCGTCGATATCTTGACCGTACAAACACATCCCTGCTTCTAAACGGAGGGTATCTCTAGCTCCTAGACCACAAGGGGTTACTCCAGCCTTTTCTAACGCTTCCCAGAGTTGAATTCCCGTTTCCGGGTCTAGCATGACTTCAAAACCATCTTCTCCTGTGTAACCGGTTCTGGCAATAAAGGCTTTGCGGTCGAAAATTTCCGTTTCGATATGACCGAAAGCTGCGATCGCATTTAAATCTCGATTGACGAAAGCTTGTAAAGATTCTAATGCTAGAGGGCCTTGAATGGCAATTAAGACTTGTTGTGAAGAGAGATCTTCCAATTCGATTGCAGTAGATTGCAAATTTTCTAATAACCAGGTTTTATCTTTAGCACTAGTAGCTGCATTGACGATCGCCAGACCTTTTTCTTTTCCTAGTTCGTCTTTTCCTTGGTAATAGAAAATAATATCGTCGATAATTCCAGCAGAATGATTTAGTAAAACTGTATATTGAGCCTGACCGGGTCGCAATCTTTCTAGGTCTGAAGGGACTAAAATTTGTAACTGCCTTAATAAATCTTGTCCTGTTAAAGCGAATTTTCCCATGTGGGATATATCGAACATCCCGACTGAAGTTCTGATAATTTGATGTTCTTGCTTGATTCCTTTATATTGGATTGGCATTTCCCAGCCAGAGAAGTCGATCGATTTTGCCCCTGCTGCGACTGCTTTTTCAAATAAAGGAGTGCGATAGCTTACTTTTTTTTTGTTATCTGATTCAACCACTGGTTAATTTGTGACTAAAAATTTATTGGCAGATTTGAAGCTTAAATGTATGACTAACAACTTTGAAAGATCGCCAGACATAGCTATTATTAAACTGAAATAGTCCGGGAAATTTTCCACATTCTATTAAAGATTAGTTTAGCTCGATTTGCCAATTTTTCTAAACCTAAATTCAAACTCTTGTTTGCGAACTTAATTTTTAGTAGATGTATTCGGATCTCGCAATCAAATCTCAATTCTATTTTGTTTCTATTTCAGCAGTTTGACGATCGTAGCTTTTTCAGTCTATTTAAGATTACTAAAAGTGTCAAATTCTATACTTCAAGCATTAAATTTATTTAAAAATAAAATAACCCAAAAAATATTAAAATTTTTCTGAGCGGCTCGGCGCGTCTGGAAACATTGGATTATAAATAACTATCTAGCTATTTTTCCCTTGCTTGCCGTAAAAATTAAGAGGATTATTATTGAATGGCAAAAATATTAATAACTCATCCGATCGATCCAATTAGTATCGAAAAATTAGCCCTAAAAAAAATTCACCCTAGTTTAAAACCCAAAAAAGAACTAACTCTGGTATCAGAAGAAGTGTTCTATGTCAACAATGGAGATGAGGAAATTTTTTACGTACCCAGTATTGCCATAAAACAAAAGCCAGACGAAGCGAACGATCCGAGTTTAGACAGTTTGACCCTAATTCTAGAAAATGTCAAGCCCGATGTATTAATAGTAGGGAACAATGCAGTTCCTGGCAAAGCGATTGCAGCTTGGCGCAAAGCAGTAGGAAAAGTAAAAAAACTTTTAGCAATAAGAAGAGGAGTTGATACCAGGGCAATAGATAAGCAAGCAGCTCGCAAAGAACGCGTGGCGATCGGTAATTTGCCCGGAATAAATTCGCCTTTTGTTGCCCGACACATGATAGAATACTTGAAAATAGATCGAGCTTCATCTCGAAGTAAAATAGCAATTATTGGAGTAGGAAATATTGGTAAAAATATTGCTTTGCCGGCCATAAAACACGGTTTATCCGTGCATTTATTAAGTCCATCTTTGCAAGATTCAACAGTGGGAGAAAAAATTTTAAGGCAAAGAAAAATACCAGCAGATCGAGTTACTTGTGCCGATTCAACTATTAACGCACTAGCAAATGCTAACTATGTTGCGATCGCCGTACCTTGGGAAAATAATGCTGGAGAAAAAAATAAAGATATTATTTCTTTAGAACATATTGAAAGTTTAGCACCCAACGCTAGAATTGTCTCCGCTTCGGTGCCGCGTATTTTTTCTGTAGCTGCATTAAGCTTGATGAACGATTTAGTAAAGCAAGAAAAAATTTACGTTCGGATTGATACGGCAAAGAGGCGTGCGGTGGAAGCAAAAATAGACTATCCGAACCTAGATATCGGTCACGATCGAGCGTTCGCTAGTTCCGAATGCCAGCAAGAATTAGACAATGCTATGCTGCAAAAAGCAAGAAAATTTATTGAAAATAAAACCCTAGAATTAGTCAGATAAATAAGATTAATTCTTAAAGATCGAAGGAGGAATCTCATCCTCTTTCAAATTTTTGCATTGTTATAAAAAAATAAATAATTTAATATTTAGTTTAATAAAGTTAATTTGGAACTGACACCAGAATTTGATTGTCAGAAAAAGAAACACAAGGAGCAAATATGTCAGAAGAAAATCCTGCAAATCAACAACTCAAAAGAGAGTTAGGTTGGTTTGGGGCAACGACGATGGGACTGGCTTCTATTATTGGAGTAGGAATTTTTGTTAGCGTGGGTATTGCGGCCGGAAATTCGGGAGTCGCAGTAATCGCAGCCTTATTTATCGCTGGATTATTGTCCATTTGTAATAGTCTCAATTTCGCTCAACTAGCAGCGAATCATCCAGTTAGTGGCGGTTTGTACGAATACGGTTATAGATATTTAAATCCTTGGTTAGGTTTTACCGGAGGTTGGATGTATCTCTTAGGTAAAATAGCCGTAGCAGCGACAGCAGCCCTCGGTTTCGCAGGCTACCTCATCAATATTCTCGGACTTTCAGAAACAACTCCGATCGTCCCGATCGCCGAAACTGCAGTTATTATTTTAACTTTAGTCGTCTTGGGAGGAATGAAGCGATCGAAAAGAGTAACAACAATTATTCTCTCAATTACAATATCTTCTCTACTTTTCTTAGTTATAGCCGGTGGTGCGTTGCTACCCGCAAAAGGATTTCAATATTTGTCATTTTCTCAAATCAATACTGACTCTTTTTTACCCAATTTTCTTAAGTCAATCGCCTTACTTTTTGCTGCCTATAATGGAGCAGGAAGGATTGCCACTTTAGGTGAAGAAGTAACCGAACCGAGAAAAAACATTCCCAGAGCGATTATACTGACCCTTGGGATTGTAGTTACCTTGTATATAGCAGTTGCAGTAGTTAGTGTTGGTTCGATCGGTGCAGAAGGTTTAGCATCGGCAACAGTAGTCCAAGCAGCACCTTTAGAAGTAGTAGCTGAAAGCTTCGGTATTCCTGGTGCGGCTACGGTGTTAGCCATCGGTGCAACCGCAGCAATGTTAAGCGTGCTTTTAAGTATTATCCTCAGTTTATCCAGGGTTTTCCTGGCAATGGGAAGACGAGGAGATATGCCAGGCTTTTTGGCACAATTAAAAGGGGAACAAACCCAACCCTACGGAGCGATAATTTTAAGCGGTACTGTTGTGGCTTTATTAGTATTAACTGGAGATGTAGCTACTACTTGGTCTTTTGGAGCTTTTGGCGGCTTGTATCGCTGTGTAATTGGTAGTATGGCAGCACTTCAACTTAAAGATGATGAAAGATTATATCCGAGATGGTCAACCTGGTTGGCACTCTTATCTTGCGTCTTTTTAGCCTTCTGTATCGATTGGCAAATTTGGATAATTGGTTTTGCTTTAATTGGTTTTGGCATACTTTGGCATACTGGCATTCAACAGTTGAATCTCGTTGAAAGTTCAAAGTCTGAAGTTGCTACCCAAAAGCCTAAAGTTACTTCGTAGAAAGATTAGTTTTTAGTGGAGCTTTTTTAAATAATTTTTCTCAAATTTTCTATAAGTCCGTAAAAATAAAGGGAAGAGTTTAACCTCTTCCCTTTGATAATTGCGATCGTTTTTACTGTTTTTATCTTCTTTTTTGCCTTCTGGCGAGTCTTTTAATTTCTTGCGGAGCATCTGCTGTCGTTTTTTGAGTTGTCTTTGTCTGGCAGATCCGCCTTTACCTTTATCGTTTCTCCCTTGTCGTCTGGGGGATTCCCAACGCTTTAATCTTTGCGACATTGTTTATTACTTTTGTATTTTTTTTGATTATAGCGCGATCTAATCCTAAATATGGAACGGCGATCGCTACCCTCGAAGCAAAAAATTATTAACAACCATGAGCGATCTTAAAATAGCCTGAGAATATTTTGAGGATAAATCTGTGAAAAGGCGAATATTAATTACTTCGGTTGCGATCGTCTTGGCTTTAATTCTTAGCTCTTGCAGAGCATTATGGAACTTATACTATAATCCGGGGTTTACCAAAGATGTTAAAAATCTGCTTGAAAAACGTGCCGGAGTTAAAGTTAATCCTCGATGCAGTCTGATAACTCGGACTCCTTCTGGTACTTGCATTTTTAAGGGTTCACCTAAATTAGTTAATAGGCTGGTTGAGAGTTTTAATCTCACTCAAACAATACATTTTTCTGCTGCGATCGAGATAGAAACTACAGAGATTCCCAGTATGCTTAAGCAGCGTTGCGATTACTTGCCAGAGTTTGACGGTCAAAAACCGACTCAAGCTTACGAAAACAAGCGAGGTGAGGTAATTTCTGCCGATGATTCATCTACCGTTGCTTTCACCGAATTTTCTCTTTATCATCGAACCGATACGAATAGAATATGTCTGCAACTTCTTTATGATTTTAATTTAATGCTTTTTTGAGAATATGAATCCTTGAACCTCCCGTCGCCAGAGGGGAGGGATTCCCATTTAGACTTTTATCTAGGCAATTGCCCCCGACAGATCGCCATTACTGGGCTGTTTCTTTAACGTTCACGGGCGCACCGACCGCAAACGGATCTAAATTCTATTGATTTTTTTGGCTGTGCTTAATTGCTAAACCTAATATCCAGTCGCGTCACCATTACAGTTTTTGGGGTGATATTTGTCTCGACGATCTGAGGTAAGGGAAGCCAACCCCCTAATATCTTACGCGCATTACCGCTTCGTTTATAGTACCACAAAACCCTGAGCGCGATTCATCCTACACTAAAAGAGTAGGTCTTCTCGCGGAAAAGAGATAAAATAAATAACTGGCTTTTAACCAGGGAATTTGCTTGCTGGTTTCGCAAAAAAACTGCATAAGCTCGATCGCTTTGTCTCTATATATTTAATAGAAAATTAAAATTGGAGCGATTTGAGGAGAGCATTGTGGGAAAGAACGATCGCAATAAGAAATATCGGACGATAAAAAGAATTTCTCTAGCTTTAGCAAATAAAGGCTACGAAAGTTATGATGTTCCGATCGCCAGCGAGTTTTTTCGGCAAACATTCTCGGAGTATATCGCCCTGCCAAATAAAGACATCATCGCCACTTTAAACGCCTATTTTAATCCTAAAATTTCTGCTGTAGATCTTAACAATCGTGCTAAAGCTACATTTTGTCTGAGGTGTTATGTTTCCCACTCGATCGTCTATGCTTGCAAAAAAATCGATAATTTGTTCGCCGAAGATCTCTCTTTTACTTATCGGGATTTACTGCCATTCGTTTTGAATGATGACGGAATAACTGCGATCGCAGCTCATCAAGACGGTAAAACCCAACTAATTTTAGATGCCGACGGCACTACAAAAATAGCAACTTATCGAATCTTTGCTGTCGATATTTTACAAAGTTACAAGCAAGATTCAAAACCGGCGATGAGTTTAGAAAATTGGACTTATTTGAGAACCAAACAAAATCAAGAACTTAAAAAATTCTTATCGGAGTTTGGTTTTAAGTCACTCAGCGACTGGACGATTATTAATCGAGTAAGATCTTTGCAGTTAGAACGATTATCGCGGCGCGATCGCATTTTAATCGAAGCTTTTCATCAAGTATATCGCCGCGACAGAAGAAGAAAGCAGGGACAAAAAAAAGTCAGACGCTGCGGGGCACCAAATCGATCGCAAACTAGAGAAATGCTCGATCGCCTCGAAGAAAAAAAGGTAACTTTCAATTCCGACGATAGTTTAATTCAAGAACTTCAAAGAATTGCAACTCGATTGAGAGAATACGATATTTGGAGTTGTCGAGAATCATTAGAAACCCTCGACTCCGAAACCGGAAATTACGTCATGAGGTCAGATTTACCCTACTGTTCCCTTAGCGAGACCGATATAGAAGAGTTAGAAACTTTACAATTTCTCCGGCAACAGTTAAGATTAGCGATTACTAATGCGATCGAACGAGAAATTAAAAATAGTATTGCCAATTTAAAAAAAAGTAAGAGATACGCACCTTTTGCTGCCAAATATATTGAAGGTATTACTTTATATTATTGTCAGGGAAAAACTCTCAAAGAAATTGCAATTGCTTTAGAAATGTCCAACTGGGATCGGGCTAGAAGAGTATTAAATCCAGGTCAACTTCTATCTAGAGTAAGAGAGTCTGTAGTACGACAACTGCTGGAGAAGATCTTAAATTTGGCATCAGAAAAAGATTACACTCGAATTCCACCCACTCGCGATTATCTTAAAAATTTAGCAGAACTGATAGAAAAATATGCAGACGAGCGCATCTTTATTGAAGCAACGGCAGAAATAAAAACAGGCAAAAATCGCAACTTTTCTAGTTTGTATGCCGAAGCGATGCGCTCGTTTTTATCAGAGAAAGCGCGAGTAGTTAGTAGTAGTAATTAGGATAATTTATACTGATTATCAAAAATATCTAGATCCGAAATTAGGTAAATTGTTGGTAATTTCTGAATTTTGAATTCTGACTCCCAAATTATTTCTAAAAACCATTTTACAAAACAACTTATTAGTGACGATCGTCCGCGGATGCTAATCGATTGGAGGAACAAAGATATGGTAAATTTTGACGAATATATTAGCAATTTGAGATTGCTGCTGCCAGAAATTATTTGCTTAGAAGAGGAACATTTTCAAGCAGCGAAGCA
>JAAUYH010026011.1_pt1 | contig 27549 bp, 27 predicted proteins | sample 7278061 | NCBI WGS metagenome assembly JAAUYH01 (sample SAMN14350203, study PRJNA611818) | marine sediment metagenome | isolation source: surface marine sediment (0.6m) | place: French Polynesia: Moorea | collected 2018-08
ATCGACTATCTGCAGCTTGTGCGGCCAGCGTCCGCCAAGGATAGCCGGGTGAACGAGGTTAGCGAGATCACGCAAGGCTTGAAGGCGATCGCCAAGGAACTGGATATTCCGGTGATCGCGCTGTCGCAGCTTTCCCGTCAGGTGGAGTCGCGCGAAGACAAGCGACCGCAACTTTCGGACTTGAGGGAATCGGGCTCTATCGAGCAGGACGCCGATGTCGTGATGTTCGTGTTCCGCGAGGAGTACTACAAGGAACGCGAGAAGCCTGGGGATCACGATTTGGAGGCCATGGCAAAGTGGCAGGAGGAGATGGAAAAGCTCCACGGCCGCGCCGAAGTCATTATCGGCAAACAACGCCATGGCCCCATCGGCACGGTGGAACTGTCGTTCGAAGGGCGCTTCACACGCTTCGGCAATCTGGTGAAGCCCTGGCAGCAGGACGGGGAGTTCTAGTCAGTAGACAACTCACCGTCATTGCCGCGCCAAGGCTTCGACAGTTATTTATCTTGGATTTCCTGCAAGTAGTAGGCCAACTCGAGAACGCGACCGCGTACCAGTCTTTCGGCTTTTGCCTGTTCGCCCGGTCCAATCGGGTCGAGCATGTCGTCTGCTTCGGCGCTGTAGCGGCTTCCCCAAACCGGCATCTCCCAACCATCCGCGCTGCGTACGCCATGCGCTCCGACATCCGTCCGACCGTCTATGACGCGGTAGATGTCTGACAACGGGAAGTCGCCGTCGTTGGCCTTTGCGATCTGCGTGAGATCGGAGGGGCGGACAGTCAGAAAGTCAGCCATTGGGCCATCGCCTTTGCCGCCAACACCGTGACATGCCAGGCAGGAATGCCGGTATTCATCAGCACCAATGAGCTCTTCTTCCGCGTATGCGCTTGACCCAAGCGCTAACACAATTGCCGTGCCACCAAGACACATTTTCAACCCGGTTCGACCAGCGGCACGGGAAAACACTTCAGCAACCAACATGATCCGACTCCTTCCTTGTTTGCAGCCAACGTCGCGAAGCAACCACGACCTAGCGGTCGAATCGTAGCGAGCCGCGACCGGCGTCTTCTTGACAAAACTCAAGGCGCTTGTGCGATCGTTGGCGATACTGGGCCGACCGTACTGAAAGTATCTTCAGGTTTTCGGGCCAATTCGCGTGTTCGTAACCCAATTGACTGTGCGCTTCCGGGCGTCGCGCCCCACGGCCACGAAGGACTTCAGACTTTCCATACTGCCATCAGACCGCGCACGGTCTCTTAACCGACCCGCGCCAACCGTCCCGGGACAGCGTACCGCTCCAGCGGCAGTTCCGGCTTGCGCTTCTGAAACGGCCAGCGCGCCAGTGACCTGAGACCGCCAAGACACAGATACAAAAGCGTGCTAAGCGCGATGCCCAGCATCAGGCCGTTGAACTGATCGACAAGCACAAGGCTAATGAAGCGCGCCAGCACGTCGTAGCCTGCAACGAGATCCGTTAGATAATGAGAGGTGTCGTAGAGTGTGGCGTATGACCCTTTCGGGTCCCACAGCCGCCAGCCCAGCGCTGCTAGTGCGGCACCGCCAAGAAGGAATTGTCGTCCGAGCATGTCCCTGCCCTTTCTGCTCTTCCCCCCGGCCCCGCGTTGAATCTAAGCCGAGGCGCACAAGTCGCGCAAGTTTTGACTGCGCCGTGGCTCAAGCTGTGCCATCCTTGCCGCATGCGGTTCCTGGTGTTTGTCCTGGCGCTTTTGGCAAGTCCCCTTCGCGCGACGGAGGTGGATATCGAGCTTGCGTTGATGGTCGATGTCTCGCGCTCGATGGCGGCGGGCGAGTTGGAGTTGCAGCGCCGGGGCTATGCCGAGGCGATTTCCTCGGACGAGGTTGTGAATGCGATCCTGAACGGCTTCACGGGGCGCATTGCGCTGACCTATGTGGAATGGGCCGGGAATGGCACCAACCGCGAGGTGATCCCCTGGACGCTGGTGGACAGCCGGGAGGTCGCAGAGGAGATCGCCGCGCAACTCAGGGCGACGCGGTCGTTCGGCATGCGACGCACTTCGATTTCCGGAGCGATCCGTTACGCGATACAAGCGATTGAGGAGAACGACTTCGAGGGCCTGCGCCGGGTCATCGACATCTCGGGCGACGGGCCGAACAACCAAGGCGGGTTGGTGACGAATGCGCGCGACCGCGCCTTGGCTCAAGGGTTCGTCATCAACGGGCTGCCACTGATGACGCAAGAGGGGAATTCGTTCTGGACGCTGGAGGATCTGGACCTTTACTACGAGGCCTGCGTGATCGGGGGCCCTGGGGCTTTCGTGATTCCGGTCCGAGATTGGAAAGAATTCCCGCTGGCCGTGCGGCGCAAGATCGTCCTGGAGCTGGTCGGCCCACCCGAGGCCACTCCGGTGGCGCGCCGGGGGTTGGGGCCTGACGGCTACGATTGCCTGATCGGCGAGAAGATGCGCGAGGAGTGGGAGCGGCTGAACAACGAGTTTTGAGGATTAGTCGACCTGTACGCTTTCAAGGTAATTCGCCAGCGCCAGAAGGTCTGCGGGAACAGGGGTTGAGAAATCACCCTCTTCGACGCGCACAATTGGACCGAGGTCTTCTTCTCCGAAGACCGGCATCGGGTCGTTGTAGTGGTCCTTGCGGAAGTAGCCATCGATGACCGACATCACCTGGTCGCGCGGAAAGACGCCATCGTTGTTCTTGGACAGCAAGGTCAGGCCCGGCGGGACAACGCCCAATCCGAGCGATGCCGGTCCCCCGCCTTCCGCATCCGCGCCGTGGCAGGCGGCACATTTGGTGTCGTAAAGCGCCTTGCCATATTCGGCATCGACGCGCTGACTGCCGCCAGCGGGAGCGAGGTGGTCGCAGGCACTCATCGCTCCGAACGCAAGTGCTGCGGTGGCGAAGGCTCTGAACGTCACGTTGCGGCCTTTGTTGCACATTTTCGGCAGAGGCGCGCTTGCGGGACGACCTCGAGGCGTTCGAAAGAGATCTGTTCTTCGCATTCCGCGCAGACCCCGAAGGTCCCGGCCGTTATGCGCTTCAGCGCTTCCCGCAATTCGCGGACTTCGCGCTGTGCCGAGACGCCGAGCGTTTCAAGGACTTCGTCGTCTTCGAGGTCGATCGCTTGTTCACCGAGGTCCTTGGATTTCGGTTTGTCCAGTTCCGTTTCGATTTCCTGCATGCGGTCGCCGAGTTCATCGAGCCTTGCGAGGATTTTGGCTCGGAAGTGATCATTCGATGTCATCTTAGGTTGCCTTTTCGGGTCAATTTCCCTGACCTTGGCCGAAGTCGCGCGTTTACGCATTGCGATATGTCAAAAATCGCATTGGCTCACCGCAGCGCGTAATAGCTGAACAAGCTTGCCACGAAGACCAGCAGGACCAGCACGGAATCAGCCCCAAACGGACCTATGCGAGGCTTTCGGCGGACGATCAGGCCAGTCAGGAAGATAGAGGTCACGACGATTCCGAAGCCAAGCGAGGCATAGACAATCGGTGGCGCGGACTTGAGGATGGGGCCCGAGCGGTAGAGGATATCGGCCGGGAAGACGAGCACCAACATGATCAGGTTGCTGCCGAAGATGTTCGAGATCGCAAGCGTGTAGGCGCCCATGCGAACGGCCGCGATGCTGGTGGTGAGTTCGGGCAGCGATGTCGCGGCGGCGAGGACCGTGACACCGATGAAACTGGCGCCCAGTCCGGTTTCAACGGCGATCTGCTCGGCGCTGATGACAAGGCCAAGACCGAAGACTAGGATCATGATACAATAGATGACGGCCTGCACGATCAGGGTGGAGTTTTCCCTCTCAACGCTTTGGGCGCCGGGAAGAAAGCTAAACTCATCCTCCTGCGGCAAATCCACGGGGATCCAGTCGCCCGAGGTATCATAGCGTCTGAGCAGCCAGACGCTTCCGAAATAGAAGACCGCGATCGTCAGGCTTCCAAGGCCAACAGAGGCGAAGGACCAACGGTCGCCGATGACAAGCAAGACGATGGTCAGACCCAGCATCAGATTCAGAAGGGTTGCCTCTAGAGCGTGGTTGGCCTTGCGCGGATAATTCGTTATCGCTCCGCGCGCCCAGAAGTCCGCCATTGCTAGTATCGCCGTCTGCAAGGCGATCCCGCCGAAGAGGTTGTTCAGGACGAGCTCTTGGGACTGTTTCGTCGCCGCGCTGAGCGTTGTCGAGATCTCGGGCAGGGACGTTGCCGTTGAAAGGGCAACGAGCCCGACAATGGACTTGCCCAGCTTGTACCGGTCCGAGAGCGTGTCGGCGACATAGGCAAGGCCCGATCCGGCGCGCCAGACCGCGGCGGAAGAGACGGCGAACAAAAGCAAGGCCTGGGGCAGGTTCAAGTCAAGCTGCATCACGGTTCCTTTGCTAGTTCGCGTAGGCTCATCGCGAATTGATCTTGCTCAAAGTCAGCTTCGGTCGCGGGTGTCAGTCTGCTACGTATGGAAGCGGAACATGGCCATTCGCCAGACGAGGTTTCGGCACGTTTGAGCCGTCGGGATGACAGTTCGCATCTCAAGGACATGGTGTATGGCGGTATCGACGGCGCCGTGACGACCTTTGCCATTGTGGCTGGTGTCGAGGGGGCCGGCTTGTCGCATGGCATCATCCTTGCGCTTGGCGCGGCGAACATACTGGCGGACGGGTTTTCGATGGCCGCAGGAAATTTCGCCGGCACGCGCGCGGAGCTAGACGATCGCAAGCGGGTCGTCGAAGTGGAGAAGAAACACCTGCTGAATCACCGCGACGGCGAACTTGAAGAGTTGCGGCAGATACTGAAGATGCGCGGGCTTGACGGCGAGGTTCTGGAGATGGCGACCGACGCCATTTCCAACGACGAAGAGCGCTGGATAGACCTGATGCTTACCGATGAATATGGTCTTTCGCGGTCGGTCCCGAACCCACACAGATCCGCCTTGGCCACCTTCGGCGCGTTTTTGTTAGCCGGATCCGTACCGCTCCTGCCGTTTGCGGTGGGCCTGAAGGACGCCTTTGGCATATCGATCCTGGCGACAGCCTGCACCTTCTTCCTGATTGGCGCGGTCAAGAGCCGCTGGTCACTTGCACCGTGGTGGCGCTCGGGCGCCGAGACGCTTTTCATTGGTGCAACGGCGGCAACGATCGCCTATCTGGTCGCCAGCCTGTTCCAGTGACGACGCGGCTCGTTGAGCAAAATCAATCGGCGATTCCCCAGAGCCATTAGGCTCGTCCAAAAGAGCGATGAGCCCAATGTTCCAGAACAGCCAAACCATCCTGCGCGTCTTCGGCATCGAAATCCGGATCGCAGCCAGTTGGTTGCTGATCGCCGCATTGATTACGTGGAGCCTGGCAAATCAGGTCTTTCCATCACGTGTGCCGGGGTTGGAGCAGTGGCATTACTTGGTGCTAGGGTTCGTGGCGATGCTACTGTTTTTCGCGTCTTTGATCCTGCACGAACTGTCGCATTCCATGGTAGCGAGGGCCTTCGGGATCGACGTTAAAGGTATAACGCTGTTCCTGTTCGGTGGAGTTGCCGAACTTGACGAAGAGCCTGACGTCCCGACGCATGAACTTTGGATCGCTTTGGCTGGACCGGCGATGAGTTTCGCTCTGGCCGTTATCTTTTGGTTCCTCTCATTGATTGCCGCTTTCGTGGGGCTCGGGCTAGCGACCTCGACTGTCCTGTCCTATCTGGCCGTAATTAATTTGGTCCTGGCTTTGTTTAACCTGCTGCCGGCTTTCCCCTTGGATGGTGGTCGCGTCCTGCGCGCGGCGCTTTGGGCGCGGAGTGGCGACGTTCTGGCTGCAACCGAAATGGCCGCCCGCATGGGTGAGTTCCTTGCCTATGGCTTGATCGGGCTTGGAATACTGAGCCTGTTTCAGGGTGTGCCGCTTGGTGGGGCCTGGCAGATCCTGATCGGGACCTTCATTCTGATCGCGGCGCGCAGCTCTGTCGAAGCGCAGCGCACGAAGTCGCTTTTGGGGAACCAGACGGTGTCTGACGTGATGTCGAAGAACGTCGTGACGGCGCCACCCGAGATTTCGCTTGCCGATCTGGTGAACCTCATCATGCTGCCCAATCGTGTGAGTTTTGTGCCGGTCGTCGATCAGGACGAGGTGATCGGCCACATCGATACCGTGGTTCTGGCAAAGATCGATCGCGAGAACTGGGGGAATACGCAAGTGGGCGATGTTTTTGTCGCGCTTGATCCGGAAGGCGTTGTGTCGCCTGACGGCTCGGCACCGGACATCCTGCGCCGTTTCGCGGAAACAGGGCGGCGAAAACTTCTGGTCGTGGAAGGGCGGCGCCTGAAAGGTGTCGTGACGCTGTCTGATCTGAGCCGGTTCCTGGGTCTGTTGTCCGATCTCTATTCGAGGACGACATCAAAGCCGCAAAAAGACCACGCGGCTTGGCCCCCTACGCCGTCACACCAGTAGGACAGAGCCCAGGTGCTTTTCGAGCTCGGTGACAGGGATCGCCGTCAAGTCCTTGTCAAGCTCTGCCATGATCTTGTCGGCAACTTCCGGAGACATGGATTTCCGAAGGAGCCCGAGCATATGCGGGCTTGCGATGATCACCACTCTATCGAAATCTCCGTCGGCCACTGCCTTGGACAGCCGCTCGACAATGTTGTGCGCGAAAGCTTCCGCCGCCTGATCCTTTGGATTGCCCATATCGACCGCCGAGGTCCCGTGTCCGGCAATGCTATGGCCGGTGCCGGCCCTGTCGGAGTATTCCGTCGGCTCTTCGGCGTGCAGAACCATGCCGGGTTCGGTAAAAAGCCCGTTGCCTGCGCCTTGGTGCTCGACGATGCGGGCAATCCGAGCGTTGGCCAAAACGATCCAGGTTGATTTCGGTTTCATCAAAGACGTCCTTTTCTTGTTCGGACAAACGTTGCATCACCGCACGGTTGGAGCATTGATCAATGTCAAAACGGCTTGCCCGATCGCCGCCTGCTTTGGCACTATCGTAGCGTGGGAGGTTTGCGTGCCGGGTATTTCGCAGAACGATTTGCTGTTCGATGCTATTCTGGAGGCCGCCGTCGATGCGATCATCGTCGCTGACGAAAGCGGCATGATGATGCGCGTGAACCGGGCGGCCAGTCGCATGTTCGGGTACGGGGTGGACTCCATGCTTGGTCAAAGCGTCAACATGCTTATGCCGGACGCAATTGCCGAACGCCATGACGGGTTTATGCGGCACCACATTGAAACGGGCGAAAAGCGGATCATTGGCCTTGGCCGCGATGTGGAGGGTCTGCGCAAGGACGGAACTGTCTTTCCGCTCCACCTCTCTGTTGGACGCACAACGGTCGACGAGGGCAGTCTATTTGTCGGCATCCTGCATGACCTGAGCGAACGCCGAGCCGCGCAAGAGACGCTGGCGCGGTCTCAACGCCTTGACGCGATCGGGCAACTAACGGGTGGTATCGCGCATGATTTCAATAACTTACTGACCGTCATCATTGGAAATCTTGAATTGCTGGAGATGCGGGGCGCGGATGACCGGCAGTTGCGTCTCATTCGGGATTCACTCGAGTCCGCCGAAATGGGCGCCGAGCTGACCAGCCGTCTTTTGGTTTTCGCGAAGAAGGGAAATCTGAAGCCTATTCGTTCAGATTTGCGCGCACTTTGTGAAGACACGCTGTCCATTCTGCAGCGGACCATCGGCGAGATTTACACCATCAAGACAGAGTTTCCGGAAACGGTGAGCGATGTTCTGATCGACCCGGTTCAGCTTCAGTCGGCGCTGATCAACCTGGCGCTGAATGCTCGTGACGCAATGCCGGGCGGTGGTGAGTTGCTGATTTCGGTCGCGGATGTCGTTATCGACGACACCTATATGGCGCAGGAAACGGATATCGAGCCGGGGAACTACGTCAGGCTATTCGTCAGCGACGACGGGAACGGGATGGACATCGAGGCGCAGCGACGCGCGTTCGAGCCCTTTTTCACGACAAAATCGGACTCTGGCGGAACTGGATTGGGTCTGGCAATGGTCTATGGCTTTGTGCGCCAGTCCGGTGGCCATATCACGCTTTACAGCGAGCCCGGACACGGTACGAGCTTTGGCCTTTATTTCCCGGCCGTCGAAGATACGGCCTGGTCGACAGCAAGCACCTTGCCGCTGAAGGAACCGCCATTGAAGGGGGCGGGACAGACCATTCTGGTTGTGGAGGACAACCCCAAAGTCAGACGTCTGTCGGTCGAGCGCATTCGCGATCTGGGCTTTGAGACGCTCGAAGCGAACAGTGGCGATGCGGCCCTGAACATGCTGCGGGAAGGTGCGCGGGTTGACGTTGTCTTCTCGGACCTCGTCATGCCGGGCGCGTTAAACGGATACGATCTGGCCGAAAGGGTCGAGAAGGACTTTCCCGGCATCAGAGTTTTGCTCACCTCAGGATACGCAAGCGATGTGGTGACAGGCCGGATGGGGGGTACAGCGGACCGTTATGTGCTGCACAAACCGTACCGACAAGCGGAACTTGCCCGCCGCCTTCAGGCGCTTTTGGACCCGACGTCCTGAAGCGGGCATTTCACAACATTGCCAGCCAGCATGTAGCCGACGCTTCGCACGGTTTTGATCAGCTTCGGGTCTGACGGATTGCGTTCGATCTTCTTGCGAAGCCGTGCGACCTGGTTGTCGATCGTTCGGTCCAGCGGCGACCACTCGGTTCCGCCCACGAGGTCCATCAGTTGATCCCGCGACAGCGCTCGATTCGGCCGTTCGATGAATATTGTCAACAAGGACATATCGGCCGTCGTCAGATTGCAGTCACGCCCTTCGCGGTCGAGGACCTCCATTCTTTCAGGAACGATGGTCAGCCCGTCCATCACGTAGGTCTGGACCTCGGGGTCGCTATCGAGCGGCGTGGTTTTCTTTGATTTGTGGCGGCGCAGGACGGCATGGATCCGCGCCAGAACCTCGCGCACGTGAAACGGCTTCGCGATGTAGTCATCGGCACCGATCTCCAGGCCTAGTACGCGATCAAAAACGTCGTCCTTCCCGGTCACCATAATCACGGGCACGTCGGAGACCTTTCGCATGTCGCGCAAGACATCCATGCCGTTGTCCGACCCAAGCTGAATATCGAGCGTAACCAGGGCAAGGCTGCGCGATCCGATGACGTCCAAAGCCCGCGCTGCGTCTTCGGCTTCGATCACAGAAAAACCGTCGTCTTCCAAGACGTTACGCAAGACGCGTCTGATCTTTTCGTCATCTTCAACGACCAGAATCGTCGATCCATCAGACATGATCCCACCCCGATGACTGGCATCGCAGTTGTAAGTTGCAGGCCAATTCAAGTGAAGTTGATACAAAACGATACAAATTGCAGCAGATCCACCGTAACCCGAATTACATGCTTCGTTCAATCCGGTCTCCAACAAACAAGCCTGGGAGACATAGATGTACGTCACGATACAGAACGAAGCGCGTCAGCCCCTCACCCGCTCACACAAGCCCTTCGCAAAACTCAAGGCGGACTCGTATCTGTACTTTGAGGGCGACGAAGTTTCGCACCTTTATCAAATCGAAAGCGGCGTTGTGCGATTGACCCGTGTTCTGGAGGATGGTCGCCGTCAGGTGATCGCCTTTGGTTATCCCGGTGACATCATCGGGTTTCCGGCAAATGGGCTGCATCACACCGATTGCGACGCCTTGACAGAGTCGCGTTTGATCCCGATTGCGCGTCGCGCGCTGGATGACAGCCGCGTTGATCCCGAACTGCATGCGGCGCTGATGGAAGCGGCCCTGCAAGAAATCAGCGCGATGCAGGATCATTTCATGATGTTGGGTCGGAAATCCGCAGCCGAAAAGGTCGCGTCCTTCCTGAAGGTTTTGCTTGAGAGAATTGGCGATGCCGGCAAGACGCCTCCGGTCGTTGATCTGCCCATGAGCAGATCGGACATCGCGGACTTCCTGGGTCTGACGACGGAAACGGTCTGCCGTTGTGTCACTGCCTTGCGCAAAGCAGGGATCATCCGCCTTGTCGGTGTCAATCGGGTCGAAATCCTGGACCCGACCGCTTTGGCGCAACGTGCCGACGGGCAACTGAACTGAACATCATGAATTTCGAAAGGGTGGCCGGAGGCATGTCGCCTCCGGCCACCTTCTATTCGGCGTTCGGCGATTTCATGTCGACGTCCAGCACCGCCGATGGTGCATGAATCACCATCCCAAAAAGCGCCCGTGTCATCGCGCCGAGGCCGAAGAGGACAAGCGTATAGTTCGCAACCCAGCCGACGAAGGGGATGAAGTTGAGAAGTGCGATTGTGACGATGGCGAAGGCGAAGATCAGAAGCTGGATCGACTTTGCGGGATTGGCCTCTCCACCGAGTCCGAACCAGAGATGCGTCGCAACGGCATAGGCTCCAAGCGCATAAGCCAATGTCCAGGCGACGATGATGCAGAGCACGAGAATGGGCACAAACGGCAGGCCGATGATGGTCATCGCTGTTACGGGAATCGCGCCAAAGAGCAATGACAAGCCAACGACGCCAAGCAGCGCCGATTCACCGAATGCGGTCGTGATCGAGGTTCGCAGGGTTTCGAGCCGCTTGGGAAAGAAGCTGAGCGCAATTGCGCCAAGGACGATGAAGAAAAGAAGGGTCACAAGGAACCCGAAGAACATCGACGCGAAGGTCGGCAGGATCGGCATGTCGCGCACGTCCTCGAATTCGTCCCAGACCTTGCCGAAATCGGCGGGCTCAAAGCGCACACGATCGGCCGCCGCAACCCTTTCGGGCACGGACATTTCTTCTTCCGTACTATAGGTCAGCCGCCCGTCGATCCGGGCTTCGGGGCCGAAGCGCAGCGTCCTAGCGAAGACGCGCGCGTCCCCCGAAACGGGGGCATTGAGATAAACGTCGCGGCCTGTTGCGGACAGCGCGCCTTCGATGGGCGCCTCGACCGAGACCGTGGCCCCCATCAGGCGGGCGTTTCCCCCGACCTTGCCGCTCGCTTCCAATCGTACCGTGAAGCCTGCCGCCGAAAGGTCTTGTCCGACCTCGCCCGTTACCGTGACCGTGGCACCGGCGGCATACGCGTCTTCGGTCACATCAGCATCCATCTTCACATCGAAACCAGACGCGTGCATGTCGCCGCCCGCTCGGCCAAGCACGGTTGTGCTGCGTCCGGCGGCAAACACATCGCGGTCGGCGTCGAGCGTTCGAATGACCGTTTCACCGGCTGTGAAGGTGTCGCCGCCGTTTTCGGTCGTCACTGTCTCTGCACTGATCGGCAGGGCCGAACTTAATGCAAGGGCGACAGCGGGAAGCAGAGTCCGAAGGTTCATGGGGCAATCCTCACGCAAAAAATGTCATGCCTAGTTGATTACGCGCTTGGCAACGGGCCCCATTGACAAGGATCAATTACCGCGCGGGCCCTGCGTGGTAGCGATGGTCTCGACCAATGAACGCACAGGTTTACAAGGAGACACGCCATGCCAAAACAGTCGGTCCCCAGCCTTTTTGGAGGCACCTCACCTTTCTTTCGCTCCTTTCAGAACGATCTTGCACGCATGCTCGATCTGAGCCGCCGCGCGGCACCGGGGGCGGGTGAGACATCGGAGTTCTTCGAACAGTTTGCCACCATGCCAGCCGTGGATTTTGCCGAAACGGATACGGCGGTGGAAGTCTCGGCCGAGGTGCCGGGTGTTTCGGAAGATGATCTTGACGTCACAGTCCAGGGCGACCTTCTTATCATCAAGGGTGAAAAGAGCTCGGACACCGAAGACGAGCAAAAGGACTATCATTACATCGAACGGCGCTATGGCAGTTTCCGCCGCCAGATTCCGTTGGGTTTCGTGCCGGAGGAAGGCGCCGTTTCCGCCGACTTCGAAAATGGCGTCCTGAAGCTCACCGTGAAGAAACCAAAGAACGGGCCAAGCGGGGTTCAGAAAGTCCAGATTGGCAAGTCCTAAAGCCTGAAATCGCTCCGGATCCGCACCGTCGGGTCCGGTTCCCTGCCGGAGAGAATACATGACGATCAAAACGATTTTGGCCTGCTTGACGACCAAGGAACATGCGCCTGCCATAATGCGCGCCGCCGTCCCCCTTGCGCGGCGCCACGGTGCGCATCTTATTGGTTTGCACACTTTGGAAGCGCTTGAGGTGTATCCCGGCATCGCGATGTATGTGACCGCCGATATGTTCCAGGTCTTCCATGCCGAACAAAACCAGCAAGCCGCGGAGATAAAATCGGTGTTCGAAGAGCACACCAAGAACGAGGATTTCGTCAGCGAATACCGGCTTCTCAAGGCCCAATCCAATACGGCATCTGACCGGATGATCGAAAGCGCGCGGGCGGCTGATCTGGTGATTATGGCGCATGAAGACCGCGAGGTGGATCGTTATGACCAGCGGCATGCGCAAAGCGCAGTTATTCGCCAGTCAGGTCGGCCCGTGATCGTAGTGCCGCATGAGTTCGATGGGCCAGAGATCGGGGCCAACATCGTCATCGGCTGGAGCAACACCCGCGAAGCGGCGCGCGCTGCACATGATGCGTTGACCATTGTCCAACCAAAGGCAAAGATTACGGTCTTGCGCGCCGAGAAAGGCACGTCCGATGAGATGAGAGATGCCGATGCGCTCGATCTCTCGACATCTCTGGCGCGCCATGGTCACAATGTCGATCTGCGCCACACGGAAGTTGCGGGCAGCGGGATTGCGGAAGTGTTGATCAAGACTGCCTTCGAGACCGGCGCCGATCTTGTCGTGACCGGCGCATACGGCCATTCGACGGCCTACGACTTTGTCGTCGGAGCGACGACATCGGCGCTTCTCAAGGACGCGAGCCTTCCGGTAATGTTCAGTAAATAGTGCCCGGTCGCGCCATTGAGGGACAACGCCTTGTTGATTTCCGACTTTCTTAGTCCGTCCTCCGTCGCGGTCTATGGCGCGTCCGAACGTCCTACCTCGCCCGCGGCGCATATCTTGCGCAACCTGCTCAATCAGGGCTTTTCCGGTGAGGTCGTTGCGATCAATCCGAAGTACGACACGGTTGCGGGTCGCCCGTGTTTTGCCTCGCAGGTGGCAGGCGGCACGGCGGCGGACCTGGCGATTGTGGCAATCCCGGCGCGAGCGGTGCCGACGGCTTTGCAGGATTGCGGTGCTGTCGGGACCCGTGCAGTGATCATCAACACGGCGGGCTTTGACGACGGCACAGGGCGTGCCAGCCAGACCAGGCTGATGGGAACCGCGAGAGAGGCCGGTATTCGGTTTATTGGCCCCAACTGCCTCGGACTTGTCCGCCCGCAGTCGAAGCTGAATGCGACCTTCCAACCTGCCATGCCGCCGTCTGGCGGGCTCGCTCTGATCTCGCAATCCGGGGCGATCTGTTCCGGGCTAGCGGATATGGCCGAGGCCGAGGGGCTTGGGTTCAGCCTGATGGTATCGCTCGGAAATTCACTGGACTTCGGCATGGGAGATGCGCTGGACATGGCGGTCGAGGACCCGAAGACGCAGGTGATCCTTGCCTATGTCGAAGGGATCCGGAACGGTCCGAAGTTTATTTCTGCTCTCAGGGAGGCCTGCGCCAAGAAACCTGTGATCGTTTTGAAGGCCGGGCGTCATGCAGAAGGTGCCGAGGCCGCAGCGACACATACAGGTGCCTTGATCGGTTCGGATCGCGTGTTCAGTTCGGTGCTGAAGGACAGCGGCGCTGTCCAGGTTGCCACGCTCGGCGAGTTGATCGAGACCGCCCGCTTGATGAGTTCTATGCCGGATATCAAGGGAGGGCGCCTTGCGATTGTGACGAACGGTGGTGGTGTCGGCGTGCTGAGCGCCGACCGGCTGGCCGACCGCAATATGCACCCGGCGGAGTTGCCTGCGGAGTTGGTCGAGCGGCTTGATCCGTTGCTGAGCCCGAATTGGTCGCGCCGGAACCCCATCGATATCGTCGGCGACGCAACGCCCGCGCATTACAGCGAAGCGCTTGGCGCCGTCTTGGGAAGCGGCGATTTCGATGCGGTGCTGACCTTGCTAAGCCCGCAGTCGATGACCTCGCCCGAGGCGGTCGCGGATGTCGTTTTGGAGGCGCGGGGCGCGTCGAGGAAACCGCTTATGACCTGTTTCCTTGGCGGCATGTCGGTCGCCACGGCTCGGTCTAAGCTGCGGCGGCAGGGCATCGCCGACTTCGATCTTCCCGAACATGCCGTTCAGGCCTTTGCAGCTGCCTTGCGCGCGTCCACGCATTCGCGAAGCTATCCGTCGTTGCCGCGTATCAACGGGCCGCGAAATCCGGCGGTAGAGGCCTTTCTTGTACAAGAGGCGTCGATGCCGAACGGCATGATGGGAGATGTGCTGTCGCGCAAACTCCTGGTTGCGGCGGGCGTCCCCTGCCCTATTCCCGAACTTGCGGAAACGGCGGAGGACGCCGTTCGGCTGTTTGAAAAGCTGAATACGCCGGTTGTGTTAAAGATTTCGTCGCCTGATATCTCGCACAAATCCGAGGTCGATGGCGTCCGCTTGAACCTGAGGACAAAGGCCGAGGTGGAGGCGGCATTCGAGGGTATCGTGGCACGGGCGCAAGCGATGCGCCCGGACGCCGTCGTGCGAGGCGTTACCGTAGAGCCGATGGTCGCCTTGCCCGATGCGCGCGAGCTTCTGATCGGGGTCACGCGCGACCCGGTCTTTGGCCCGGTGTTAACTTTTGGAGCAGGTGGGACGCTTGTCGAGTTGCTGGACGATGTCGCGACCGTTTTGTTGCCGATCAGTTCGGAACGCGCGCGCGCTCTGATCAATGAGACGAAGATAGCGAAGCTGCTTGGGCCTTACCGCAACATGGACGCGATCGACATGGCGGCTTTGGTGGATGTGCTTGTTGCGGTATCGGAACTGGCGACCACGCTGCCCGGCATCGCCGAGATGGATATCAATCCCATGCTGGCCTCACCAGCCGGATTATGCGCCGTGGACGCGCGCATCCGCTTCGATAGCGCGGTCACGCCGCTCTTGCCCGACCCGACGCGCGAGCTTGATGGCCTCGGGGACAATGATCAGCGGCAGGGCAAAGCCTGAAATCCAGAGCCAGTGCTCGAGGCCAAGCGGGACCGTGTGCAGGATCGTTTGGAAGAAAGGCACGTAGACTGCGGCGACTTGAAGTCCAAGCATTGAGACGAGTGCGATCAGCAAAAGCGGATTGCTGGTCCAGCCGATCATGCTGACGGGCGATTTGAGCGATCTGAAGGCGAAGACGGAGACTTTCTCGAAGACGACCATGCCTGTGAATGCCAAAGTGTTGGCCACGGCCGGATCGACCTGAAGGAAGTGGTAGAACAGGAAGAGGCTCGCGCCACCGGTGTAAAGACCAAAGCATGTGATCAGGATCAGGCCGGACCAGCCGAGAATAGGTGACCCGGGCTTCCGGGGCGGGACGTTCATCTGCTCGGGCTCGGCCTTTTCGACACCAAGAGCGACGGCGGTCACGCCGTCCGTGATGAGGTTCATCCAAAGGATCTGCGTGGCCAGAAAGATGAGCGGCCCACCGATCAAAAGGTTCACGACTAGGGCCACGACTTCGCCTGCGTTGGAACTGAGAAGGTATCGAACGAACTTCTTGATGTTGGCGAACTGCCGTCGTCCTTCATCGATGGCGCCGACAATCGTTGTGAAATTGTCGTCCAGCAGTATGACATCTGCCGCCTCTTGCGCCACATCGGTGCCGCGCTGACCCATCGCCACACCGATGTCGGCGCGCTTGAGCGCGGGTGCATCGTTGACGCCATCGCCCGTCATGGCAACGACATCGCCAGCCTCCTGCAACGCCTTGACGATCCGCAACTTGTCGGCGGGCCGTGTCCGCGCGAAAAGGACATCCCCCCGCAGAAGCTCTGTCAGGCCCTCGTCTTCGAGGATTGCCAGCTCTTTTCCCGTCACGACCGTCTGCGCAGGGATTGCCAGATCGTTGGCGATAGCCTTTGCGGTGACGGGGCTGTCACCGGTTATCATGATCACGCGAATACCCGCGGTTCTGGCCAGTGCTATTGCGTCCGAAACCTCGCGGCGCGGGGGATCGATCAGGCCGACAAATCCCAGAAGCGTCAGATTTTCTTCGAGAAGATCCGATTCATTTGCTGCCTGCTTATCCGCAAGGGCAATAACCCGAAGGCCCCTCTCGGCCATAGCCACCTGCGCTTGCTCCAACGCGGCACGTTGCTCTTCGTTCAGAGGTCTGTCGCCATCGGGATAGGCGACGTGGGTGGCGGAACCTATCAGTACTTCGGGGGCGCCCTTGACCAACAGGCGCGGTTCATCGCGGTCGCGCACAAGGACCGACATGCGTTTCCGCTCGCTCGAGAATGGAACTTCCAACAGCACCTCGGCGGAACTTTCCTTTGCAAGGCCTTTTGCCAGTTTGAGCAGGGCGATCTCGGTCGGGCTCCCGACTTCAACAATCTTGCCGTGGGCGTCCGCCGAAAGGGATGCATTGGTGCAAAGCTGACCGACGCTGGAGATCCGATAAATCAAACTTTGCAGGTCCGCTGCTTCCAGCAATCCCATCGAGTGCGAAGTGATATCGACCGTGCGGCCCCCGAACCAAAGGGAGGTTGCCGTCATCTTGTTCTCGGTCAGGGTCCCGGTCTTGTCGCTGCAAACGACAGACGCTGCACCGAGCGTTTCAACCGCCTGCATGCGCCGGACAAGCGCGTGGCGGCGCACCATTGCGCCTGCACCAATCGCGAGCGTGATCGTGACAACCGCAGGCAAGCCCTCGGGCACGATTGCAACAGCAAGCGAGATCGCCGTCAGTGTCATCGTCAACGGGTCCTGGCCCGAGACCAGTCCTATCATCGCGACGAGCAGGGCGACGGCGATCGCGGCAAGGCCCAGCCATCTGGCGAGGCGGGACAAGGCGATCTGCAACTGAGTTGGACGGCGGTCCAGACCGCCTGTCAGTTCGGCGATCTCGGCGAAGGCCGTGCGCACGCCGGTTGCCGTTACACGCGCCTCGGCCGTCCCCGAGACAAGCGAGGTGCCAGCGGACACCGGGTCGCCTTGTGATTTGGAAACCGGGACGGACTCGCCTGTTAACACGCTTTCGTCCACCTCGGCGGAAAGTGACACGACGAGTGTACCGTCAGCCGATATGCGATCCCCTTGAGATAGAAGGAGAATATCGCCCGGCACGATGTCTTTTGCGGGTATGACGATGTCATGCCCTTCGCGGCGCACGGTCGCGGTTGGATCGAGCATCGCCGTCAGTGCCGCAAGTGCACGTTCTGCGCGCCATTCCTGATAGAAACCCAGCGCGGCGTTCAGGACGATCACGACAGCTATGACCACAGCGTCTACGCGCTCGCCCAGCGCCCATGCAGCCACAACGGCCACGGCAAGGATCCAGACCAGAGGACTATCGAATTGCCTGAGGGCGGTCCGCCACCAGGGCGGGGGCGGCAATCTCGGCATCTCGTTCAGGCCGAATTGAGCGCGCGCCGCGTTGACTTCTCTGGTTGTAAGTCCGCGTGCGTTATCCTGCATCATGGATGTCGAGTGCCTGAACCTGATTGGGGCCAATTGATCAATATCAAGGAACCATCTTCGCCGGAACATAGTGTGTGCAAAATCTGCAGAGGAGATGAACTCATGGGCAAATCCACCCAAACCCAAACCGAGCCGACGTCGCCGCTTGAGCCTGAAAAGATAATGCAAACGCTGACCGATGCGCAGACCGCTGGCCTTGGTTCGTTGTCATGGCTCGGCACGAAATGGGTCGAGACGATGAGTGATGTGGGTGCCGAGTGGCTGGGTTTTGTTGCTGATCGCGTGAAGGAAGATGTGAAAACGCAGCACGAGCTATTGCATGCGAAAGACATTGGTGAGGTCCAACACATTCAGGCGCAGTTCCTGCAGAAGGCCATGGATGATTACCGCGACGAGACAGGACGGATCGTCGAGTTCTGTTCGAAGGCCATGACCGACATTCAGGAACACGCGAAGAAAAACAAAGATCAGCCGAAGACATAAGTGCCGGGTGCCGCGTCGATCGGTGTCCAGGTTGTTTTCGCGACATTCCCGCTTGATCTATCGCATAGCCAAGTGGCCCAATCGGGCCACCAGCTTCCCACGTTGGGCGACGCGGTTTCAAACCAGGCATCCGGGCCGACAAACCGGGTGCCCTCGGTCTTGTCGAGCACACGGAAATGGCGCCCCTTGTGACCAGGCTCAGAGAGGACGCCACCGTTGTGCCCGCCGTTTGTCAGCACGAAACGAACGTCCGTGTCGGTCAATGCCAATAGCTTGAACACCGACCGCCATGGCGAGACATGGTCCGTCTCGGTCGCGAGGCAATAAATGGGCACGCGTATGTCCGTCAGCGACACCTTCCGCCCATCGACCTTGTAGGTTCGGTTCGCAAGCGCGTTATTCAGAAAGAGCTTGCGCAGGTAGGTCGTGTGCATTCGGGCTGGCATGCGGGTCGCATCCGCGTTCCAGGCCATCAGGTCGTTCAGCGGTGTACGTTCGCCCAGCAGATAGTGGCGGATCACGCGGCTCCAGATCAGGTCCGCAGGCCTGAGCATCTGGAACGCAGCGGCCATTTGCCGTGCTTCCAGAAAGCCCTGATCCTCCATCAAGTCTTCAAGGAAGCCGACCTGTGCTTCGGTCATCAATGTACCCAACTCGCCGGGCTCGGTGAAATCCGTCTGGCTGGCGAGCAATGTCAATGTGTCGAAAGGCGAACCGCCGACCGATCCGGCAAATGCCGCCGCCGCAATCGACAGCAGCGTTCCGCCAAGGCAATAGCCGACACCGTGCACTGTGCTGATGCCATGTTCTTCGGTCAGCCAGGCAAGCGGTTCGCGGATACCTAGGTCGAGGTAGTCGTTCAGGTCGAGGTCTGCGTCTTCGGGGCCGGGGTTCCCCCAAGAGAGGATGAAGACGTCGAAGCCCTGATCGACGAAGTGCCGAACAAGGGAGTTTTCGGGTGACAGATCAAGCACGTAGTACTTCATAATCCACGCGGGCACGATGAAAAGCGGTGGCGCGTGACGCCTTTTCTGTGTCGGGTGATAGCGGATCAGTTCGACCAGTCGGTTTCGAAAGACGACGTCGCCTGCTGTGATGGCAACGGTTACCCCAACCTTGAAGTCCGGCGTTTCCCGTGGGTGTCCGGTCAATGTCGAGCCCATGTCATCGAGCCAATTCTGCCAGCCCTGCTGAAGGCTCGCGCCCTGCGTTTCGATCGCCCTTGCGGCGACCGCAGGATTGGTCATGGGGAAGTTGGAGGGCGACCACATATCCAGAAATTGGCGAGCGTAGAAGTCCAACGCGCGTTGGTGCTTGGGATCGAAACCGGACATGGGAGCAAGCGCCGTTTCCCACCAGTTCTGCGTCGCCAGGAAACCGATTCTGAAAGCCGCGTAGGGCGGGACGTCCCAGAGGGGATGTGCAAACCGCTGCTCGCCTTCGCCATCTTTCCAAGCCTCCGAAAGTGCCCCGCCCCACGCGGCTAGAGCCATTTCTTTCTGGCGATCCGGCGACAGCGCCACATGCGCTGCCCAATCCGTCCAAGCGACGGCGAGCCCGGCCGGAGAGACGCCGCCAGTCAGTTTCGCAAGGGTCGCGTGGAGCGATTTATCCAGCGATGGTTCAGCCATCAAAACCGCTCCCGTTCGGTGATCGTGCTTCCGTCGCGGATCGTATCGGGCGGATGCATGACCACGCGGTCGCCTTGGTTCAGACCGGCCTCGACAACCGCCATGCGCCCGTCGCGGCGGCCAACTGCGATTTCGGTGAGGTGCGCCGTTTCGTTATTGGCCCTGAACGTGAACCACGTTCCGTCCTTCTGGAAAACGGCGCTTAACGGCACTAGCAGCACATCTTCGGCGCGCCATTCTTCGATGCGCACGAACACGGAGAACCCGTGCCCCAGGCCGGCCCACTCGTTGCGGGGCGATGTAATTTCGAGCCGGACATCAACGCGCTGTTCGTCGATCCCAAGTGCGGACACCACGGTGCGTGCCGTCGGTTCGATCCGGCGCACGACAGCATCGAGCGCGCCCGGACCGCCCCATCTCTCAAGTGACGCAGCTGCGCCTTCGCGGATCCGCGTCGCATCTGACGACAAGAGATCGACGACCACCTCAAGGTTCGTCGGATCCCCGATGGCAGCCAGGTTCTCGCCCGCCTGAACGGGGCGTGCGCTTGCGTTCGGCTGGTCCAGAACGACACCGTTGGCGGGTGAGAGGATGCGCAAACAACATGCTGCGCTTTTCGATGTGACATCTGGCTCTTGCAACACGGCTTCGGCGCGTTCTTTCGAAGCGAGCGCCATGGCCATGCGCGCTTCGGCAGAGACCACCTCGGCCTCAGCCAGCGCGAGCTGAACGGCTGCGTCCTCGACCCGGGTCAAGGTCGCGACTCCGGAGCGAACCAGAGCTTCAGCGCGATCCAATTGGTTCTGCGCATAGTCCGCGTTGGCTGTTGTTCGTTTGATTTCCGCTTCGGCAAACCGGATCTGCGCCTCGGCGTCGTGCAGCACCGCGAGCGCCTCGGCCCGGCTGTTTGCGTCGAGAAGTGGTGCCGACGCGGGTTCGATCCGCGCGATGATCGTTTCGCCCGCCACCACCGGATCGCCGACCTCAAGCGGCATCCGCTGCAAAGTTCCGGTTATCGGTGCGTTGACATCAAAGCGGTGGCGCACACGCGTTTCGCCTTCGGCGTCGACCGTGACTTGCAGGTTCCCGCGACTGATCTCGGCCAGGTCAACCGGCACCGGGTCCTCTCGAAAGGCGGTCACGGCGAGAAACCCGACAAGTGCGATGCCGAGACCTGATATGAGAAGCGTGCGCGGGCTCAGAGACATGTCAATCACTCTCTGGTCTTCATGACAGCGATCAGATCAAGCTGGCCAAGCCGTCTGGCCACGATCAGTGTTGAGATGACCGCTGCAGCCAGAACGATCAGGCTGGCGGTTGCGTATGTGGATGGCTTCAAAACCAACGGAATAGCGTAAAGGTCGGACGAAAACCCCTCGGTCATCCAGCGCGCGATTTCCGCGCCAAACCACCAGCCGAGGGGCTGGGCGAGGATCACAAGTATCATGACTTCACCGACCAGCACCTTGGCAACGTCGAATTTGGAGAAGCCGAGTATCCTGAGTGATGCCAGTTCACGCGCGCGCTGAGACAGTTGAATGCGCGCCGCATTGTAGCACACACCAACGGTGATGATGCTGCCCAGAATGGCATAAATCGTTGTGACGATAAGGATATTCTGGCTGATCGTATCGGAAAAGCTCATTCGGTTCTGTGTCATGTCGATCGTGCCCATTACGCCCGGCAACTCCTTGACGGCTTCCTCGAAAGCCTCCGGATAGATCGGGTCGGCTAGGGTGACGTTGACAGTCGACATGCGCGGATCCTGGCGGAAAAGCCGGTTCAAGTGTTCGTGGTCCAAATAGGCCCCAAGTCCGAAGTACTGTATCACAACCCCAGAGACTGGGATCTCGAATGTCTCTCGCAGCCCGGTTTCGAACGTCGTGGTGATCGTGTCACCGACGCGCACATCGAGTGCGGTGGCCAGCCGCTCGGAGATCAAAAGGCCGGTCGCGTCCGGCGCTACGACGCTGCCCGCATCATCCACCACGCGTGCAAGATCGTTCTTGGGGGAGACAGTGGACACAGCGAGCCGCTTTTCGAGATGGCCATGCCTCAGGATCGCCGCATGATATTGTTGCGGTTCCACCTGCAAAACGCCCGGCAGTCGCCGCACATCGGCTATGCCCGAAAGAGGCACGTCGGGGTCGAACAGCAGCAGAACGTCCTGCCGGTTCGACTGATAAAACGCCTTGTCGATAATGTCGTCGATGGCGTCTGGAAAGAAGCTGGAGGCGACGAGTATCGCGACGGCGAGTGCGACTCCGAAAAGCGTCGTGGCGGCGCGCAACGGCCAACGCGTCAGGCTGCGGAGGATCATGCGAGCCGGTTGTGAGAAACCAATGGCGTCGATGGCCCGATCAAAGATGGAGCGCCGGAAGTTTGGCGGGGCCGGCGGCGACATCGCGATGGCGGGGGCAAGCCGGGCGGCGTGTATGGCGCTACGGGACGCGCCCAAAGACGTCGCGGCCAGCGCCAACAAAGCGGAAGCGGCGTAAATGCTGCTCGGGACGCCAAACACAAGGAAGGGAAAGTCAAAATAGCGGGCATAGAGTGTTGCCGTGGCATGTGCGAGCCAGCTACCCGCCACGACACCAATGGCGATGCCCACAAGTGCGATGAGCCCGGCCAACATGAGATAGTGCAGACAGATATCCCAACTGGAATACCCGATGGCCTTCATCAGACCAATCTCGGCCCGCTCAAGCAGCACGATGCGCCCAACGACAAGGTTCACCAGGAAAATCGAGATGCCGAGGAAGACCGGCGGCAGAATGTAGGCAAGAACCTCCAGCTGCGTGATCTCGGCATCCAGAAATGCGTTTGACTGCTGCAGGCTGCGATCAAAAGAGCTAGTTCCGCCGTAAGGTTTTAGCAGCTGGTCGAGCGCGTCGGTGACATCGTCGGTTTGCGTGCCCGGAAGAAGCGCCAGCGACACATGGCTAAAGGCGCCGTCCATGTTGAACGCCGCATCCAATACCTCGTGCGGTAGCCACAGAATGCCATAGCTTTCGTTTTGCGGCACCAACGCGCCAGGCCCGATTGTATAGATGAACTCGGGCGAGAGAGCGGTTCCCGTGATCCGAACTTCGCGTTTGCGGCCATTGAGATTGACGCTGAAGACGGTCCCCAAACGGAAGTCGTTGGCCTCGGCGAACGGTTCGTTGACGACAACTTCGCCCGGACGCTCGGGCCACCGCCCCGATCGAAGGATCGGGATGTTCAAAGCGGGCGGGCGGGCCGGATCGTAAGAAATCAAATGCCCCGAGGCGGGCTTGGTTCGGCCGGGAATGTCCAGCGTTGCGTGGCCGCGCACCTGCGTTTCGACCTCCAACACGCCGGGAATGGCGCGAATGTCGCGCGCCAAACTGTCCGGCGCCCGTCGCGCTCCGGCAAATATATGCGCGAAGCGGTTTTGCGCATAGTAGGCCTCGCGGCTTTCGTTCAGTGCGCGGCTCATCCCGATGGACATGATGATGACCGTAATGCCCGCGGCGAGCACCAATGCAATGGCCAGGCCCTGGGCCCAAAGTCGCCCAAAATCACGCAGGAGTTTCTTGTCGATGGCCTGCATCATGCTCACCAGGATATCTCGGCGGGCGCGATTTGCGTTTCGTTCTGATCGATCCGGTCGATGCGTCCGTCCTGGAAGTGGATCACCCGGTGCGCCATTTGCTGGATGGCCGCGTTGTGGGTGATGACGGCTGTGCTTGTTCCGAAGGTGTCGTTGATGTGGCGCAGGGTTTCCAGCACCGTCGTGCCTGTCTTGCTGTCGAGCGCGCCCGTCGGCTCGTCGCACAACAGAACGTCGGGGCGTTTCGCGACCGCCCGCGCGATTGCAACGCGTTGCTGCTCGCCCCCGGAGAGTTGCGCGGGGAAATGGTCCATGCGCGCGTCGAGACCAACGAGGGTCAGCGCCTCTTCCGGCCTCATGGGGTCGCGGGCAACATCGGTAACGAGTTGCACGTTTTCCCGCGCTGTCAGGCTTGGGACAAGGTTATAGAACTGAAAGACAAAGCCAACGTGATCGCGGCGATATCGGGTCAATGCGCGGTCGCTGGCGGTGGTTAGTTCCGTCTGGCGAAACCAGACCCGACCTGTGGTTGGGTGGTCAAGCCCGCCCAGGATGTTGAGAAAGGTGGATTTGCCAGAGCCGGACGGTCCGAGCAACACGGCCAGTTCCCCTTCGTAGAGCGACACGGAGACCTCGCGTAGGGCGTGGACCTGTATTTCGCCCACGTCATAGATTTTGGACACTTCCTTCGTGCGAAAAACCGCGTCCAGCGGTTGATCCGTCATGCGAAGTGCTTGCCAATGCACGCGTTCAGGAAGGCCGCAAGGCGTGGTTGGGCTTCGGATGTGTCTTGGACGGCGTTGGAAAGCATGTGTGTGGCCTTCAGCGGCCGGCCCAAACGCGTTTCCAGTTTTTCGAGCGGACCCGTTTGTTCCTTGGGATCCCCGCAAGTCAACAGGACGGCAACGTCTTGAACGCCGGGCTTGAGCATATCTACAACGGTGTTCAGCGGCGAGGCTGGTCCGCCTGCCCAAACCGGCCCGACCAGCACGACCAGGCCGTCGTCCGGCAGATCGAGGCTCTGGTCTAGAGGCACCGGTGCGCCCCGCATGCCATCCAGACAGGCTGCGATCCAGCCAAGGATCGGCAGTTTGTACCGGGGCGTTGTCACCTCGACCGGCGCGACGCCGAGGTATTCTGCGATTTCCCTGGCTATGCGCCGAGAGTGCCCGGCTTTCGAAAAGACGATGACCGTATGTTTGCTCGCGTTGTCTTTCATGCTTCCATGCTTAGCGGCGTCCGGGCTTCGAGCATTGATCAAGATCAATGAACTTGCACTGTGGAATGCCAAGTTATTCGAGTGCCTCAACTGGAAGAGCCGTGTTGCGCTCGACGAAGGTAAGACTTGAATGCCCGCTGCCACTTCGAAACAGGACCTTCTTGCCGCAAACGAACGGGAATGGCGAAAGCTCTGCTCTCTGACCGAGACGTTCGACGAGGATGCGGCAGAGCGACCGGACCAGGACGGGTACACTGCGAAACGGCTTATTGGTCATCGCGCCGCGTGGATTGATCTCTATTTCGACTGGTGCGCCGCTGTGGAAAAAGGAAAATCGCCTGAAATGCCTGCGCCCGGATACAAGTGGAACCAGCTCCCGACGCTGAACGACCAGATCTTTGAAAGGCAACGGTCATGGTCCTGGTCAGATGCGTGTACCGCTCTCGAGACGGCGCACGAAAGATTGACGCGGGATATCGCTGGATCAAGGGATGCGGTGCTTTACGGGAAGACGCTTGCACCCGGCCTGAACTGGACGCGCGGCCGATACGCAGAGGCCGTTGGCGCAAGCCATTACCGATCGGCGGCACGCGCCCTGCGTAAACTCAAACGTGAAAACGCTTAAGCGTTCGCTTCTGCGACCGAACACCAGACCGGCAAATGATCCGAGGCGCGTCTTGCCAATGTCCCGTCGGCGACACCGGCATCGACAACACCCAAATTATTGGAGACGGCAAAGCGGTCGAGTGAGGCTATGGGATACCGTGCCGGAAAGCTGCGCCCCGGCGCGTAAAGCGTCATCTTCTTGCCAAATGGTTCAAGGCCGTCCTTGCCGGACCACTCGTTGAAATCACCGGCCACGACCGTTGGAGTGTTGTCAGGCAGCGCCTCGCAAATTGCATGTTGCTGGACCCGGCGATCGCGTCGGCGCAGTCCAAGGTGCGTTGCCACCACGGTCAATTCGACGGTTCCCGTCAATTTGACTATGGCTGCGCCCCGCGGCTCCAGCCCCGGCAAACGCATGGTGCGGACGCTTGCAACTTCGATCTCGGACTTCAACAAAAGCGCGTTCCCGTGCCAGCCGAGACTGTGATCGTTGGCCGCGAGGGGCGCGACGGAGTAGTCACTGTGACTTTCGACCATTGCGCGCGGCAAGGCCGACCTCCGGCGTCCGAAACGGTGATCCGCCTCTTGGAGGACCACGACATCGGCGTCGATTTCGTTGATCACATCCAGCACACGGCTTGGATCCTTTCGTTGATCGAGACCCCGTGCCTTGCGGATGTTGTAACTGGCTATTCGGATGTTTGGACGTCCCATGAAGTGCATATAGGGTTTGATAAGAGAGATTGAAGCAGGCAGCGGAGGACACGCCGATACGAGACCTAATCAAATCTGCCGGACCCGTCATGCAAGTCGTCTGGACAGCACTGCTGGTCAGCGCCTTCACGGCGCTTCTGCTTGGGCGCTTTTCCTTGGCATTTGTCAGCCTTGCGACGCTTGCCCTATCGCTGCTGCCCCTCGTTTTGGCGAGGCGTCTGTCATTGCATTTGCCGATGCCGTTCCTTCTGGCCACAACGATCTTCATATTTGCATCGATTGTGCTGGGAGAAGCATTTGATTTCTATAATAGATTCTGGTGGTGGGACTTGGCGCTTCATGGGTCTGCGGCGATTGGCTTCGGACTAATTGGCTTCCTGTTCGTATTCATGCTTTTTGAAGGCGACCACTTCGCTGCGCCCCCGTCTGCGCTTGCCTTCATATCCTTCTGCGTCGCCATGACAATCGGCGCGCTTTGGGAGGTGTACGAGTTCGGGATGGACCAGTTCTTCGGGTTGAACATGCAAAAATCCGGCCTTGATGACACGATGGGCGACCTGATCCTGAATGCGCTTGGCGGCATTGCCGCAAGCGTGGTGGGCTATCTCTACGTGCGTTATCGCTCCGGTGGCATTCTGGGCCGCGGATTGGAGCAGTTTATCAATCTGAACAAGAGGTACTATCGAAAGGCACTGGACCGCCTCAGACGTTAGTCTGGGGCGCGCAAGAAGGTGATCCACGTGTCGCCGTAGCGCTTGGCCTCGATCAGTTCGAATCCCTCGGGCGGGCCGGCGGCCTTGGCGTCTTCCCAGATCACTAGAGCGCCCGGGGCCAACCAGCCACCCTTCCCGGCGGCTTCAAGGGCCTTCTCACCAAGTCCCGAGCCATAAGGGGGATCGAGAAAGACCAATGTGGCCGGAGCTTCGTCCGCGGGCCCGAGTTTACAGGCATCACGGCGAACGATCCGGCACATGGCCTCTACCCTTGCCTTGGCGATGTTGCCGCTTAACAGACGAAGCGCTGTGCGCCCGTTTTCGACAAAAGTGGTGCTTTTGGCCCCGCGCGACAGCGCTTCCAACCCCAGCGCGCCGGTGCCTGCAAAGAGATCGAGCACAACTGCTTGCCCAACGGGGTCGCCGAAGCGTCCCCCTTCCAGGATGCCAAACAGGCTTTCGCGAACGCGGTCCGTCGTGGGGCGCAGATGGGCGCCAGCATCCCCCTTGCCAACGGGCGTCAGGCGAAGGCCGCGGAGCCGTCCGCCAATGATCCTCACCTCAGTAGCTCTTTCAGGTTGGTAGCCGGGTCTGCGATAACGGCCGGATCTACAGTTTTTCCTGCCTCCAGCAAGCGCTTGCCGACCATGTAGTCGCGCGCTGCATTGATCGCGTCGACGGCGACGAACCGATTGTCCTTGAAGTACCAGTGGCTGACGCTCGGTGCCGCGCCGCGCGTGACGATCCGGTCATAACCAGTTTTCAGTCCCGCGATCTGCAGCTTCAGATCGTATTGGTCGGACCAGAACCAGGGATAAGGGACATACGGCTCGTCCGCGCCCAACATATTGGCAGCAACAGCCTCGGCCTGATCAATGGCGTTCTGCACGCTTTCCAGCCGAAGCCGGCCGCCCCGATAGGGAAAAGATGCGCAGTCGCCAGCAGCCCAAACGTCTGGTGCCGATGTACGGCCCATGTCGTCGACGGCGATGCCGTTGTCACATTGGATGTTTGCGCTTTCTGCCAGTTTGGTGTTGGGCCGAATGCCAATGCCAACAATTACAAAATCAATCTCAATTTCCTGACCGTCAGTCAAAAACTCACGGGCGACGGGTCCGTCACCGGTGCGGTTTTGACTGACGG
>JAAUYH010061283.1_pt1 | contig 27526 bp, 27 predicted proteins | sample 7278061 | NCBI WGS metagenome assembly JAAUYH01 (sample SAMN14350203, study PRJNA611818) | marine sediment metagenome | isolation source: surface marine sediment (0.6m) | place: French Polynesia: Moorea | collected 2018-08
GCCCCGCCCAGGACAACGGCAACGAACACGCGATCTGCGTTCAACTGCGCCAGCAGTCGAAGTCCGCGATATCCCTTCCGAAGTGCCGTCATTGCCGTATTCCACCTTTCACTACGATTACAAGTGTAACCGAGGAATGTGGCCCCAATGCGGCATTTCAGGGGCTGAAGCGTGCTCTACCGGCTAGGGGCAGACCAGATCGTTGCCAACGGAAAAAACCATCAGCGCCAACATCAGCGTCAATCCACACGCCATGAGGTATTTGAGCGCGCGATCACTTGGGGGACGCCCTGTCACGGCCTCGAAGGCGTAAAAGACCAGATGACCGCCATCGAGGACCGGGATGGGGAAAAGGTTGATCAGGCCCACCGCTGTCGACAGAAGCGCGATGAAGTAGACGAAACTGAACCAGCCCTGGCTGGCCGCCTGCCCCGAGGTTTCAGCGATGCCGATGGGGCCCGACAGGTTACAGGTCGAGATCTTGCCCGCCACCATGTGGTACAGGCCGGAAATCGACGACGTGATGATGAACTGGATTTGGTCGACACCGTATTCCGCGGCTTCGAGAAGAGACGGCGTCGTCGCCGCAGGCTCGAACGCCAGACCGCCCGTCAGGCCGATAAGCCAGCGTGTTTCAAACCCGCCGTCCGGCAAGGGCAGATCACGCCGCGCAGGCGTCATGGTGAATGTCAGGTCCTCGCCGTCGCGCCAGACGTCCAGTGTCAGCGGTTTGCCCTCCGAGTCCCCCACCGCGTCACGCAGCTGTTCGAAGTCAAAGACCGGCTGGCCATCCACGGCGGTGATGACGTCGCCTTCCAGCAGCCCCGCTTCATCGGCTGCCCAGTTGGGCGTAACGGACGATACGTAGAGCGGATAGAGCCACGGACCCGGCACTTCGATGACCTGCCCGTCGCGTTCCACCAGAAAGGTGAGTGATGGCTGAGGCGTCAGGTCCCGGGCGAAACCGCCGAATTCTTCGGTTGCCGGGACGCGCTGCCCTTCGACTTCAAGAATCACGTCACCGGCGGCAAGGGTTTGCGCCGGTGTGTCCGGCAGGGTTCTGAGTTCATCGACGGTTATTGGATCTGCGGCAACGCCGCGGAACATCAAGAGCGCGCCGAAGATCAGGAAAGACAGGATAAAGTTGAAGACCGGACCGGCCGCGACCGTGGCCGTCCGGGCCCAAAGCGGCGCGCCGTGCATGGTCGAGCGGCGTTCGCTATCATCGAGCGCCTCCATCACGTCCGTGTCCTTATCGGACGCCGCGCCCGCATCGCCCAGAAACTTGACGAAACCACCGAATGGCAAGGCGGCGATCTGCCATTTCGTGCCGCGTTTGTCGACACGGCTGGCAAGAACCGGGCCGAAGCCGATGGAAAACACCTCGGCCTTGATGCCGGACCAGCGCCCGACGATGTAGTGGCCGTATTCGTGGATGGCGACAATAACGGACAGGGCCGCCACGAAGGCCACCAGTGTCCAGATCACGTTTCCAAAAATTGGGATCAGCCCGGCTATGTCCACGAATAATTCACTTTCTGTCGATCACTTGATTGGCCCTTGCACGCGCCATCTGGTCTGCCTCACGCACGGATTCAAGGGTAATCGCGGCGTTTCCAAGGCTTTCCCCTGACATAATTTCGATCACCTCGGCGACAATATCCGCCATTTGCGTGAAACCGATGTTTCCGGCGATGAAGGCATCGAGCGCCGCTTCCTTGGCCGCATTGAAGACGGCGCCCGCCAGACCGCCGGTTTCCATGACCTCGCGCGCCAGCGTCAGCGCGGGGTAGCGTTCCGGATCCGGGATGTGAAAGGTGAACTTGCCGACCTTGGTCAGGTCCAGCCGCTCCACCGGCAGCGGGCGGCGCTTGGGGTACGCGAGCGCGAAGCCTATGGCGTGGCGCATATCCGGCGGGCCGACGTGGGCGATCAGCCCGCCGTCGCAGTAGCCCACCAGCGCATGGATCAGGCTTTCGGGGTGCACGACGGCTTCGATCTTGTCAGGCGAAATGCCGAAAAACTCTTTGGTTTCAATCAACTCAAGCGCCTTGTTGAACATGCTTGCGCTATCGATCGTGATCCGCTGGCCCATGTCCCAGTTGGGATGTGACGAGGCTTCCGCACAGGTGGCGGTCTTGAGCTTTTCGATCGGCCATTCGCGGAAGGCACCGCCCGAGGCTGTTATGATCACGCGTTCAACCGTGTCGATGTCTTCGCCGCGAAGCGCCTGAAAAACGGCGGAGTGTTCGCTGTCGACGGGCAGTACGTCTGCGCCGTGAGCTTTCGCCGTCTGCATCAGCAAGGGGCCTGCGGTGACAAGGCTCTCCTTGTTGGCCAGCGCAAGGGTCCCGCCCTGTTCGAGCGCCTTCAGGCCGGGTGGCAGACCGGCTGCGCCAACTATTGCCGACATCGTCCAGTCGGCAGGACGGTCAGCAGCTTCCAGAAGCGCCGCTTCGCCGGCGGCGGCGTCGATACCCGTTCCGGAAAGCGCTTCTTTCAGCGCGCCATAGCACGCGTCATAGGCGGTGACGGCCACTTCGGCGCCAAAGGTTCGGGCATCGCGGGCCAGTTGATCCACGTTCCGCCCGCCGGTCAGGGCCACGACGTCGTAAGCATCGCGGTCGCGTCCGATCAGGTCGAGCGTGTTCGCGCCGATGGACCCGGTCGCGCCGAAGATCGACACCCGGCGCGTCACAGCGGTACCGGCGGGAAGTCGATGATCTGTTCGACCAGAAGCAGGAAAAGCGAGGCCCCCAGCATGGAATCGAAACGGTCGAACATGCCTCCGTGCCCCGGCAGGATAGACGAACTGTCCTTGACACCGACCGAACGCTTCAGCGCGCTTTCGGCGACGTCGCCCATTTGCCCGGCAATGGCGATGGCGATGGAAATCCCGATGATTTCAACGCCCGCGTGCCCGGCCGAGACAAACCACAGACCGATCAGGGCGGCCCCCGCCCATCCGGCAAGCGTGCCGGACCACGTCTTTTTGGGGCTGACCTTTGGCCAGAATTTCGGGCCGCCGATGACGCGCCCCGCAAAATATCCCAGCACGTCCGACGCGATCACTACTAGCGCCAGCCAGAGCATCCAGATGAAGCCGAAATCCTCGCGCAGAACGAAAATCCCGAGACCCGCGATCAGGATTGCTGAGGAAAAGAGGCTGAACCGCACCCGGTACTCCCCCAATTTCGAGATGCCGATCAGGGCAGGCAGAAAGATCAGTGGCAAGACAAGGCCCGTTGGAAACAAGGCGACCGCCACCATGACAAGGGCCGCAAGTACGCCGAGCGGCAGCGCGTTCTTGCCCGCGCCCGACATGCGCGCGACTTCCCAGACCATAAGCCCGACGATGGCCGAGACCAGGAGTTTGAAGGGCAGGCCACCGATCCACATCAGGTAAAGCCCGACGAGTGCCGCCAGACCGCCGGACGCCAGACGTTGCCAAAGGTCCCCCCACTTGCCAGGGCTTGCCTGTTCGCTCAAAGGTCATCCTCCCCGAGGGCAGTCGCCACCTGCCGCATGTTCTCTGCCCTTGTCCGGGCCCTTCTTATTGCCTCCTGCCCGGCGGTCTAGCCGGGTACGGCCCCGAACCGCCGGTCCCTTTTTGCGAAGGCACCCAGAACGCGGGCAAACTCCGACCGGTCGAAGTCGGGCCAGAGCGTGTCGACGAATTCGTACTCGGCATAGGCCGATTGCCACAAAAGGAAATTCGAGATCCGGGCTTCCCCACTTGTGCGGATCACCAGATCCGGATCGGGCAACACGTAAGTATCGAGGAAGCGCGCCAGCGTTTCGGCATCGACCGCTTCGGGGTCGATGCGCCCTGCCGCCACCTCGCGGCTGAGGCGCTTGGTGGCGCGGGCCACTTCATCGCGTCCGCCGTAGTTGAGCGCCACGGTCAGATGAACACGGTCATTGTCGCAGGTCAGAAGCTCCAGCTCGTCCATCAGGGCGACAAGCGTTTCATCCAGACGAATGCGGTCGCCGATGAAGCGCACCCGCACGCCGGAACTGACGAGGCGTTTGGTTTCGCTGGTCAGGTAGCGCTTGAAAAGCTTCATCAAGCCCGAAACCTCGGCCTGTGTGCGCTTCCAGTTCTCGGTCGAGAATGCGAAGATCGTCAGATACTTGACGCCCAGTTCCGGACAAGCCTCGACAATCTCGCGAACTCGCCTTGCGCCGGCATGATGACCGAAAAGCCGAGGCTTCCCGCGCGCCTGAGCCCAGCGACCGTTTCCGTCCATGATAATGGCGACATGTTCCGGCGCCGCGCGATCTTTTGCATTGACCAAACCGAGGTCTCCTACATTGCCCTGAGGCATAAATTACACTTGCATTATTTCTTCTTGCTTACTTTCCAGCGCCTGATCGACTTTTTCGATCGATGTGTCGGTCAATTCCTGTACGGCGCTTTCCCAGAACTTCTGGTCGTCCTCGCCCAGCCCGTCGGCCTTGGCTTTCTTGATCTGGTCCATCCCGTCACGGCGGACGTTGCGCACGGCCACGCGCGCGTTTTCGGCATACTGACCGGCCACCTTCGCAAGCTCGCGGCGACGTTCTTCGTTGAGCTCGGGGATAGGCAGCATGATGATCGTGCCGTTGAGTTGAGGATTGATGCCCAACCCACTCTCGCGAATGGCTTTTTCTGCAACGCCAACCAGCGACTTATCCCAGATGTTCACGGTAACCATGCGCGGCTCGGGCACATTGACCGTGCCAATCTGGTTGATCGGCGTGAGCGCGCCATAGGCCTCCACCATGATCGGCTCCAGCATGGAAGCCGACGCGCGCCCCGTCCGAAGCGATGCAAAGTCGGTTCTGAGACTGCCCAAAGCGCCGTCCATGCGCCGTTCCAGATCATCAAGGTCAAGTTCGAAGTCGTCTGCCATGGCCTGTCCGTCTGCCCTGTTTACAGGTTTCTGCTTCTATATCTTGAGTTTGTGTCGATTGTATAGAGCACCCGTGGCGAGGATGTGAACGGCTCATGCAGCTTGTCGGGCTCCGTAAACTTATCGATGTCAGATGGGTGCCTGTTTGGCGGCGCTTAACCTTTGTCTTTTATCGCTCGCTCCATGAAACGCGCATCGGACTTCATCGTTATTCCCGGCTTGCTCTTGATGGCGGCTCTGGCGGGCCCGGTGGGCGCCCTGGCGCTCGCTCCTAATGCGCCGCCCGATAGCCCCGTTCTTGTCATCGCGGCCGACCCCGCTGGGGTAATCGCGGCCGCAGGCGGGCACGCGGTCGGGCTTTCAAACGCCCCCTTCGCCATTCTGGCGCAAGGCGGGCCGGGCTTCGTCGACGAAGCGCGCCGCAACGGTGCGTGGATTACCACGGACGGGCGTTGGATCGCCTCACTTTGCAGGAACAGTTCGGATGAGTAGCTCCATGTCCAAGATCGAGAACGCTATCCTCCTTGCGGGGTTCATGATGATCCCGGTCATTGCAGCGGCCGGTTATATCGCTGGAAACGGCTTCATCGTCGCGCCGACAATATCGGCGGCCTTTGCCCTGTCGGGGCTTCTCAAGTTCCGCGTGTCGGAAGACCTTGGCAAGTCTGTTCTGGGGCTCGCTCTGATTGGCCAGCCCATCGCTCTGACGGCCGCATTCGCGAATCACGGATGGCAACTTGACAGCCATATGCTGTTCTTCGCCGTTCTCGCGGCTTTGATCGCGCTGGTGGATGTTCGGACAATTGTCGTCGCAACAGCCGCGATTGCGGTGCATCACCTTTCCCTGACCTTTTTACTGCCGAGCCTGGTTTACCCAGGCGGGACCCTGCTGGTGAACATTGAACGCACCGTGTTTCATGCGGTGATCGTACTTGTCGAGGCGGCGGTGCTGATCTCGACAATTCGCCGGCTGAACGCCCTGTCACAGCAGAATGAAACACAAATCGCCGATCTTGCAGCCACGCAAGGCGAAGCCGAGGCGGCTCGTGACGCGGCGATTGCGGCCCAGAGGGAGGCTCAGGAGGCGCAGCGCGCTGCGGAAGATGCAAAGAGGACCGCTGAAGATGCCTTGGCCGAAGCAGAGGAGCGGCGGCGCGAGGCCGAAGACGCCATGCAACGGACGTCCGAGTTGAAAAAAGCCGAGGCCGCTTCGTCCAAGCAGCGTGCGGAAGAGCACCAGCTTGTCGTTGGCACGCTGGGCGACTCGTTGAAACTGCTTGCCGAGGGACGGCTGGAAACACGCATTTCCTGCCCGTTTCCCGAGCAATACGAGGGGCTTCGCCGGGACTTCAATATTTCGGCGGAAAAGCTGGCAGGGGCCCTTTCGGAAGTCGTGCAACAGAGTTTGCGCATGTTGGAGGACGCCGATTCCATCAGTTTCTCGACGAGCGAAATGGCCAAACGCGCCGAACAGCAGGCCGCGCGACTGGAGGAAACCAATGCCGCGATCAGCGAGGTCAGCGGCAATGTGAGCGACACGGCCAAAAGCGCGACCGAGGCGGCAAACGCTGTCAACGGGGCAAGGGATCACACGGGCAAGAGCAGTGCGATCGTCGGGCAGGCCTCGTCCGCCATGGCAGGCATCAACACATCCGCCCAGGAGATTAACAAGATCATAGACGTGATTGACCAGATTGCGTTCCAGACGAACCTTCTTGCCCTGAACGCGGGCGTCGAAGCCGCGCGGGCGGGCGATGCAGGACGTGGGTTTGCCGTTGTGGCGTCCGAGGTCCGCGCGCTTGCGCAACGTTCGTCCGAGGCTGCCCGCGAGATCAACGACCTGATCGGCAAGAGCCAGCGACAGGTCGAGGATGGCGTCAAGTTCGTCAAGGAAACCGTAGACGCCCTTGGAGCGGTCAGTACGTCCGTCGAAGAAATCGCCACGCGGATCGAGAGCATCGCGGTCGCCGCAAACGATCAGGCGTCAACGCTGGAAGAAGTCAATTCCGCCGTATCTCAGCTTGATCACATGACACAGGAAAACGCGAGCTTGATCGACAAGACTGCCACGGGCGCCAGAGCACTCGCTTCGGTCACACGCGAGGTCGTAGCCCTGACAGAGCGGTTCGAAGTGGATGGGCAGACGCCGTCGGAAAAGATCGCGCTTGCCGGGTGACACAACCGATCGCAGTGACCCTCAGTCCTTCACGACCGTGTAGGCGCCTTCACCGGCGAGAATGCCACGAAATCCACCTGGTTCATCGAGCGAAAAGACAATGATCGGCAGCTTGTTGTCGCGGGCAAGCGCGATGGCGCTGGCGTCCATCACCTTCAGGTTCTTCTGCAGCACTTCATCGTAGCTCACCTGATCATAGCGCTTGGCGTCGGGGTGTTCGCGCGGGTCCTTGTCATAAACCCCGTCGACACCGTTCTTGCCCATGAAGATCGCCTCGCACGACATCTCGGACGCCCTGAGCGTCGCCGCCGTGTCGGTCGTGAAATAGGGGTTGCCCGTCCCGGCGGCAAAGATGCAGACCCGCTTTTTCTCCAGGTGCCGGACGGCGCGACGTCGAATGTAGGGCTCGCAGACCTGATCCATCGGGATGGCGCTGATGACACGGGTGAAGACCCCGATCCCCTCCAGTGCGGACTGCATCGCGAGCGCGTTCATGACGGTCGCCAGCATCCCCATGTAGTCGGCTGTCGTCCGTTCCATCCCCTGGGCCGAACCCTGCAACCCCCGGAACACGTTGCCGCCACCGATGACCATGCAGATCTCGACACCCATATCGTGGACGCGTTTGACCTCTTCCGCGACGCGTTGAACGGTCGGCGGGTGAAGCCCGTAGCCCTGATCGCCCATCAGTGCTTCGCCGGATATCTTCAGCAGAACGCGACGATACACGGATTTTTCGGGGTCAGACATCGGGCCACTCCTCATCGCGCTTTTACCCGGCGCGAAAATGTCGGAAAACCCGGCCAACTGCAACGAGGAAGCCATGCGCGATCTGGTGAAGAACCTGAGCCGCGAAAAGCCGGTCCTGATCGCGGGCCCGACGGCCAGCGGAAAGTCGGCTCTGGCGATGGAAATCGCGGATGCCCATGGCCGGACCGTGGTCAATGCGGATGCGCTTCAGGTGTTTTCGGACTGGCGCGTCCTGACTGCCCGCCCCAGCGCCGAGGACGAGGCCGAAGTGCCGCACGCGCTTTACGGGCATGTACCCGGCACCACGGCCTATTCCGTCGGTCATTGGCTGCGCGATCTGGCGCAATTCCTGAGCGAACCCGCCGTCATCGTCGGCGGAACCGGGCTTTACTTCTCGGCCTTGACCGAAGGTCTGGCCGAGATACCCGAGACGCCAGCCAGCATTCGGCAAGAGGCGATGGAGCGGATCGCGGCGGACGGCGCCACGGCGCTTCTGGCAGAGCTGGATGAAGCCACGGCGGCGCGCATCGACCGCCAGAATCCGATGCGCGTTCAGCGTGCATGGGAGGTTCTTGCCGCGACAGGACGTGGGCTTGCCAGCTGGCAGGACGACACCGGGCCGCCGCTTTTGCCGCTCGCGCGCACTGAAGCGCTGTTGATCGACGCCCCGAAAGACTGGCTTACCCCCCGGATCGAGCGCCGTTTCGACCTGATGCTGGGCGAAGGCGCGCTTGACGAGGCGCGAAAGAATGCGCCCGACTGGTCGCCCGATCGGCCCTCGGCCAAAGCTATCGGCGCGGCTGAACTGATCGCACACGTGCAGGGCCACATGACGCTAGATGCGGCGCGCGATGCCGCCATCATCGCAACGCGTCAATACGCCAAGCGGCAACGCAGCTGGTTTCGGGCGAGGATGAAGGACTGGCAACGGCTTGCTGCACCTGACTGATCGCAACTTCTTCTTGGTGCAAATATCCTGGTGGGGTCGGGGGAGCCAAAGCCACCCCGGCGGGTCGACGCGCACCGCGCGGCGACGTCAATTCGCCTTCAGATAGGCCACCAGAATGTCGCGCGCGGCCTGAAGGTCGCCCTTTTCCAGCATCTCGGTCACCGTGTGGATATAGCGTGTGCCAACGACGATGCCGATGGCGCGGGCCCCAGCGGCGGCTTGTTGCGCCGCCGCACCGTCCTGCCCGCCCGAACGAAGCATTGTGCGCTGGTAGGGAATTTTCTTTTTCTCGGCCAGAGCGGCAACTTCCGCCACCAGAGCTTTGTCGGCGATGAACGAGCCGTCGCGGATATGAAGCCCAAAGCCTTTTCCCTGCTCGGTCGTGCGGTCTTGCTCGGGCACGCCCGGCGTGTCGCAGGCCAGCGTGACATCGATCCCGATCCCGACATCGGGGCGCACCTTGAACGCCGCGGTGCGGGCACCGCGAAGGCCGACCTCTTCCTGCGTCGTGAAGACAACGTGTATTTCGGCCTTGGGCTTCGAGCGCCCTAGTCCCCGGATCGCCTCGATGCCCAGCCAGCAGGCGATGCGGTTGTCGAGCGCCTTCGAAACCAGCTTATCGCCCATCTCGAGGAACGGCTCGTCCATGACCACCATGTCGCCCACGTTGACGACCTCCTTCGCCTTTTCGCCAAGCCCTGTGTCGACGAAGAACTCGTGCGCCTCGGGCACCTTCTTCCGGTCCGCGGCACTCGCGATGTGAACCGGACGCCCGCCCGGGTTCATCACGGCTTTCAAATCGCCCTTTTCCGTGCACACTAGCACCCGACGCGAGAACAGGTTTCGGGGATCGAAGCCGCCAACCGGCTGCAGATAGAGAAATCCCTTGTCCGTTATGTGACTGACAAGAAACCCGATTTCGTCCATGTGGCAGAGCATCATGATCTTGAGTGGGTCCTTGCCCTTTCCTTTCCGAACACAATGCAAAGAGCCCATGGGATCGGCATCGATGCTATCGAACAAGCCATCGACTTCAGAGAGGATCAGGTCGCGGACACGCTCTTCATGACCCGGCACACCGGGGGTTTCACAAAGGCGTCGAAGAAGGTCGATGTTCATGGGCGCTCCTGGCGTTGGGCATTTGCGGTGAAGCTGACGGAAAGACGTGAAAAACACCAGCTAGGTTTAACGATTTAGTGGGAGTTTGCGCTGCATCCATGCACAATGAGTTTGTCCTGGAAGATTTCCGTCGCTCTTTTGGCGACCGTCGCGCTCGCGTGCATCGGGATGTTTCAGGCATTTTGGGGGACGGCCCAAGTCGAAAAGGGATATGACTCGATCCACGAAGTCACCGTCCCAACCCTGTCGCATCTAGAAGACATACGTTTCGCCGCAGTCACGGTCATCAGCGGCACCAGCGAGTTGGTTGCCATAGACGCCCACGCGACCGCCGCCAATCTTGAACCCGCCGTGGTGACGGACATGCTCGAAGAAGAGCTGGAAGAGATTGAAGAGGCTTTCGAAAGCCTTGATGCTGCCCTTCTGGCCTACAATCACATGGTCGAGAACTATCTGCCCGACCGCATTCCCTACAGGGATCAACTTGCCGAGCTGCGTGTCGGTCTGGAAGACGCCAGCGAAGAACTGCAGCGCGCTGTTGCAAGCGGCGCATCCAGCACGGACATCCTTGTGTGGAAAGAAGAACTGGAAGAGCTGGAAGAAGGCGTCCTGGATATCATCAGTGCCCTATATGCTTTGGAAGATGCCCGTTTGAACGCCGAACATGACGCAATTCACGGGCAGATCCACAAAAGCCTTGCCTCGATCGTCTCCAGTGTGGCGGCACTGCTTTTTATGGTGTTTGGGCTGGGGCTTCTTGCGCGGCGCGTGGTGTTGGCACCTTTGCGGGCGCTGACAGTCGCCTCGAAAAGGGTTGGCGGTGGAAACTTCGACCTTCCTCCAGAGCACAGATCGAAAGACGAAATCGGAACGCTGAACCAGGCATTTCGCACGATGATCCGCCAGATCGATCAGCTACTTAAGGACACTGCGACCGGTCGCGCCGCCATCGAAGTGAGCGAAGCGCGGTTTCGCGACTTCGCCGAAGCTTCGTCCGATTGGCTTTGGGAAACCGACAGCAAAGGACGGGTGACCTATTTCTCGGGACGGTTCACCGATCTGACGGGCGTGGAGGTTGCCTCGATCATCGGACGCCCCTTGAACGTGCTGATGACCGCATCCGGGACTGAACAACACGGGCGGAACATCGAGCTGGACAGTCAGCGCCCGATCAGAAACCTCTCGTGCGAGTACCAGGACGCGGATGGCAATCTGCGGTTCTGCCGTCTGTCGGGTCGTGCGGTTCAGGACGAAAATGGAAGCTTCCTGGGGTATCGCGGGACAGCGTCTGACATTACCGAGGAAATCGCCGCGGTCGAAAAGGTCAAGCATCTGGGGCTTCATGACTCGCTGACCGGCCTTCCCAACCGCGTCATGTTTTCCGAGCGCCTGAAACAGGCGCTGGCTTCGCGCGTTTTGAATTCCTGTGTGGTGACAGTGCTTTACCTCGACCTCGATCGCTTCAAGGAAATAAACGACACACTGGGACATGCGGTCGGCGATGCCTTGTTGATCGAAGTGGCCGAACGGCTTCGCGACCGCATGGGCGTCAACGATACCGTCGCGCGCCTGGGCGGCGACGAATTCGCCATCGTTCAGATCGCGCGATCACAACCAGAAGACGCGAGGCGGTTGTGCGAAGGGATCATCGCGGCGCTGTCGGAACCGATTACCGTTGACGGTCAGGAACTGCAGACCGGCGCAAGCATCGGCGTCGCCATCGCTGATGCGCAGGAAACAAGCGACGTCAATCTGCTACGGAATGCCGACATCGCCATGTACCGAGCGAAAAACGACGGTCGCAACTTGTACCGGTTCCACGACATCGAGATGAACATCGAACTGCAGCAACGCCACGAGACCGAGGCCGCGCTGCGGCAGGCGATCGACAAGAACGAGCTGGAGGTTCACTATCAGCCGCTGTTCGACGCGCGATCACGGGACATCATCGGTCTGGAAGCGCTTCTGCGCTGGAGACGGGACGGCAACGAGCTGATCCCGCCAAATGCGTTTATCCCGATGGCCGAAGAAACCGGGTTGATCGTCCCCATCGGGGAATGGGTGCTCAGGCGGGCTTGCGAAGATGCCTCTGCCTGGCCGAACCTGTTTGTGGCCGTTAATTTGTCGCCACTCCAATTCCTGCATGATGGTTTGGCGCGAACCGTTGCCGAGACCCTGCGCACGACCGGCCTGCCCCCACATCTGCTTGAACTCGAAATCACCGAGAGCGTGTTCCTTGAAAAAACAGATGCCGCGATGTTCCAACTGGACGCGCTGAAAGAACTGGGCGTCCGGCTGGTCATGGATGATTTCGGCACCGGCTATTCGTCGCTGAGTTATCTGCAGCGCTTTCCTTTCGACAAATTGAAGCTGGACCGGAGTTTCGTCTCGGCCATCGAGCACGACCAGAACTCGGCCGAAATTGCGCGCACCGTCCTGCGGCTTGGGCACGTGCTGGGGATGTCGACCACGGCGGAGGGTGTCGAAACCGAAGCTCAGATCGCGGCGCTCCGAAAAGAGGGCTGCGACCAGCTTCAGGGCTTCTATTTCAGCAAGGCTGTCCCGAAAGAAGACCTGGCGGAATACCTGAAACCGAAGCCCGCGCCCCGCGCGCGAAAGAAGCGGCGTGCGGCCGGGACCAGATCAAAGCGGCCAAATCAACGGAATTAAGGTCGCCGCGATCAACCCCATGGTCAGGTTCAGCGGCAGGCCAACGCGCAGAAAATCGGTGAACCGGTAGCCGCCGGGGCCATAGACCAGCATGTTCGTCTGATATCCGATCGGTGTCGAAAAGGCCGCCGAGGCCGCAACCATGACGGCAATCACGAGGGGCCGCGGATCAACGCCCAGGGATGCCGCAAGTCCGATGGCAATGGGCGTGACAACGACCGCAACGGCGTTGTTCGATACAAGCTCGGTCAGGATGGACGTCAGCAAATAGACCGCCCAAACCATGGCCCAGGGCGGCAACCCGGCAAGATATGGCGCGACTGCTTCAACGATCAGCACGACCGCGCCGGTGGCCTGCAGCGCCGCACCGATGGCCAGCATGGAGAAGATCAGCGCCAAAAGACGCCCGTCGATCACCGAAAACGCCTCGTCCGCGTCAATGCAACGGCTGAGGAAGAGGACTGCAACCGCAATGATGGACAGCGCCAGGATCGGCGCAACGCCAAAGGCCGCCAGAACGACGATGCCCGCCAGGGCCAGAATGGCGACAGGCGCATGGCGGCGGCGATAGGCGCGCTCGGTGGGCTGGGCCACATTCACGAGGCCTGCATCCGCCGCGAGCCGCGCGATGTCCTCGGCCGCGCCTTCCAGAAGCAGCGTGTCGCCCACACGCACCACCAGATCATCCAGCTTGCGACCGATGTTCTGGTTCTTTCGATGCACCGCCAGCGTATAGACACCGTACCGACGTCTCAGCCGCAGACTGCCAAGCGACCGCCCGACGATGGTCGCGCCGGGCGTGATGAGCACTTCGACCGTCGTCGTTTCGACCGAGGAAAGCTTGTCGACAAGCCGGACGTCGGGGCTTTCTTGCAGGCCCAGAAGCTCTTCCATTTGTGTTCGAAGGACGACCCTGTCACCGGGTTGAAGAGTGACCTCTCCCAACGCTCGCCGAAGCGACCGATCGCCCCTGAGCACGTCGACCAACCGCACACCGTCCCGCTTGAAAAGATCGACCTCGGTGACCTTTTGCCCGACAAGTGCGCTGTCCTCGGGAAGCGCCGCTTCGGTGAAAAACTTGCGCTTTGTCCCATCGGACAGGAGGCTCGCCATGCTGTCACGCTCCGGCAGAAGGCGGACGGCGACGAACCGAAGGTAGATCGCGCCCCACAAGACCAACACGATGGCCAAGGGCGTAACCTCGAAGATCGAAAACGGCTTGAGCCCTTCGGCACGCGCCACCCCATCGACCAGAAGGTTGGTCGAGGTGCCGATCAAGGTCAGCGTTCCGCCGACGATCGCCGCGTAGGACAACGGGATCAGCAGTTTGCTGGGGGCCACGCCCAGTTTCTTGGCCAGTTGCACAAAGACCGGGATCATCACCAGGACCACAGGCGTGTTGTTGACGAAGGCCGAGGCCAGGACCACCAGACCCATCAGGGCCCCGATGGCGACGGCGGGGTTCGTATCCGCCTTTGCCTCGGCCATGCCGGTGAACCACGCGAGCGCGCCCGTGCGCACAAGCGCCCCCATCACAATGAACATTGCCAGGATGGTCCAGGGGGCCGGGTTCGACAGAACCTCGATGGCGTCGGCGTAAGGCAGGATGCCCAGCCCCAGAAGCACGGCGACGCCTGCGATGGCTGTCACTTCGGGCGGGTAAAGCTCGCTCAGAAAGAGGGCAAACATGCCCGCGACGACCAGAAGCGCGAGGATCGCCTGCGTGTTTTGGGACAGGGAAAGAAGATCAGCCATTCTACCCGAGTCTTGCCGGATTTCGCGGGCGCTTCAAGCGTCGCAACGGTTTAGCCCGTCTGCGGCACCTGCCCGCCATCGCGCACAGGCGTGATACTTTTGGCGAGTCCGGTGCGATCATCCGTTTCGACAAGAGCGCCACAGAGGCTTGCTTCGCCCATGGCCGGTTGGAAACGGCCCCTGCCCATGCCGGTGACGAAGCGTCGAAGCGGTTCGTCCTTGTCCATTCCGATGACCGAGTTGTAGTCGCCGCACATGCCCGCATCCGTCAGATATGCCGTCCCCTTGGGCAAAAGCATCGCATCCGCCGTGGGTACATGGGTGTGGCTGCCGATCACGGCGCTTGCCCGGCCATCGCAGAAGTGCCCCATCGCCATCTTTTCCGACGTCGCTTCGCAGTGGATGTCCAAGAGGCTCGCCTGCACCAAACCGCCAAGGGGGTGTTGCTTCAAGACGGTTTCGACTGCGGAAAACGGATCGTCGAAGGGCCGCTTCATGAACACTTGACCCAGCACCTGCGCCACAAGCACCTTGCGCCCGCCCGGCGCGTCATAGACGCGCGCGCCGACGCCCGGTGCGGCTTTGGAAAAGTTCATTGGGCGAAGAATGCGCGGTTCGCGTTCGATACCGGCCAGCATGTCGCGCTGGTCGAAAGCGTGATCGCCCAGCGTCAGCACATCCGCACCTGCCTCCAGAAGCGCCTTGGCGTGATCGACCGAGACACCGATGCCAGAGGTCGCGTTTTCGGCATTGAGAATAACGAAATCGACCTTGAGACGCGCGCGCAAATCCGAGAGGCGACCAGTGATCGCCGCACGGCCCGCGCGGCCCACGACGTCACCAAGATACAGAAGTCGCATGTCGGTCAGCTAGCCCCCTGCCCGCGCCAAGGCAAGGGGCGCGGCCAAAATATATTGGTTCTGCTATCTGTCGAACCGATGCACAGACGCCTCGGTGACGATGGCATCGAGTGGCTGGTCAGTCGGCTCGGTCGGCAGGGCATGGTCGGATCTCTGCGCCTCGAACGCGAAACCAATGGCCGTGACCGGTCCCTCCCCCCTCAGATGAGCCAGCGTGCGGTCATAATGCCCGGCACCGTAACCAAGACGATGACCGGCGGCATCAAAAGCGAGCATGGGCACAACCAGCGTCTTCGGCACGACCGGGGTTTCATCGACCGGCACGGGCACGCCGAACCCATCCGCTTCCATCTTGGCGCCCAGCGTCCATCGGCGAAAGGTCAACACCGCGTGCCCGTGTGTCAGCGGCAGGCAGACGGTGGTATGCTGGCTCAGCGCCTCCATCACCGGGCGCGGGTCGATCTCGGTCCGGATGGGCCAGTAGAAAGACACGGGGCCCGGCATGTCTGCCAAAGCTTCGCTCAAGCGGCGCTGCGCGCGCGTCTGGTCCACCGTTTCAAAGGCTTCTGCCCGGCGGGCAGCCATGTCCTTGCGCAGGGTTTTCTTGTCCATCAAAGCAGCACCACCGAGGCGAGACCGAGGAAGGCGAAGAAGCCGACCACATCCGTGACAGTGGTGACGAATGTGCCCGACGCCAGCGCCGGGTCGATGCCAGCCTTGTCGAGCGCCAAGGGGACCAGCACGCCGGAAAGCCCCGCCACCAGCAGGTTGACCACCATTGCGACCGCGATCACCACCCCGATCATGGGCGCGCCGAACCAGATCAGCCCGACGATGCCCATGATGACGGCAAACACGAGGCCATTGAGAAGCCCCGCAACGCCTTCGCGCCGGATAACGCGGAGCGCGTTGGAGCCGGTGAGGTCGCGCGTTGCGAGCGCGCGCACGGCGACGGTCATCGACTGTGTTGCGGCATTCCCGCCCATCGAGGCCACGATGGGCATCAGCACGGCCAGCGCCACGACCGCGGAGATCACGTCTTCGAAAAGTGCAATCACGATCGAGGCCAGAATGGCCGTGGCAAGGTTGACGGCGAGCCAGGGGAAGCGGCGTTTGACGATCTCGAGCGTCGAGTTCGAAAGGCTCTCGGCGCCGACACCGGCCAGACGAAAGACGTCCTCTTCATGCTCTTCGTCCAGAACCGCCATCGCGTCATCGATTGTGATGACACCGGCCAGCCGCCCGTCGGCATCCACGACAGGGGCCGAGATCAGGTGGTATTGGTTGAAAGCATAGGCGACGTCGCCCTCGTCCTCGTCCACGGAAAACGTCCGAAAACTGTCTTCGGCGATATCCGCGAGAAGCGTTTCCCGCGACGAGGACATGAGGCGACCAAGCGTCACATACCCCGTAGGTTGGTGGCGCGGATCGACGAGGATCACATGGTAGAACTGTTCGGGCAGTGCTTTCTGCGCGCGCAGATGGTCGATGGCATCGCCGACCTGCCAATGCGCGGGCGCGGCCACGACCTCGCGTTGCATCAGGCGACCGGCGGAGAACTCCGGGTACGCCAGAGCCTGTTCGACGGCGACGCGGTCGCCGCGATCCAGCACGTCGAGAAGCGCTTCCTGTTGCGGCTCGTCGAGGTCTTCGAGAATGTCGACGACGTCGTCCGACTCCAGTTCGCGCACCGCTTCGGCAAGTTGCTCTTTCGGCAGGAAATCGATGATGCTTTCGCGCAGGTCCTCGTCGATTTCCGACAACACCCCGCCGTCAATCAGATCGCCGGCGAGGCCCAGAAGCTCAAGCCGCTCGCCGTCGTCCAGTTGTTCGAAAAGGTCAGCGATGTCAGCGGGATGCAACGGATCAAACAACTCGCGCAGGCGGTCATCGTCACCGGTCGCAATCGCCAGCCGCACGCTCGCGACCAGTTCGCGGTCCAGCGCGTAATCGACTTCCAGCCCTTCGTCCTGGTTGGCTTCGGCTTGCTCGCTCATCGCTGCCTCCTTGGGGCTGGGCTGCTGCGCTTTGTATCTAGCGCGCCCCATGGACAAGCTCAACGCGACATGGCTACTTCACCGCATGGATGAAACCGGCGAGATCCTGATTGGCCAGACGCTTGTGCTGGACGGCCCTGACCCCGAAGCGGCGGTTTTCGACAGCCGGGGCGGCGTGTTTGTTGCGGGGGGATTTGTACGGGACGTCGGGTCGGCGGATGTTCTTCGCGAACGGCACAGAGAGGCGCGGGTCACGGACTATGGCGACGGGTTGATCCTGCCCGGTTTCATCGATGCGCATGTGCATTATCCGCAAACGGCGATCATCGCGAGCTGGGGCAAACGGCTGATCGATTGGCTGAACGACTACACCTTTCCCGAGGAGCTGCGGTTTGGCGACGCCGCCTATGCGGCCGAGATCGCCGCGCGGTTTTTCGATCTTTCGCTGGGCGCAGGGACGACGACGGTGGCGAGTTATTGCACGTCCCATCCTGAAAGCGTGGAGGCCTTCTTTGCCGAGGCGCGTGCCCGCGGCGTCCGTGCTGTTGCGGGCAAGACCTGCATGGACCGGAACGCGCCCGATGGGCTTCTGGATACCGCGCAGCGTGCGTACGACGAAAGCAAGGCGCTGATCGAGCGATGGCGTGGGCAAGGTCGGCTGGGCTACGCGATCACGCCGCGGTTTACGCCGACATCGACGCCTGAGCAATTGGAGGCCCTTGGCGCGCTCTGGAAAGAGCACCCGGATTGCCTGATGCAAACGCATCTGTCCGAGCAAACCGACGAAGTGGCCTGGGTCGCGGCGCTTTCCCCGGAGGCGCGGGATTATCTGGACACCTACGAGGCCGCCGGGCTTTTGGGAAAGCGCGCGGTGTTCGGCCACGCGATCCACCTGACCCCGCGCGAACGCGACCGGCTGGCCGAGGTCGGTGCAGCGTTGGCCCACTGCCCGACGTCCAATACTTTCATCGGCTCGGGGCTGTTCGACATGGGGCTTGCCGAACGGATGGCGGTGGGTCTGGCGACGGACACAGGTGGCGGGTCATCCTTCTCGATGCTCCGGACCATGGCCGCGGCTTATGAAATTGCGCAATTGAGAGGCGAGGCTTTGCACCCGGCGCATCTTCTTTGGCGTGCGACGGGAGGATCGGCGGAAGCGCTTCGGCTGGACGACAAGATCGGGCGGCTCAGGCCAGGGATGGAAGCCGATCTGGTCGTTCTGGATCTGGCCTCGACGCCCGGCATCGCGCAGCGATCGGCGCGGGCCGAGACAATCTGGGAGGCGGTTTTTCCGACCATCATGATGGGCGACGACCGGGCGATCCGGGACGTGCGCATTGCCGGCCGCTCCGCATGCTGACATTCGCAATCGCTGTTCTGTTTCTGGTGGGCACGCCCGGCCCGGGCGTGCTGTCGTTGGCGGGCGTCGGGGCCGCTTACGGCTATCGCGACGGGCTCAGGTACATGATCGGCCTGTTTCTGGGGAACAACCTGGTGGCGCTTGCCGTGCTGTCGGGGCTGGCGGCCCTCATGTTGGCCGAACCTGCGCTGCGGAACGTCCTGGCCGTGGCCTCGGCGGCCTATCTGTTGTTCCTTGCCTACAAGATCGCATTCGCAGGCGCCCGCGTGGCCTTCATCGAACGACCCACGCCGCCCGGGATTTGGGGCGGCATCACGCTGCAAGTCATCAATCCCAAGGCCTATGCGGTGAATACCGCGATCTTTTCGAACTTTCCATTCATGGCCGACACCCCGGGACTGGAAGCCGCGCTGAAGTTGTTGATCTTCAACGCACTCTGGATCGTTTTGCATCTCTTTTGGCTGTGGCTGGGCGTGACGATCCGGCGGCTGAACTTGCCCGAACGCCGCCAGCGTGCGATTAATATGGGCATGGCGCTGGCGATGTTGGGTGTGGTCGTTCTGGCGGCTTGGACGGCGTTCTAACCGGAGAGCTTCGCCACCGCATGCCATGCTGCCTCTGCCGCGATGGGTATGTCCAGCGTCGTGCACTGTCCGTCCGCAACGATCCGGCGTCCTTCGACGAAGAGGTCCCGCACCCGGCGCGGTCCGGCCAGGACCAGCGCTGCCGGGTCCCAACTGCCCGCGCTATCGATGCCGGAGACATCCCAGACCGCCAGATCGGCGCGACAACCGGGTGCAATCCGGCCGATGTCGTCGCGGTTGAGCGCCTTGGCGCCGCCCGTTGTGGCCAACTCCAGCGCTTCACGCGCGGACATCGCGTCCGCGCCGCTGGCGACGCGCTGAAGCAACATGGCCTGGCGCGCCTCACCGATCAGGTTCGCCTGATCGTTCGACGCCGAGCCATCGACGCCAAGCCCGACCGTGACGCCCGCGTCCCGCATGGCGCGCACGGGCGCAACGCCCGATCCCAGCCGACAATTCGAACAGGGACAATGCGCGACGGCTGTGCCCGTCCTGGCGAAAAGCGCGATCTCGCCCGCGTCCAGCTTCACGCAATGGGCGTGCCAGACATCGGGGCCCGTCCATCCCAGGTCCTCGGCATAGGCGCCGGGGCGGCAACCGAATTGAGCAAGCGAATAGGCCACGTCTTCGTCGTTTTCGGCCAGATGCGTGTGCAGCCCTACGCCTTTGTCGCGCGCCAGAAGCGCGGCATCGCGCATGAGCTCGCGGCTGACCGAGAACGGCGAGCAAGGGGCCACGGCGATCCGCAGCATCGCGCCCGGTGTTGGATCGTGGAAGGCATCGATCAGGCGGAGCGTGTCTTCGAGGATATCCGCCTCGCGCTCGACCAGCGCGTCGGGCGGCAATCCGCCCTGGCTGTCTCCGATGGACATCGCCCCGCGTGTCGCATGGAACCGCAGGCCGATCTTGGCCGCAGCCTCGATCGTGCCATCAAGCCGCGCGCCGTTCGGGAAGAGATAGAGGTGATCGGAACTGGTCGTGCAGCCCGAAAGCGCCAGTTCGGCCAGCCCAAGTTCGGCCGAGAGGCGCATCTCCTCCGGGCCGAACCGCGCCCAGATCGGATAGAGCGCGCGGAGCCATCCGAAAAGCAGCGCGTCCTGCGCGGCGGGTAGTGCGCGCGTCAGAGTCTGGAACAGGTGGTGGTGCGTGTTTACGAGGCCGGGTGTGATGACCGTGCCCGTGGCATCATGTACCTCGGCGCCCTCGGCGGACAGGTTCGGCCCGACATCTGTGATGCAGCCATTCTCAAAACGCACGTCGGACTGCGTCAGATCGGGGCCATCCATGGTCAGGACATGCTTGGCACCTTTCAGCAGGACCGCCGTCATGGGTTCAAGAGCGCCATTGCTGCGGCGTGCAACTCCGGCGTGGCGGCGGCGAGCGCCCGCCCGCCGTAGTGAACCGGCGCCCCTTCCCAATTTGTGACGAGGCCGCCTGCGGCCTCGATCACCGCAATGGGCGCCTGGATGTCGTAGGCTTGCAAGCCTGCTTCGATCACCAGGTCGATCTGCCCTGCCGCGAGAAGCGCATAGGCATAGCAATCGCAGCCATAGCGCGTCAGACGCGCCGCCTGAGAGACGCGGGCAAAGGCCGCCCCTTCGTCCGCCGTCCCGACTTCGGGGAAGGTCGTAAAAACGATCGCCTCTGCAAGGTCGATGCCGTTTCGCACCGCCAAATCATGCTGTCCTGATGGACCGGTCATTGTTCGGCGGCCCAGACCGCCCATGAAACGCTCGCCGATGTAAGGCTGGTCGATCAGCCCGAGCTTGGGACCCATCTCGTCGCCCGCGGCGATCAGTGTGCCCCAGGTCGGCGTGCCGCTGATGTAACCTCGCGTGCCATCGATGGGGTCGAGAACCCATGTCACACCGCTGGTGCCCACAACGTTTTCAAACTCTTCGCCGACAATCCCATCGTTCGGGCGGCGGTCGGCAAGGACGTCGCGCATGACCTCTTCGGCGCGGCGATCCGCAATCGTGACTGGATCGAAGCCCTCGGACTTACTTTCAGCAGTCAGCGCGGCGGCGCGAAAATGGGCAAGCGTTTCGGCTCTGGCGCGGTCCGCCAGAGCCTCGGCAACGTCCCATAAATCAACATTGAAAGTATTCATGACGGCCCGAACTACTCTGCCTTGCGCTTAGGCAGGGAGATGAGGGCCGTCAAGTCGCGGTTAAACGACGTCGCTCAGGACCCTTGCCAGTTCGAAAAGCCGCCGACGCTGCGTTTCCGGGATGGCATAATACGAGCGGATTAGGTCCAACGCTTCTTTGTCTTTCAGGATATCCAACGGGATATCCGCATTCGGAACCGGCTCGGCCACCGCATCTTCACCGTTCAACCCGTCGAAGAAGAAGCTGACCGGTACGGAAAGTGACGAGGCGATGTCCCACAGCCGAGACGCGGAAACGCGGTTCATACCAGTTTCGTACTTCTGAATCTGCTGAAACTTGATACCCACGCTCTCGGCCAATTGCTGCTGTGTCATGCCGACGAGCCATCGTCTGTGCCGGATCCGCTTCCCGACGTGAACATCAACTGGGTGCTTCATTGCAAAACGCTCCCTTTCAACTTTAAGGCAGGTATGATCGACAGAAACTCAACTGACTAGTTGTCTTTTTGGCCAATCTTTCAGGTTTCTTGCAACTTTGGTCCGTTGTGCACGGTCACAGCCCTGCCTTGCATGAGAAGAAGTGTATTCGCTTTACGCGTGCTTCGCAAACGCTGGCATTCCATAACGCCGTAAAATATATCTCAAACTATTCTGAAACTTATCAATCGATGTGGATAACAATTTGCACGCTGTTGTCGTGAAATCCATCGGAGACGTTGAAATCGTTGACGATTGGCAGCCTCCGCAAGTCGGTTCAGGTGACGTGAAGGTAAAGACGTTGGCCTGTGGACTGAATTTCGCCGATCTTTTGATGATCAAGGGAGATTACCAGGACACGCCAACGATGCCCTTTGTGCCAGGAATGGAGATCTGTGGCGAGATTATTGCTACAGGTCAGGATGTTAGGGCGTTTTCTACAGGTGACCGAATCACCGCGTTCTGCCAGAGCGGCGGATTGGCCTCCGAAACGGTCGTTTCAGCCGCCCGATGCGTCCGTGCGCCAAGTGCGATGCCGGATGAAGTCGCCGCCGGCTTTCAGATCACCTATGGCACGTCGCATCTGGCGTTGGACCGTCGCGCGCGGCTTCGCCCGGGCGAAACCCTTCTGGTCCTTGGCGCCGCTGGCGGTGTCGGTCTGACCGCAGTTGAAATCGGCAAGGGCATGGGCGCGCGGGTGATCGCTGTCGCGCGGGGAGCGAAGAAACTGGAAATCGCCACTCAAGCCGGCGCGGACGAGGTAATCGATGCCACAAGCGATAATCTGTTGACCGCGTTCAAGTCGCTCGGACCCATCGATGTTGTCTATGACGCTGTTGGAGGCGAGATGGGTCAGGCCGCGCTCCGCGCGCTTGCGCCGGAAGGGCGATATCTGGCGATTGGCTTTGCCAGCGGCACCGTGCCCGAGGCCAAGCTGAACCACCTTCTGGTAAAGAACATCGATGTTATCGGGTTCTATTGGGGTGGCTATCTGAGGTTCAACGCGGACGCACTGAAGACTAGCATGTCGACGCTTTTCGAATGGTATAAAAGCGGCAAGATATCACCTAAAATCAATCACGTACTGCCACTTTCTCAAGTCAAAGAAGGCTTGGAACTGCTGAGAACCCGCACATCCACGGGCAAAGTCGTGATCACGCTGTAAGCGCCAGCTGCGGTGCCTGATAGGCGCGGCGGATCAGCTCGATCAAATCCTCGAGTACGGCCGACCGCGCGGTTTCCTTGGCGTAAAGGTTTATCTTGAACGACCCCAGATCGGGCAAGGCGCCATTGTGGGCGATCCGTTCCAGTTGCGGCGGCGATGTTCCATCAAGCATCGACAGAACCGCAAAGTCGGCCGAGGCGGTCGCGGTCACAGTCGAGGTCGAATCCGAGTCGACGGCCATTTCCCAGGGGATGCCTTCCCGGTCCAGCGCCGACTGCATGGGCCGCCGAAAGGTACACTGCGGCTCAGATGCCAAGGGCAAGGGCCGACGCTGCCACGCCGTGCCACCCGGTGCACCGTACCAGACCAAGGGCTTTTCAATCAGCGTCTCGCCCTCTTCCCCGCAAACCTGCTCGGTCGTCAGGATAACGTCGCATTCGGCATCGCTGAACATCCGCCGCAATCGAATTGTCGCCGACGACAAGAGTTGAAGGCGCATGCGGGGATGTTCGGCGCGGAACATTTTCAAGACACGCGGGATCGCCGGATAGACAATGTCATGGGGAACACCAAGAACGATCGTCCCTTCGAACGCATCATCCGTCATGCGGCTGTAGATTTCATCGTTCAAAGACAACAGCTTACGCCCATAGCTTAACAGCTGCTCTCCGGCACTCGTCAGGCCAATCGTCCGCCCCGTGCGATCCAGAAGGTTCTGGCCGAGGTTCTCCTCAAGACGTTTCAACTGCATCGAGACCGCCGATTGCGTCAGATTGAGCGCCGAGGCCGCGCGTGTCACGCCGCCAGTATCCGCGACCGTGACAAAGGACCGAAGCGCCGTCATGTCGATGTTTCTTGGCATATCACGTTCCCTGATGGATCACTTCAAAAACATTCGTTTTCAATATGTATCAGACTCTGACAATACATCAAGCATAACGATGAGAGTATCGGAAATCATCAAGAATTCAGAAAGGAGACTCCTATGGCCACGAAAACGACGCACCTCAGCCGCACGCCACGCCTGTACGATCGGGCCGGTTTCATGGGGTCCCTTGGAAAGCTCGCACTTGCCTACTCGATCTGGCGCGAACGCCAGCACCTGGCGACGCTGGACGACGCCCTGTTGAAGGACATTGGCAAGACCCGCGACGAGGTTGAGCGGGAAGCAAACCGCCCGGTTTGGGATGCACCCGCCCGCTGGTTCCTCTAAAACCACAAGTCGTTAACGATTACGGGCAATTCTCTGCTGCTAACAGTTGAAATGCCGGCAATTCCGACCAATATTATCAGAGGAATTGCCGGTCTTCCGGCTATGGGAACAACAGCTAAGCAGGAGAGAGCATTCAATGGCTGAATATGAGACCATCCGCCCGAGCGTGACGGGTGTCCGCACGGCCGAGATTGATCAGGGCCTTCGCGCCCACATGAACAAAGTTTACGGCACCATGTCGATTGGCATGCTGATCACCGCTGCCGCGGCCTGGGCCATTTCCGGCCTTGCCGTGACGGAAACCGGTGAACTCAGCGGGCTGGGTCAGGCGATCTATCTGTCGCCGCTGAAGTGGGTGATCATGTTCGCCCCCCTTGCCTTTGTCTTCTTCGGCTGGGGTGCCCTTCTGCAGCGCGCCTCTGCGGCTGTGGTGCAACTCGGCTTCTTTGCGTTTTCCGCACTGATGGGCCTGTCGTTCAGCTCGATCTTTCTGATCTTCACCGATTACTCGATCGTGCAAACGTTCCTGGTGACGGCGATCGCGTTCGCGGGGCTCAGCCTCTGGGGCTACACCACGAAGCGTGACATCTCGGGTTGGGGCTCGTTCCTGATCATGGGCGTCATCGGCATCATCGTCGCGATGGTCATCAACCTCTTCCTGGGCTCCCCTGCCCTGATGTTCGCCATCTCGATCATCGGTGTACTGGTCTTCGCGGGCCTGACGGCTTGGGAAACGCAGAACATCAAGACGACCTATGTCGCGCACGCGACACATGGCGATCAGGAGTGGTTGGACAAGGCGGCCTATGACGGTGCGCTTGGCCTCTACATCAGTTTCCTGAACATGTTCCAGTTCCTGCTGATGTTCATGGGCAACCAGGAATAACAGAAAAGAACGCGGTATCTTCGAAGGGCCGGCCTTGCGCCGGCCCTTTTCGTTGCCCCCGGCGCACCGGTTTCGTATGACGTGTCCAGAGGGACGAGACGCGCATGCCAGACACCATAATCGACCGCTGCGAAGCCAAGGGGCTGCGCCTGACGGACCAGCGCCGCACGATCGCCGCCGTGCTGGAAGAGGCGGACGATCATCCGGATGTCGAGGAACTTTATGCCCGTTCCAGCGCCGTCGATCCCAACATCTCGCTGGCCACGGTCTATCGCACCGTGAAGCTCTTCGAGGAGGCGGGCATTCTGGAGAAGCTCGAGTTTGGCGATGGCCGTGCCCGTTATGAAGACGCCGAACGCGAACACCACGACCATCTGATCGACTTGAACTCGGGCGAGGTCATCGAATTCGTCGATGACGAAATCGAAGCCTTGCAGGAGAAAATCGCGGCCAAGCTTGGCTATGAGCTCAAAGGCCACCGGATGGAGCTTTACGGTGTGAAGCGGAAGTGATCCGCCTGCCCTATCTGATGGCAGTTCTGCTGCTGATGGCGACGGCGGGCTGGCTTTACTTCATCGGGCGCGAGCCGATCTGCACCTGCGGCACCATCAAGTTCTGGCACGGCGAGACGATGAGTTCAGAGAACTCGCAACACATCTCTGACTGGTACGTCTTCAGCCACGTCATTCACGGCTTCTTGTTCTATGCCGCGCTTTGGTTCGTGGCCGGACGGCTGAGCCTTGGGTGGCGGTTTTGCATCGCGACCCTGATCGAGTGCGCCTGGGAAATCGTGGAGAACGGCGAGGCCGTGATCGAACGCTACCGCTCTGTCACAATCTCGCTCGACTACTACGGCGACAGCGTGCTGAATTCCGTGTTCGACGTCGTCGCCATGTGGGTTGGCTTCGCCATGGCCCGCGTCCTGCCGGTCTGGCTGACCGTGCTGATCGCGCTCGGTTTCGAGATCATGACCGCCATCGTCATCCGCGACGGCCTGGCACTCAACGTGTTGATGTTGGTTTACCCGCTGGAGGCAGTGATGGAGTGGCAGAGCCGGTAAGGGCGAGGTACCAGCTGGAAATATTCTGCGCTCTCGAAAAAGGCCGGTTAGAGCCCGAAATGGACGTTGATCATTCCATTCGAAGCCCTTCTTCCTCAAGCAGAAGTTTGACAAATATCAATGCCAGGAAGCGGCAGACCGCCGAATGTGCTCAAGTCCTGCGAGGTAGATGCCCGCTTGCCCGTTTCAGAACTTGGGGAATGCGGTGGGCTCTCACTGGACCGTGAGTTTGAGGATGCGTCGACATCTTCGAGGGCGGTCGGCGTGGATCGCTTATGGCGTTGGGGGGAGGAAGATGGCTTTTTTTCGAACAACGGTTGCCGCGTTATTCGCCACAGGTCTTGCGGGCATTGTGTGTGCCCAGTCGGTTATTGGAACTGGAGAGCCGGGATCACTGACCAACAACCTTGGCTACGTTGTCGCCACAGTTGCGACACAGAGGGCCGGTGTCGACATGCAGGTTCGATCCTGCGACACCCCCCAAGAGTGTCTTACGCTGACTGGATTGGGCGAGATCACCTTCAGCCTCAACAATATCCAGGAACTCAGGGCCGCCGTGAGCGGCACCGAGCAGTTCGACGGCGCAGGCCATCCCGACCTGAGGGCGGTGGCGCGCCTGATCGATGTTCGTCCAGCTATGTTCGTGCGTGACGATTCCGGTATCAACAGCATTGCTGAACTTGCTGGCAAACGCGTTCCAGTCGCCTACGGAGACCAGATGACCGAGCGCGACGCCGTTATTGCGCTCTTAGCGGCCGGAGGCCTGAGCGCCGCTGATGTCCTTGGGGTCGAGTATTCCGATATTGGAGAGGCTACGGCCGCTTTCCAGGCGGGCGAGGTGGACGCCATGATGGCCCACGTATTCGATTTGTCCTTAGTCGGCGTCGACAGGGCCCTTGGTGCCGAAAGAGGGCTCAAGGCGGAAACCCAAATGAAGATGTTGCCGGTCCCCGACGACTCGGAGGCGCTATCATCCATAACCGCGGCATTCCCCGGAGCCTCAATCGTCATCACAAGCCCTCTAGAGGGCAGACCGGGCTTTGAGCGCATACGAAACACGCGGCTCCCCGGAGTCCTTCAAGAGACCAGAACCATGTCCTACGGCATATTGCTCGTCGCGAGTACGGCGGCCGACGAGGAACTTGTCCACAAGCTGGTCAGTGCGCTGGCGGCCAACCGTGATGCTTTCCTCGTGACAGGCGATCCGCAGTACGTGTCTTTTGACAAGAGAGAGATGGCCAAGCGCTACAATAAGGTCGAGTATCACCCGGGTGCCGTACGCTACTATGACGAAGCAGGTCTCTGGACGGAAAACTGAGCAATCCGGGAAGTCGTCTTCGTCCGCTTACCGGACCCACCCTAGCCGGCCCTCTTCAGCGCCAGCACCGCGTTCAGCCCGCCGAAAGCGAAGGCGTTGGAGAGGACGTGATCGACTTTCGCCTCCCGCGCTTCGTTCGGGACGACGTCCAGCGCGCATTCCGGGTCGGGCTCTTCATAGCC
>JAAUYH010109984.1_pt1 | contig 27448 bp, 14 predicted proteins | sample 7278061 | NCBI WGS metagenome assembly JAAUYH01 (sample SAMN14350203, study PRJNA611818) | marine sediment metagenome | isolation source: surface marine sediment (0.6m) | place: French Polynesia: Moorea | collected 2018-08
TCAGAATCAACAACCCGCGATCGGTCGTCACTTGAGCGGGCAACCAAGGAAACGGATGGTACAAGGTGGCGATGCCTGCTTTTTCGGCCACTGCTATCGCGTTCAGCATCTGGATCAGGTTGTTTCCGAACTGCCCGGCCGGCGGTACCCAGAAGTAATCGAGCTTGCCGCTCGCGGCCCTTGCGAGATCACCGCAAATCTCGAACCTTCGATTAACATAAAAGAAGCGTCGTGCTGGCGCAGGGTCGTACGGGATTGTAGTAACCCCGAGTTTGTCGCACACCGCTGCCTCGGCGCGTGCCAAGAGAGCCAGATCAACATCTGGCGGTACTCTGGGGGCAACATCCGCAAAAACCGGCTTTGAAACGATGTTCATCCGATGAGCTGGACCGGTCGGATACGGATTGGCGGACGGGGCAGTGATATCGGAGCTTGGATTCAACGGCGCACTCACCGCGCGACGCGCCGGGGGCCCCTGGCGCGGGGTGACGAGTACCCCTCCGAAAACGCGGGCACATGTGGATAGACGCCTAATCTCGGCTTGCGAAAGATGATCGCGCGCGCGGAGGGACTGCGGATTTGGCAGAGCGCGTTCTACTGCTGCGTCAAGCGCATCCGCCATCGTGCTGCCGCCACCTAACATCTCGCGGTCGACCCTTGCGGCGTCATCGGCGTAGGTCTCACGCAACCGTTCCGCCAGAGCGCGGTGCAGGCCGAGTCTTGTGGATTTTCCATGCCGGCGGGCGTTGAGCAACTCCGCCAGACGCCAACCCAGGCTCGAGAGTTGTCCCTTGGCCTCGGGGCGTACCTTCCTGATCTCGCGATACATAAAGCGTAGCGCGGCGAGATCCTCCAGCGGCAACGCCGCGTTGCTGATGTCGACGGCTTCGATCTTCGCGCCCGGTGGTCCGAACAACCATTCGAAGAAATCTGCCACGACGTCGCCTGACTTGAGCTGCGTCCGCGTGAAAGGGCGTATGGTGAGTGCGTCTCCAAACACGCCGCGCCAACGCTCCAGCCTTTCGCTGTAGTGAAGCAGCCGGCTGCGGTTGAAGCGTTGCGCCAGGAACTCCAGCGACGGGAGGTCGGCGCCCTGCTTGGTGCGCTCGCCGAAGGCGGACACAAGGCGATCTGCGTGCGGCCGGATATAGACCAGCAGACGTAGACCCTCGCGCCATTCCGGCAGATATGCGTTCAAGGCGCGGTCGAGTGCCTCGGGCGCGACGAACTCTAGATGCTCCGAAGACAGCAGGCCGATTTCCGCATCGCTCTTGAGAAATTCCTCGCGCACGCAGCCGAAATGCTTTTCCTCCTGGCCGTCGACCGTCGGCGTCAGCAAGCTCTTGGCCAACAGAGTGTGGTTTCGCGCCGGCGCGTATGCGGGATAGCACAAGGTTCGCCCGGGTGCGCTCCAAAGCCGTTGCGACAGAACATCTTGGATCGAGGTGGAGCCGGTCTTGGCGTCCCCGAGATGGATCGCGAGAGAGTCGATCATCGCGAAACGCTCAAGTCATTGATTGTTGCCGCAGCTCTCATTCGGTCTGTCCCATAGGAGTGTTCTAAGGAGGCATGGTGTCGTCTACATCGCCCCCTGACAACGGTCTTTGTTCCGAGGTTCCCTCTGCACGCCCTCGAGAGGGTAGGACAGCCCCGAATCCGGCCAACGTCAACATCGCAGGGGAATGATTGCCCGTCGATTGCGCGCCGCGGACACGAGATCGTACGGTCCAAGCGCGTCGTCCGTCTTTCACATGAGCAGCGGACCACCGTCTCAACTGAGCTGCGTGCCAGGGAACCCCAGCCGCGCCCGACGGTCGAAACCGGGCGTGAAATCGCATCGCAAGATCGCACCTGATGAGTAAACCCTGACCGATCGCCCTCACGCCGTACAGCGCACTGACGTATGGGGGATACACAACGACCAACGGAGCGGCATTCTCCGCTCGACTGAGAAATCCCAGTCGAGCAAACCGACAGATTGCACATGGATTTCCCTGCTGCGATACTTGCTCGAGATTTGGGAGCTGATGGTGAGCAGTATACAAAGAACCGCACTTGTCTGCGGTGCAGGTGGTTTTATCGGCGGACACCTCGTCAAGCGACTTAAACGCGAGGGTCTCTGGGTCCGTGGCGTGGATCTGAAATTCAATGAATTTTCGGAAACTGAAGCCGATGATTTCGTCATTGGAGATCTGCGCGATCAGTTGGTGGTGCGCGCAGTCATCGACCGCAGGTTTGACGAGGTCTACCAGCTAGCCGCCGACATGGGTGGGGCCGGCTATGTATTCACAGGAGAGAACGACGCAAATGTGATGCACAATTCGGCCACCATCAATCTCAACGTACTCGATGCTTGCTACAAGCGTGACATCAAGCGGGTATTTTACTCTTCATCGGCCTGCATTTATCCCAAGCATAACCAACTTGACCCGGATAATCCGAACTGCGCGGAGGACAGCGTATACCCCGCTAATCCTGATAGCGAATACGGTTGGGAGAAACTGTTCTCTGAGCGTCTCTACCAGGCCTACAACAGAAACCTTGGCATGGAGTGCAGGGTCGCACGCTACCACAACATCTTCGGACCGGAAGGGGTTTGGAGGGGCGGAAAAGAAAAGGCGCCGGCGGCGATCTGCCGCAAAGTGGCGTCTGCGGTAGATGGCGAAGATATCGAGGTCTGGGGCGACGGATTGCAGACGCGATCATTTCTTTTTGTGGACGAGTGCGTGGAAGGCACAACGCGGTTGTTGCGGTCAGATTTTGAAGGTCCGGTCAATATCGGGTCGGAAGAAATGATCTCGATCAATGGCTTGGCTCAGATGGTGATCGACATCGCAGGAAAGAGCTTGTCGATTCGCAATATTCCAGGCCCCGAAGGCGTGCGCGGTCGAAACTCTGACAACGGCCTGATCCTAAAGAAGTTGGGGTGGGCACCCAAAGATACGCTGCGCGAAGGGATGAAGCGAACATACGCCTGGATCAGCGATCAAGTCGCAGGGCAAGACGACACACTGAGTCGCACCGCAGAATTGTCGTGACGGGAATGCGCACTTCAGCACGATTGGTCTTTGAATCGGACTTCCTATGTGCGCCGCATGGACAGATCATCAGCGGAGCGGCATATCCTGCACTGCGGACGGAATTTCTTGTTGGCGACTACGCTTTTTGGCTGTGACCGTTCAGTACCGAAACACCAGCAATGGTCCGATTTGTCCGGAGTCTAAAGAAAGGGCCGATGTCCGGCCGAGTGAGGGCGCATCGGCAGCCAAATTGCCCGTGAAAGCGTCGTTTCCCAGACGGAGTTTGCGAAAGCACGATCTGCGGGAATAGTGTTCCAGGTTTCCAAGACGGTTTTCGAGTTGCGGAGGTCTTCAACAAGATCGGCAGCGGAGGGGCATGAGGTGCTCGCTGCCTTCACGACCTTGTCGAAACCAAGCAGACCGTATCGCTTGATCCTGGGTCCGCACTCTCGCACGGCGCTCGCTTGGGAACACCGGATACGTAGCGGCCGACAATCAGGTGGCTCGTCGGTTACCCATCACGTAAACCTCTTGCCATCGCGAACTGTGGATCACATGTTTTCAACGGGTTCAGTTTGTGCGTTGACGAAACGCCTCGTCTGAACGGGCCGATGCTGCGATGGCTTTGGTAGCGGAAAGACCGAGATTATGGCGAAGACACTGTTTTACGTGCACGTTCCGAAATGCGCGGGGATGTCGCTTACGAACGCGTTGAAACGGGATCTTTCGGCGGACCGACTGTACCAGAGCACCTCGATGATCGAGAACTTCCGGACGGGGCGCCCGGACTTCCTGGAAATCCGTGATCATCGCCGTCTGCGCGCTGTTGTCGGGCATTGGCTGCACGAGGCGATGTTGCCCTACTTGTCCGAGGACCTCCTTTTCGCGACGTCTATCCGGAACCCGTTGGATCGGGTCCGCAGTCAGTTTCGCTTCGACATGACCAAACGCGCTTCTGGCTGGCGACCTCCTTCAACCGAGAACTTCCTTGCACGGAACCGCAATGTGATCTGTGGATTCCTGACCTCGGTTTTTCCGAGCGTCCGAGCGGCTCACCCAACCGCGTTGGATGCGTGCAAGACCATTCTTTCGGGCATGGATGTCGTGTTTGATGTTCCGGATGCCCTTGCAAATCAACGTTCCCTGATGCGCGAGATCGGGATTGCCGAGCCGTCGGTCCAACGTGAAAACAGGACAGAAAATGTCGGGGTCGAAATCGAGGTCTCCGATCAACAGATCCTCCCGTTCGTCGACGAAGACATGTCGTTGTACACTTGGTTCAAGGATCGGCAGGCCGCGGGACAAGGCACACCGACGAATCCGGTATTCGATGCGGACTCGCGCGCCTGCCTCGGGCGTCTGCACGAAGCTGAGCGTCAGCCAGAGGTTCTGGCCAAGCACCTGGCCCTACGTTTGGCTCGAGAATTGAAGGTCGAGGCGGAGGCGCCCGTGGCGATGGAGACCTGGCTGTGGCGCCGGCAGCTTTTCGCGACAAAGCTCTACACGGCGTATCGCGAGGCACGAAAAGGTTAGCCACTGCTAGCCTTTTGAGCAGCGCTTGCGCGTACCATGTCCGGATGCATCGACGGTGCGTCGAGATATGCCCAAGCGTAGGAATCCGCAAACCTGCCAAGGCGTTTTGACAGCTCTGTCACCGTTCGTCCGAAGACCGGGTCGAGATCGTTCGTCCTGTCAACGGACTTCAATGCGTTCGGGCCAAAGACTTTTGACATGTAGACCCATAGTTCGGCCGCGCCGCGCAGAAAGCCATCTTTGAGACTTGGATCAATACCGGTGCTTGTCCATTCTAGGGTATTGAAGAAGGACACGGCGAACGGTGCGAAATTCGGCCAGCCTTCGGTCACGGCACGGCGGAGAACCAGGCGGTACATCTCTAGCGAGAACACCATCCGTTCGTCACCCTGGCGGATGTCCTGACCGGGGTGTTGCCGGTAGTGGTAGAGCACATCGTCGCGCGCGAAGACGGTGCCTGCATAATAGCCAGAGAGCATCTGAAAGATCTGATCGTCAAAGGCCCGGATATGTTCTGGAAACCAGACGTTCTTGGCATCGAGGAAATCCCGTCGATAGACCCGCCGCCAGATCGTAGGTTGCCCGACGACGACGGTCTCCCAGGGCAGCGTGAAAAACTCAGCGGAACCGAAGGCCGTGCGTGGCATATCGGCGAAATCTGCCGCCTCGATACTGGCGGCGCGACGCGGGTCCCCAGGATCGTCGAAAAGGAGATCGAACCCGCCTTGTGTCACCGCGGCCCCCGAATAGCGCGCGAGTTCGAGAAGCTCGGGAAAGAGATCGGCGTCGGGCACGTCGTCGGCGTCGACAAAACCGATATGCGTCGCATCGGAGGCCAATCGGCCGTAATTGCGAGCCGACGCGCACCCGCCGTTCGGCTTCGAGATCACTTTTACCCGCGGGTCCTTTTCGTACTCCTTCGCGACGAGGTCGCCGCAACCGTCGGTCGACCCGTCATCGACGACCAGCGCTCGAATGTCCCGTTCCTCCGAGCCAACAATCCCCCGAACGCAATCAAGGATGTAGTCGCGCGCGTTGTACATCGCGACAACCACGTCCAGCCCATGCCGTCGACCTTCGGGAGGCGAATCTTTCCGCAATCGCAGGGGCGTGCCTGCCAGCGGGACATAGACGAACGAACTATCCGCCTTCATGTCGAAGACAGTTTTGGTCGGCGGAGGGGTCCAGCACTCGCCTACGATCACACGTGTCTGTGTACCTTCCAATGCTTCCAGCAAAGCCCTTTCATTTCCGGGGCATGTGAACTTTACGAGATCCGGGGCAAGTGCAGTCAGCGCGTCCGGCGGCAGCGTCTCACGCGAGACCTCTTGTGCGTGCTCCGCCCAACTCTGGTCTGTGCTGGGACTGATGAAGCTCGGCATCTTAGTGTTCTGCCAAAATGATCGGGCGCTGGCGCTGGCAGCCATCGCGTTGGGATCGCCACTGCGCATCGCTTGTTCCAGAATTTTGGGCGGCCTCCCCGCGATTGTGGCCACTGCGATGGGAACAGCACGGATCCGTTTCGACAGGTCGTATCGTGCGATGTTTGACACGAGTGTCTTGAAGCTCTCGGCATCGGGCTCGAAACAGACCACTTCCCATCCCGGCCAAGCCAGTGCGAATGGGATCGCGAAGGACCCGAACCCCGCGCCGACATCAACGGCGCGGCCGCTCGCCGGCAAGATCTGGCTGGCAAGCGCAGGCTCGTAGATTTCGCGCACGCGCCAGAGGCTGTCGTCGCGCAGGAAGTCGTCGTCGCCGACGTCAAGTATGACGGCTTGACCGAAGGCGTTGGATGAGACCTGTGGGACTTCTTCAGTCGAGTCGGGCACGTGCTCCTCGGGATTGTCTAGCGCGAACGCGCGGGTCACTCAGCATTGAATCGAAATAGGCGCGCGGTTTGTCCATCGTGTCGAAGATGGCGGGCAAATCGACCGGAAGCTCCAGGTAGATCGGGTCGACAAGGCAGAGCGTGGCTTTGACCATTTCGCGGAAATGGAACTTGTGGTGATGCGATACTGTTTCTTCTGACCACAGCAAAAGTCTGAAGCAGGACAACAGAACAGCCGTGCGGTGAAGTGGGTCGCAGATCTGCGGGAATTCTGCGAACCGGGTAAGAGTCATTCTGACGACTGCGATCACATCGAAGCGCAGGGTATCCCGGGCGCCGGTGATTTGCGCCTTGGAGTAGCGACGAAAGTAGGTGAAGCACGGGCTTTCGCAGTAGGCGATCCGCCGGGCGCTCGCGATTGCGAGCGTATGGAAGTAGATGTCCTCGAAAAACTGCGTGTTCGGAAATCCGAGATGGCGATCACGGATCATGGACGTACGGGCAACCTTGTTGGCCGACTGGGGCTCTGCAAGTTGGGATAGTACTTGCCCTGTGCGGTGATCGTATCCCAGGGTTTCAGCCACATTCGCCGAACTGGCCGATGCAAGCGCGGACAGCACTGCATCGTCGTAGAACGGTCCCAGTCGGTCGTCGGTTTCAGAGAGAATTCCGCGGCACAGCATCAGGTCTGGGTCACTGCGGCGAAGCTCGCGCACGATTGCGTCGAAGGCCCAGGCGGGCCGTGAGTCGTCGGCATCGAGAAAGCAGACATAATCGCCCGTCGCCATGGACAACGCTCTGTTCCGCGCCGAGGACAACCCGTCATTGGCCTGCCGGATTACCCGAAGGCGATCATCTTGGAACTCGGCCAGAATTCCCCGTGTTTCGTCAGATGATCCGTCATCGACGACGAGATACTCGAAATCACCGTAGCTTTGCGTCAGCACCGATTCGATGCTTGTGCGAAGCAATGTGCCCTCGTTGAAGACCGTCGTGATGCAAGAGAGCTTCATTGCGCAACGCGGCCCGGCAACATCATCCTAGGTCCCGGTATTGCTGACGCTGTCGCTGGCCGACAGGCCTGTCCGAAACATCTCGAGAAGCCTGCAAGGTTGGACGGACACGGCATTCAACACATGGAGCGCGCCAGAAGCGCCGGGCATGGAAGCGGGCCGAAAAACTGCGCAGCTTGATCCTTTTGACCGTGGCCGCCGATCGCACCGAGGCACGAGGAGACTGCCCAACTCTGTCCACGCGTCCGCAATCCAAGCAACGGAACAGGAACGCCTCGGTCGGGTCGGCACATCTATCGTCCAGCCGGCCGGCGCATGAGACCTTCTCTGGATCGCCGACGTGTTTCGTGTCGAAACCCGCATCGCGTCCATCCAGTGGGCGACGAGAGCGAGAGGGCAAAGCTCTCTGGGCAAATCCAAATCTCCGGGCTAACATTTTCTCAGGTGAGTTCGAAACCCTGAGCAATAATGCGCTATCTCGCGAGAGATGCGCAATGCATCAGTCGACACGCTCGGCCTTCGCGACTCACGAACGGTTGGGGGATTGCATCAAGATGATTCGCTTTGTGGGTCGCGCCTGCCGGCTGCCAGGGGCTGCCTCAGTCGAGGCATTCGCGGATCTCTTGTATTCCGGCACCTGCGCCGTGACGTCGATCCCCGAGGATCGCTGGCGGCCGGACAGGTATTTTCATCCGGTTCCGGGAACTCAGGGCAAGACCTACAGCTTTGCAGGGGGCGTCATCGAGGATGCAGCCGGCTTTGATCCAATAGTGTTCGGAATCTCGCCGAGGGAAGCGGAATATATGGACCCCCAGCAACGGCTATTCCTGCAAGTCGTCTGGGAGGCCTTGGAAGACGCCGGGCTGAGAGCAGATCAACTGGCGGGAAGCAATGTCGGGGTTTTTGTCGGCGCTTCGATGACGGATTATGGCAACAGCCTTGCCAATGATCCGCAGATCGCCGACGGATATATCATGAGCGGTAACTCGCTTGCCGTCATCTCGAATCGCGTCAGCCACGTATTCGATTGGCATGGGCCGAGTATGACGATCGACACCGCTTGTTCCTCGTCACTGTTCGCGTTGGAAGCTGCGGCCAAGGCGCTGCGGAGCGGCCAGGTCGAGATCGCCGTCGTCGGCGCCACGAATATGATGCTCGCACCCAGCCAGTTCGTTGGGTTCTCGGCCGCGCGAATGCTGTCACCGACCGGGCTTTGCCAGGCATTCTCGGAAAACGCTGACGGGTACGTTCGGGGTGAGGGTGCGGTCGCTTTCGTGCTCTGCCGCCAGGATGCCGAGAAAATGGTCTGCAGGCCTGATTACGGGCGCCTTTTGCACGTCGGACTGAACACCAGCGGGTCCACCGTGAACATCGCTCTGCCCTCGTCCGAGGCACAGTATCAGCTGCTGCAGGCCGCGTATCGCGATGCAGGTATCGACCCCGAGGATCTCGCCTTCGTCGAGGCGCATGGCACCGGTACTGCCGCGGGCGACCCGGTGGAAGCGGACGCACTTGGGCGCGCGCTGGGGCAGCGGCGCAGCCGCCCGCTGCCGATCGGGTCGGTCAAATCGAACGTCGGGCACTTGGAGCCGGGCGCGGGATGTGCGGGTCTGTTGAAGGCGCTTGTCGCCTTGGAAAGTGGGCGGTTGCCGCCGTCATTGCATGCCGAAACGCTCAACCCCGCGATTCCGTTCGATGATCTGAACCTTCAGGTGGTGCGCAAGACGTTTGAGCTGCCCCCGACTGACGGGCCGTGTCTGGCTGGGATCAGTTCGTTCGGGTTTGGCGGCGCCAATGCCCATGCAATCATAGCTGGACCGGAGTCCGACACGACCGCCGCTCCGTCCGAGGCGTCCGGCGACGATCCCGACCGGCAGATCCTTTTTACCTCGACCTTCTGCGCGGAGTCGTTGAAGGCCAGTCTGGAGGCTTATTCCGGTCGGCTTTTCGATGCCGAGGGCAACCGGAACACGCGGCTTCTGGACGAGCTTTTCCACTTCCGAGGTGTGCATCCACACCGAATGGCGATGATTGCGCAGGATGCCGGAAGCGCGGCCCGTGCTGTCGAAGCGCACCTGTCTGCCCAGTCGCATCCCGCGATCATAACCGCCGTCAGCCGCGTCAAGGACGAGCCGCCGGTCTTCGTCTTTTCCGGAAACGGGGCGCAATACTCTGGTATGAGCCTGGCCGCGCTTGCCGCGGACGACACATACCGGGCCGAATACGAAAAAATCGATGAACTCTGGTTCCGGCTCTATGGCTGGTCACTGATCGAGAAGCTTGGGTCGGAGGAACTTGGCGAGGAGTTGTCGCAGGCCGCGATCTCGCAACCCTTGCTGTTCGCTGAACAGGCGGCGATGAGCGCCGCCATTACAGCACGCGGCTTCTATCCCACTGCGGTTATTGGCCACAGCGCTGGTGAGGTTGCTGCCGCGTTGTGTGCCGGTGCGCTGGACCTCGAACAGGCGGTACGCCTGATCCATGCCCGCAGCGTTGCGCAAGAACAGCTGGCCGGACGCGGGACGATGGCTGCTCTGCAGGTCTCGGAAGAGGACGCGCGCGAAGGATTGTCGGAATTTGGCGACCCGGCCATCGAAATCGCCGCGGTGAACAGCCCACGCAGCGTCAGCCTGGTCGGCCCACGCGAGGCTTTGTCGAAGTTCTCCCGCTTTGCACGGCGCGAACGTCGTTGGGCCTGCGTGCCGATCAAGGTGAACTACGCTTTTCACAGCACTGTTCAGGATGAGATCGAGGAAGAGCTGCGCGACAAACTGAGTTTTCTCTCCCCGCAAGCGGGCCGGATCCCTTTCTTTTCCACTGTCACAGGACGTTGTGAATCCTGCGCAGAGCTCGGCACCGACTACTGGTGGAGAAACGTCCGCCAGCCGGTGCGCTATCAGGATGCGGTCGCCGAGGCGGGCCGCCAGGGTCACCGCATGTTCGCCGAGATCGGCCCTGACCCGGTCCTGACGGCCTATACCCGCGACAGTCTCGGCGAGTGGAAAGATCAAGTCGCGGTCACGTTCACGGCCGTCCGCAAGGACACGGCGGCAGTCAACCCGGTCCTGCGCGGTGCCGCGCGTTTGCTGGTCAACGGGGCGCGTGTGGATCTGGAGAAACTTGCGCGTCCGCCCGAGGGCGCACCCGAAGAGCTTTTTTCGTACCCGTGGCAGAACACCTCGTTCCGCGCCGGCGATTCCGAGACACTGAAGCGCCACACCGGGCGGTCAGAGGATTTTCATAGTTTGCTGGGCTTTGAGGCGGATGCCGGCAGCCACGTCTGGACGAACGAGATTGACGTGCACATGCAGCCGGTTTTCGCCGATCACGCGGTTTCCGGCAAACCGCTGCTCCCGGGTACTGCACTGGCGGAGTTGGCCGCCGCCGCCGCGCAGCGAAGCCTAGGATCGCATTCCGTTGAGTTGCTCGACTTCGACATGTTCGCACCGGTTCCGATGTCGGCGCGTTCGATCTCCGAACTTCGCACAGACGTTGCTTTGGTCGAACGCACCGTCCGGATAAGAACCCGCCCGCGTTTCAGCACAGACGCCTGGCGCGAGCATGCGGCCGGGCGAATCGGGCGGCTGCCGGACAGCGCCGACTGGACAGAGCAGGGCCCGGCGGCCGCGATGCTGCCCCAGGACGGAGACGGGTCACATCTCTACCGGCAAGCCGAAGAGATCGGGCTGACCTACGGTCCGTGTTTCCAGCGTGTCTCGCATTATCGAATGGCAGGGGACAACATGATCGAGGTCGTGTTGAACGCTTCGATGGCCGAGGGCTACGACGCATCACGCTACGCGATCGACCCGGTGGCGGCGGACGCAGTCCTGCATGGGCTCATTGGGTATTTCGAAAAGGGCCGCTTCGCCGATCAAGCGCTCGGCTTCATTCCGGTTCGGATCGGGCGCATGGCAATCGTCCGCCCGGGCCGGGCCATTCGAACCGGTCGCATCAGCATCACTCGTGTGGGCAACCGCTCGATCCTGGCCGACATCACCTATTTCGACGATGACGGAGCGCTCGTGGCCAGGTTCGAACAGACCCGTTTCCGAGCTGTACGTCTGGTTCAGCAGATCCGATTTGACACCCATGCCTTTGCGCTTGACCTGCACCCCATTGATCCGCTTGGGCTGGAGGACGGACATCCCGCGCCGTTGCCGACCATCGACATGCTCCGCGAGACGGCCGTTGCATGCGCGGCCGACGCCGGGGATCCCGACGATGCCGTACTGCTTCTCGACGCGATCGCGCAGCGCATCGCCTTCGACGTGGCGAGCCTGTTTGCAACAAACGATGTGGCTGATGGTGTGCGCGCCGTACACTTGCCGAAGGATCTGCCGTCCGGAACGGCGGCCTATCTCGCCGTGGTACTTGACCTACTCGAGGCGTGCGGGCTCGCTCGGCAAAACGACGACGGGCGCTTTTTGGATACGGATTGCGAGCTCCCCGACGCCGACATGTTGATCTCGGGGCTCTTGGCGGAACGCCCAGGTTTCGTTGCTGAATGCGCCCTTCTCAGCCAACTGCGGCATGCGTTGCCGGCACTGGTGTCAGGGGCACGACCTTGGGACATGGAAGCCATCTTTGGCCGCGCCCCGCTCGAGAATCTTGCGGTCGGATCGCCATTTGCAGCCGAGCGCTGCGCTTGGCTGACACGCGTGATCGCCGATACGCTTGATGCAGGGCGGAACGGGCGTCCGCTTCGCATTGGTGAGTTGACCGCTGGAGTGCCGCGTCTTTTGAACGATCTGGCGCCCGTTCTTGCCGGGACCGCAAACGAGTTCTGGGTGATTCAAACCGATCCGGACGCCGCGCCGGGCGTCTCCGCGGTGTCATCCGGTGCGGTCGAGCCGCGCAGGGTCGCGCTTGAGGATCTGGAAGGAAAGGGGCCCTTCGACTTGATTGTCGGCGCCGGTGTTTCGCACACTGCGCTTTCGGCGTCGCCGGTTTTTGCGAAAGCCTTGGACGAACTACGGTCGCAAGGCGTTCTTGCGATCGTCGAACAGATGCCGCGGGCTTACCTGGACCTGATCACGGCAGTACGCACCGCGGAGATCCTAAGTGGCGACTCTGACGCCGGCGGGGTGTTTCGGCTACGCTCCGAAGAGGAATTGGCCGATGCTGCGAGTGCAGCCGGCGCAACCGGCATCGATATCGTGGCCGAACGTCAACGGTTTGGCGGGGCCAATCTGCTGTTGGTGCAGGCCAATGCCGCACAATCGAAACCAGAAACCGAGCCGGCGCCGGACACCTCGACCGCGATGGAACATGCCTCGCAGACCATCGCGGCATCGTCCTCTGCCGCCTTGAAGCAAGCGCCACCACTGGTCGCTGCGCTGCACGATGCCTGGCGCGAGGCGACCGGACTCGCACTGTCGGTCGCTTTCGAATCGGATGCGGCGCTCTGGTATCTGGCGCAGCGCGGATCCGAACCCTTCGCCCCTCTTGTCTTGATCGCGCCTGATCTGTCTGAGAACGACGATGCGGACGAGCGCATGAAGTCGAGGCTGATCTGCTTGGCCGATGCGGTTAAACAGGCTCCGGCCGGTGCCAAACCGATCTGGTTGATTTGCCCGAACGGAGCTGGTCATTCCGGCAATTCTCGGCAGGACCCGGAGCAAGCCGCGCTCTGGACCTTTCTACGGACGGCGAAGAACGAATATCCAGCATTGGAACTCCATGCCATCGACCCCGATCCGACCCTGCCGACGGAATTTGTGGTTGCCCAGATCACCGCGCTTCTGGCCTCCGACACCCCCGAATCTGAAATCGTTCTTACCAAGGACGGGTTTCATGCGCTGCGCGTACGCAAAGGGGCGGCGCGGCCAGGCCGTTGGCGGGAGGCGAAGGTGAGTGCAGATGACGCCTGCGCCCGGCTTTTTGACGACCCCGCCGGCGGTCTCGATCACCTGAACTGGCGGCGTATCGACAGACCGGTGCCGACGGGAAGCGAAGTTCTGATCGAGATCGAGGCGACAGGCCTGAATTACCGCGACGTGATGTGGTCCATGGCACTCTTGCCCGAAGAGGCGCTGGAGGACGGCTTTGCCGGGCCGACCCTGGGCGTCGAATGTGCGGGCCGGGTCATACAGGTGGGCCCGGATGTGACCGGGCTGAAGGTCGGAGACCGTGTCGCCACGTTCGGTCCCGCCTGTTTTTCCACCCACATGACGATCGACGAGGCCTGGACGGGAAAGTTGCCGGACAATGTGTCCGCCGATGCCGCAGCCACCGTGCCGGTACCCTTCTTCACCGCCTTCTACGGGCTGCACCATCTGGCACGGCTTCAGGAAGGAGAAACGGTGCTGATCCATGGAGGCGCCGGTGGTGTGGGTCTGGCGGCGATCCAGATTGCGCAATGGTGCGGTGCCACGATCATTGCCACGGCTGGCTCGGAGACCAAGCGCAGCCTTCTACACAGCCTTGGAGTCGAGCATGTCTTCGATTCCCGCTCGCTCGAGTTCGTTGACGCGGTGCGAGAGGTGACCGGCGGAGACGGCGTGGACGTGGTGCTGAACTCTCTGGCTGGAGGGCCAATGGAACGCAGCATTGCGCTGCTCAAGCCCTTTGGGCGTTTTGTAGAACTTGGAAAGGTGGACTATTACACCAACACGACGATCGGTCTGCGCCCACTGAAGGAGAACATCAGCTACTTCGCCGTCGACGTGGACCAGCTTCTCGAACACAACCCGAGCTTCGCACGAAAGCTCTTTGCCGAGATGATCGAACTGTTCCACGAGCATGCCCTTGCGCCACTGCCACTGCGGGTGTTTCAGGGCAACGACGTCGTCGACGCGTTTCGTACGATGCAGCGCTCGGGCCATATCGGAAAGATCGTGGTGCGTCCGCCGGCGGCAAAGAGCGTGATCCAGACAGAAGACATGCCGTTGTTCAAACCGCATCCCGAGTCGCTGACCCTGATTGTCGGCGGAGGCAGCGGCCTTGGCCTGATCCTGGCCGACCGAATGGTCCGGGGGGGTGCTACCGCGCTTGCATTAATGGGCCGGTCGCCGGAACCCTCGGAAGAGGCGCGCGAAGTCATTGACCGTGCCGCTGCCGCAGGTACAGAAATCCGCTACTTCTCGTGCGACGTTGCCGACCGCGGCGCGCTGGACGCCACGTTGGCAGAATTGCGCGCCTGGCGCCCAATCACGGGTGTCATCAACAGCGCCATGGTGCTGGAAGATATGCGTATCGCCGAACTGGATCGCGGTGTCCTCGATCGCACCCTTGCCGCGAAAGTCGCTGGAACCCGAAATCTTGACCGCGCGACCCGTGATGACCCGGTGCGCGACTTCGTTGTGTTTTCTTCGATGTCGACCCTGATCGGCAATCATGGCCAGGCGGCCTATGTCGCCGCGAATGGCTACATCGAGGCGTTGATCCGCCGGCGTCGAGCGGACGGGCTGCCTGGGCTCGCCGTAGGTTGGGGCGCGATCCTCGACGCCGGCTACCTGACCCGGGATAAGGAGACCGCAAAGCTTATCCGAAGGTTCGGCGGCGGGGTCGAATTCAGCGCCCGGCAGGCAATGCGCGCGTTAGAGCATTTGATGGCACCGGGCCAGCAACTGATCGATGATCCGGTGATTTGGATCAGCCCCATGGCCTGGGCGGCGACGGTGAAGGGATTGCGCCTGTTGCAGGGGCCGACCCACCGGGTTCTCTTCGACCTGGGGCAGATCTCCGGTGACACTCCGGACACCGACGATCTCAGGGAAATGCTGATGGCACTCGAGCCTGAACAGGCAGTATCGCGGCTTGTGGGTTTCCTGACGCGCGAAATTGCCCGCATCCTCCGCGTTCCGGAAAACGCGCTGTCACTGACAAGGCCGGTCGCCGAGTATGGCGTGGACTCGTTGATGGGCGTCGAGCTTGGGCTGGCTGCGCAGCAGGCGTTGGGCGACGATATCCCGTTGATGACAATCTCGGATGAATTGAGCATGTCGCAGATTGCCCGGAAGATCATCGATCACATCCAAGGCGGCGGATCCGGGCATGGAATTCTGGGGGATATGGTGGCACAGCATATGGTCGCGGACCCGGTTGCGACCGTGAAGCAGGACGCCTCGGAGAACGTGGCCAGCGAACCCGGATCGGACGGCAAGACGGAGATCCCGATGGAAGCCGCGAAATGACGCGTCAACCCTATACCCGCGCTTTGGGTCCGGAAGCCCGCAGCCGCGCTCTGGAATTGGCCAAACGGTCTGCGGGAGGCAAACGGCAGGTGCAAGTTGCGACCTCCGCGGCCCAGAAAGGGCCGCGCACAGGTTTCGATGAGTTGGATGATTTCAAGAGGATGACCGCCATCGGCCAGGTCGGAAAGGCGCTTGGGCTCGTTAGTCCCTATTTCAGGGTGCACGAGGGCCACGCCAAGGCGACCACGCTCATCGACGGCGTCGAGTGCCTGAACTTCTCATCCTACGACTATCTCGGGCTGAATGCGGATCCTCGCCCCATTGCGGCGGCAAAAGAGGCGTTGCAACGTTATGGCGTGTCAGCATCCGCCAGCCGCCTCGTAGCCGGCGAACGGCCGGTGCATGGTGAGTTAGAGGCCGCATTGGCCGCCCATTACGGATCGGACGCAGCTCTGGTCTTTGTCAGTGGCCATGCCACAAATGTCAGTATGATCGGTGCGCTGATGGGCGAAGATGACCTTGTCCTGCACGACGCATACATCCACAACAGTGTCACCACCGGCATCCAGCTTTCCGGCGCCGCGCGGCGCAGCTTCGCACATAACGACATGGATGCGCTGGCCCGGTTGCTGGAGCACAGCCGGCCCTTGCACCGCAACGTGCTGATCGTGGTCGAAGGGCTCTACTCCATGGATGGGGATCTTCCAGACCTGCCCGCGCTGATCGACCTCAAGAACCGCTACAATGCCTGGCTGATGGTGGATGAGGCGCATGCGCTGGGCTGCGTCGGCGCGACCGGCGCGGGCGTCTTCGAGCATTTTGGTGTCGATCCGGGCGAAGTCGACATTTGGATGGGGACGCTCAGCAAGACTCTGGCGTCGACCGGCGGATATGTTGCGGGCGGTTCCGATCTCATCGAATTCCTGAAGAACCATGCGGCGGGCTTCGTCTTTTCGGTCGCCTTGCCGCCGGTTCTGGCCGCGTCGGCCCTGTCAGCAATCGAGATCATGAAGACGGAACCGGAGCGCGCGGAAAAGCTTCAGGCCAATGCCCACTACTTTATCGAAAAGGCCAGGGCGCTCGGGCTGGATACCGCGCTGGGTGAGGGCTACGGCGTGATGCCTGTCATGGTCGGGGATTCAGCCAAGGCCACGAAGCTCAGCGAACGGTTGCTGGAACGCCGCATCAACGTGGCACCGGTGACCTTCCCCGGAGTTCCGATGCAAATGGCGCGGATGCGCTTTTTCCTGTCCGCCTATCACAACGAGGCACAGATCGACCAGGCGCTGACCGCGACAAAGGAAGAAATGGAGCGGTTGGATCGCGAGGGATTTGGCGAGATCTTCGCAGCAGCAGAACGGCTTAATTCGGGCACTGGCTGAATGGTGTCCAGGACCGAAAGACGTACAGGCGCAAGGCGCGTCCTCGTGGTCGGTGCAGGCTTCAGCGGTGCTGTCGTGGCACGCGAACTCGCCGCGGACGGCCACATCGTCACGGTTCAGGATGAACGGCCCCATATCGGTGGCAATTGCCACACGGAAACGGACCAGGTGACGGGCATCCTGGTACACGCCTACGGACCGCATATCTTCCACACCAGCGACGAGCGGGTCTGGGCCTACGTCACCCAATTTGCCGAGATGGTGCCCTTTCGCCATCGAGTCAAAGCGGTGGCCGGCGGCCAGGTCTATTCGATGCCGATCAACCTACACACGATCAACCAGGTATTCGGCCGGACGATGTCGCCAACCGAGGCGCGCGTGTTTATCGCCGCTGAGTGCCGGCAGACCACCGAAGAGCCGCGATCCTTCGAAGAACAGGCTTTGAAATTCGTCGGGGACCGTATCTACAGACTGTTCTTTCACGGCTACACGCGCAAGCAATGGGGCGTGGAGCCATCGGAATTGCCGGCTTCGATCCTGAAACGCCTGCCGCTGCGATACTCCTATGACGACAGCTACTTCGACCACCGCCATCAAGCCATGCCGCGCGAGGGTTACACGGCACTGATTGAGCGCATCCTGAGCGCCGATCGGATCGTACTCCGGCTCGACTTACCACTGGACGGTCGGCCCGAGGGATTCGATCACGTGATCTACACCGGCCCCCTGGACAGGTTCTTCGGTTATGACATTGGACGGCTCGGGTATCGCACATTGAATTTCGAGCGGTTTGAGGGCGAGGGTGACGTCCAGGGCACCGCGGTAGTGAACTATTGTGACGAAGAGATCCCCTACACGCGCATTACGGAACACCGTCATTTCGCTCCCTGGGCGGCGCCGTCTGGCGGATCGAGCGTTTGTTTTCGCGAGTACAGCCGCGGTTGCGGACCCAAGGACATCCCGTTCTACCCTCTGCGTCTACTCGGCGACAAAAGACTACTTTCCGACTACGTCACGCGCGCCAAGGCGGAACGCGGCGTGACCTTCGTTGGTCGTCTCGGGACCTATTCCTACCTCGACATGGACGTGGCAATCGGGCGGGCGCTTGAAACAGCGGACCAGATCAAGGCCGCTTGGCGCGAAGGCAAGGAACCGCCGGTCTTTGCGCACTCGCCATGAGCGCGCGCGCCGTCGCCAGAACCCACCGCCTGCAAGAAGTTCTTTTCCCAGCCGAAGGACGCCCGTCAGTGCTGTACCTGACAGCGGATCAGGCTCCTGTCCGGACGGGCGCGGACTGGAAATGCGCAGAGGGATCGTCTCTGTCATTCAATAGTTTCGTCAACAGTTTTTACCTTTCCTTTTGGCGCGACCATACAAGCGCCGGGCGCATCGGAATTCGCCTTCGGGGCTCTGGCACGGTGACCGTTCGCGTGTGGCACGCCGTTGCGAACGAGGGCGACACACTCGTGATGACGGATCAAGTCGCACTCGGCAACGGCATCGGCGCGGTGCTTTGGCCTCCTGAAGCGGGTTCCATTGGCCGACTGTATCTGGTGGTCGATTGCATGACGGAGTGCCGCATGGACGAAATTGCGTTCGTGACCGACGCCCCACCGTCGCAGGACGTCCGTCTGTCCCTTGGCTTGTGCACCTACAACCGCGAAGCGCAGATTGGAGCCACTATCCGCACTCTGGCCGATGCGCGCCCGGGGTTGCCCGGGTTGAGCGACGTGTTCGTTGTCAACCAGGGAACCGGCTTTTCTGATCAGATCCTTCTGAAAGACCTCGAAAGGCTCGGCGCGCAGGTTCACGAGCAGGCAAATCTGGGCGGAGCAGGCGGATTCAGTCGCTCGCTGCGCGAGGCACTGCTTGCTGTTCCGGCCCCCACTTTCCATCTTTTGATGGACGACGATATCGTCCTTGATCCGCGTGTCATCCGCCGCTTGATCGATGGGCTCGGCTACACCGCACCCGACCTGCTGATTGGCGGCAGCATGTTGGAAACGGAGCGCCCAACCCTCCTCTATGAGGCCGGCGCCAAAATCCAGCCTTTATGGAACCTCACGCGCGTCGGCGAGGGTTCGGACATGAGCGATGCGCGCTCCGCAGCGCTCTTCGACCGATCGTACGAGGTCGACTACAATGGCTGGTGGTTCTGCGCGATCCCGATGGCCGCGGTCCGTGAAGTCGGCCTGCCGCTGCCGATATTCATTCATGGTGACGACATTGAGTACGGGTGCCGGATGCAGACCGCGGGGCATCGTACAGTCGTTCTGCCTGGTGCCGCTGTGTGGCACGACGCCTTCTCAGGCAAACCGCGCCCGTGGATCGTCTATTATGATTTCCGCAATCTCTTGATCAACAGCGCGCTTTATCCGGGCATCGCTGCCCCGCTTCGCCCGATCGAGGTGATGGGAGCGCTCTTCGCCAGGCTTCTCTGTCATCAATACGATATGGGTTGGGCACTCATGCGGGCCGTGTCGGATTATCTTGCAGGGCCCGAAAGGATTCTCGGCGGCGACGTGCCAGGTCTTCAGGATTGCCAGATTGGCGCAATATCCCGCGACCGTTTGCAGACGAGCGAGGCAGCGACACTCGATCCGAAACCCATTGCCGGGCCGTCGCGCCCGTTTCCGCCCGGGATTTGGCCGGTGGTGGCGCTCTTTTTATGGCGTTTCGTGCAGATCAGCCTGTCATGGCCGGCGGCAACGCGCCTGCTCATATTCACGCCAGAGCATGTCCATCCGGGTGTCGCCGGTCCGGGCGCCTTCTGCGTGAAGACCGACCCGGACGGCGATACCTTGGCAATCTACCGCCCGCACCGCGCAACACTCTGGCTCGGTTCGATCCGTGCGCTAGCCGTCAGCTTTCGGTTCCTGATCGGGAATAGGCGCGCGGCCAGGGATTGGGCGAAGAACGCACCGAAATATGCGACTGAGACGCAATGGAAGAAGCATTTTTCCGCAGGAGAGGATGGACCGGCACCGCAAGCAGACTAGGCGCGCAGAAGAACTGCAGCGAAATCGGCGCGCTGGTTGGTACGGTACTCCTCGTATTCGGGGCTGCCCGGAAGATCTGCCCATCTGCGGCCGTAGCTGCGAAAGGGCCGGGGAAGCCTGGCCAAGGCCGCCTCGCGGCGGGGAATGTCGGCCTTAAGCGCCGCGAATGTGTGGGGCGTTATATCGGTGTACCGAGCCAAACGCAGGCTCGTGTGGGATGCCGCGCGGGACAGTTCCTCGCGGATCACGGCGTGATCGCCCCGGCGATAGCCGCCGGAGACCGATAGCGCTCCGTCCGCGGCGAGGCGCGGTGCCCATGTCTCAACAAAAGCCGTCAAACCGAAATAGGTCGGAGTTCCGACGCCGAGGATCAGGTCGAACGGACCCGCGGGTGGCAATCGCGATGACACGACCCGGGCCGCTGGCAGACCAGCCAACCTGCGACGGGCTAGGCGCCGCGCAGCCAGGCTGCGTTCTGTCCCGCTCAACTCGGCGCGCGGATAGAGGGCGCTGGCGTACAGCAATCCGCCACCCTGTCCGCAGCCGACGTCAAGGATCCGCCGGGGATCCCCGATTAATCCTTGCAGGTGGCGGGCCAAGACGAAGTGATACATCATCGCCGCATGGGCTTCCGGCTCCATGCCGGGCAGAACCCGGAGCTCGGGATCGAGCGGCAGAAAGCCACTGTTGAAGAACATGTCCTTGCGCGAGGGCGAGAACAGGTAGACGAATTCATAGGATGCCAGATCGAAGAGGTGATATACGAACTCTGCCAAGCGGCGGTTCTTGTCGCGGGACGCGCGCAGAAAATCGGGCATCGGACCGCCTGGCCTCCTTAGGACCGCGCCGCGCAGGGCCGGCCCCGTATCGACGCGACTGATGTCACGGAGCCGAAGCATGCCTTGTCCGCCGGAGGCCGACAAGCCGATCCGGGTCCTCTGCCTTCAAGGCCCGCCATCGCCGTTCGCGCGCGAGCTTGGCGCCGAGCTGACTGCCCGGGGCGCCGAGGTGCTCCGCATCAACCTCTGCATCGGTGACTGGATCTACTGGCACGGGCCAGGCACGCTGAACTACCGGGGCTCGCTGGCCAATTGGGAAAGCTACCTTGAAAGGCTGTTGGTGGAGCGCGGGATTACCGACATCGTCTACTTCGCCGACCAGGTTCCGTATCATCGCATCGCCCGCCGCGTGGCCGAGCGACTGGGAATCCGGGGAGTGTCGTACGAACACGGCTATCTTCGCCCCGACTGGATCGTGGTCGAGCCGGGCGGGCAATCCGCCTATTCACATCTGTCGGAGGATCCGGAGCAGTTCAAGGCAGTGGCGAAGACGCTGCCGGATCCCGATTTTGGTCGTCTCTATCAGTCTGATTTCAAGGCAGAATCCAACGGCGAAGTTGTCTACCACCTGTCTAACTACCTGGGATGGCTTCTATACCCGCGTTTTGTTCGTGACCGGGTCTACAACCCGCTCATCGAATACGCCGTCTATCCGTTTCGGTTTCGTCACGCGCGGCGGAACAAGGTCCGATCAGCGACCCAGGTGGACAGGCTGCAAATGTCGGCGACGCCCTACTTCGTCGTCATCCTGCAGATGCAGAACGACTATCAGATCCGGACGAATTCACCCTACAGTGACCAGCGGGGCTATATCTCGGACATTCTTACGTCCTTTGCTGCCGATGCGCCGAAGGACGCCGAGTTGGTTGTGAAGGTGCATCCGTTGGATAACGGGTTGGTCAACTGGCGCAGGCACTTGAAGCGTGAAGCACAGCGGCTGGGCGTATTGGGCCGCGTGCTCTATCTCGATGGTGGCGACCTGGAGCGGCTTGTGGCGGGGGCAAAGGGAACAATCACAATCAACAGCACATCCGGCCTGACGGCGTTGCGCGCGCTCTGTCCACTGCGTGTTGCGGGCATCGCCGTTTATGACATGCCGGGATTAACGCACCAAGGGCCCATGTCGCGTTTCTGGTCAGATCCCGACCCACCGGACCAAGAGACAGTCTGGGCATTTCTGAAGGTATTGGCGTCCGCGGTCCATGTGCGCGGCGATTTCTACGGTCTCGATGGCCGTCGTGCAGCCGCAAGGTCTTTTGCCGCAAAGCTTGTCGAGCGGCGGATCGGCGGGGCCATCTTCAAGCCACACCCACCGCGCCTGGGTCGTGCTCGACGGATAGGAGTACCCGTCCGCGGATGGCCGGTGTGACAGCCTCATACCGACGGCGACTCCGCCTGTGCTTGTGCCGCCCAGCGCCCGGGCTTAGGCTGCCCCGGCTTACTGAACCGAACCGCCATGAAAAAGATCATCCTTCATATTGGCATGCACAAGACGGGTTCGACGGCCATTCAGTTTTGGCTGGGCGCCAACCGGGAAAACTTGATGGCCAGCGGTGTGCTGTATCCACGTACCGACCGGCCGCCAGATCCGATTCTGAGCAAACACGCCAGCCTGCACCACGCATTAATGGATCCATCCGGCGATTTCGACTCCGAGTGGCGTTTGATCCGAAACGAGTTTCAAGCCTCCGGCTGCCACACCATGATCCTCAGCGCAGAGGGTCTGAGCGCGCCCCGATATCGGAAACTGGCACCACTTCGCGCTCTGGCCGACGATTTCGAGGTAATAGTCATCGGCTTTTTCCGTCGCCAGGATTATATGGTGGAGGCTCTCTGGAATCAGCAATGCAAGGCCGGAAAGGAAAGCGCCTCGATCGCGGAATTCGCCCGCCGTCCCTTCACCCGCGGGCGCCTGCGCTACGACCGGATCTTGGATTTCTGGGCCGAGTTTGCAACTGTTCGAGCACTCGCCTATCCCGAAGACGGATCGGAGGATTCGGTTGCTCGTTTTGCCTCGGCGGCAGACTTGCCCTATGACGGCTCGACCCGACACGAGAACCGGAGTCCTTCGATGAATTGCGCGGCGTTATGCGCGATCTTGAATCGTTGGGGGCTGTCCAGGATATCACCGATGATGCCGCGTCTATTCCGCGCCGACAGTCGCAGATACGCATTGGGCCGTGTCCTGCGTTCCGAAATCCTGGAACAGGTCGCGGATGGAAACCGCCGGCTGGCCGATGTCTACGGCGTCCGGTTTCCCGACGCGCGCCCGGTCGAAGAGGATGTCCCGTTGCGGCTCCCGTCGTTGAAGTCGTTGGTTGGTGTTGCGGTTCATCGCCCTCGCCGCTCTTCGGCATGAAGTCCGGCGGCCGCCAGCCGAAAACTAAAGTATGCCCAATCCTGATCGAAGAGGCTCTCAAGTGCGCCGATGGTGTCTGTCGGGGTCCTTGCAGACAATTCTCGCCTGCGCGGACCTGCCCATCCTGGGGACGTAACCTGAAATGAGCCAAAGGGTCGTCTTCACCGCTGTCCGCAACGAGGCGCCTTTTCTCGTCGAGTGGGTGGCATTCCATCTCATGCTTGGTTTCGACCGTGTGGTGGCCTATTCCAACAACTGCACCGACGGAACCGACGAATTGCTTGACGAGTTATCCCGGCACGTCCCGCTGCAGCACACAAGACACGATCCGAAAGGGCTTCCGGCGCAACCGCATGCCGCGGAACTGTTCCTGCAGAGCGGTGCCATCGCTGACGGCGACTGGCTGATGTGGCTCGACGCCGATGAATATCTGAATATCCACGCCGGAGACGGCATGCTACAGGACCTCATCGACGCGATTGGCACCTATTTCGGCATGCCGATCCCGTGGCGGCTGTTCGGTGACTCTCATCACACGTTCCATCCGGGTCGCCAGATTTCGTCGGCGTTCACATGGGCCGACCTGGCTAACCGTCCGGGAGTACGGATGGTCAAGACACTGTTCCGTGTTGATCGTTATCTGCAAGAGGTCCGAATCCACGCGCCGCGCATGGCCCCGGATTTTTGGCGCCAGCCCTACGGTTTCCTGTCGAGCACGGGCGATCCGGTGTCTCTTTCCAACCCAGCGATCGCCAAGTGGGCGGCGGGCGGACCGATCCTGCTCCAGAACGAGGACACTTCGCACCGGATCGCACAGGTCAACCACTACCTGGTCCGGACGAAAGCCGCGTTTGCGCTCCGATATGAACGCGGGTCCGGCGCACAGGGCTTCGTATCCCGCGAGCAGGCGCGCCAAGCCCATGCGCTGGATCGTTTTCCGTCGCGCAACCACAACACGGTGCGCGACGATACGATCCTGCGCTACGAGCGCGCGCTCGACGATGCGATTGAGCGGCTCTTGATGAAGGGACAAGTTAGAGCGCTTCACGAGCGGGCTTGGGCGGACTTCCAGGCGCACGAAAGACGCTTCTATCAGCATGATCCCGAGCGGCATCCGGTCAAATAGGCGTTTCCCTTTGACCCCTGCATTCTGCCGCGGATCTCCCAACTGGCCGGGGGTGAGGTGCCCACCTCCAGCCTCTTCCTGCTGCCCGGCATAGACCCAAGTGGGGCATTCCGATATTCAGGGTGCATCCGACCGGCCCGTTCTCCGACCCGGCAGGTGGAAAATCGGATCCGGTACTATGCCGAGGCAGGGTGGCACACAGATGAACACTGGCCCGAACGCCCTTTTCGTGCATCCGAGATTCATTCCCGGATCGTTTTGGCACTATGTCGAGACCTGCAAACTGACCGGCGCGCGGTCTCCGTCGCCGCCCCTCGGTCTGATCACCGTGGCGGCGATGCTGCCCGATCACTGGGAAATCCGGCTCTGCGACTGTAACGTGCAGTCCTTGCGTGATGCTGATCTGCGATGGGCCGACGTGGTCCTTGTCGGTGCGATGCTGCCACAGCAGCGTGACGCGCTGCATCTCATCGCGCGTTGCCGGGCCGCCGGCGTTCCGGTTGTGGTCGGTGGCCCTGACGCGACCTCTGCGCCGGACATCTACAGTGATGCAGACTTCCGCGTTCTCGGCGAGGTCGAGGACATCATCGCCGATTTCATCAGCGCCTTCGAAGATGGCGCACGCCAGGGGGACTTCGTGGCCGAGAAGTTCAAGGCCGACATAACCAGAACCCCTGTACCCCGCTTTGATTTGTTGAAGTTCGGGGACTACCTCGAGATTAACGTGCAATTCTCGCGTGGCTGCCCGTTCCTATGCGAGTTCTGCGATATCATCGAGCTTTACGGTCGAAATCCCCGCACCAAGACGACGTCGCAGATGCTGGCGGAACTGCAGGCGATCTATGATCTGGGTCACCGTGGCATGGTGCAGTTTGTCGATGACAACCTCATTGGCAACAAGAAGGCGGTCAAGGCCTTTCTGCCGCATCTGGTCGAATGGCAGAAGACCCACGGATACCCGTTTGAGTTCTCCACCGAAGCATCACTCAATCTCGCGGACGACGAGGAATTCCTCGGCATGATGCGGGACGCGAACTTCGTTGCCGTGTTCGTCGGTATCGAAAGCCCTGACCCGGATGTGTTGATCACGGCGCGGAAAAAGCAAAACACCAGGCGCGACATCGTCGCCAACGTTCACACGATTCAGAGCTTCGGGATGTTCGTGACGGCTGGCTTCATTGTTGGTTTCGACGACGAGAAACCTGGTGTCGCCGAAACGTTGATCGATTTGATTGAAGCCTGCGCGATACCCGTTGCGATGACCGGGCTGCTGTTCGCTCTGCCGAATACACAGTTGAGCCGGCGATTGGAAAGAGAAGGCCGTTTGTTCGATGACTTCGCGCTTTCCCAGGAATGGTCCGAGGGCGATCAATGTACCGATGGGCTCAACTTCGTCACGGCAAGGCCACGCGCCGAGGTGTTGCGCGACTACCGGAAAATCATCGCCCGGACTTTCGCTCCGGATGCGTTTTTTTCGCGCGTGCTCCGAAGCGTTGCACAGATTGACGCTTCGGGCACCAACGGCCAGATGCACCGCGCAAGACTGTCACGGGAGATCCTGGACCTTTTGCGGCTAGTCTGGTCGATAAACACGCGGCACGCCGAACTGCGCCGACCCTTCTGGCGGCTGATCGTCAGGACCCTTCGCACCAATCCCAATGCGCTGAAACACGCGATTTACCAGGCCGCACTCTACGTTCATCTGGGGCGGTTCTCGGGTCACATCCTCAAGGTCCTGGACAAGAGGGTTGCGGAGATCGAATCCGGGGAATGGAGTGATACCGAATTCATAATGTCCGGGAAGGGTGTCGAACCAGAGTCCGGCGCGCCCGTTCGCCCCGCGAATACGCCGATTTTGGAGCCAGGTGGGATCTGAGAATCCCCATCAATGCGCTCTCGCCCGCCAGACGACTCCCTTATAATGCGCGCCACGTCGGGCGTCTTTTCAGCCAACCCGCGAAAACCAATTGTGCATTCGTGGTTGCCGCCCCGCGGATCATTCCTTTCCTAGCGGATGCCTTTCACCTAGAGTTGCCATCCGGCCGCTATCTTCTGGCGCTGGACGAGTTGGTCACTATTTGAGCCGCGAAAACGTAGACAGATGCAGCGACTGAGCGACAAGATCCTGCGGAGTTGGGTTCGTCTGAAACAGGACGAACCACAGATTGTCACAACCAAGGACCAGGTCGTCTCGAAGCTCTATCACGGACGCTGTCCGATCGAAGCCGTACGACCGTTTTCGAGGAGAGATCTGCCCCCGACACGATTTCGCGCCTCAATGACCGAAGCTGATCTCGAGGCGGTGATGAACGCTGCCGGAATTGCGCCAAGGTCGTTTCTCGAGATTGGAAGCCTTTGGGGCGATACGGCGATCCTTTTTGCGAAGACCTTTGCTATCCCCGTTGTTTGCGTCGACACTTGGCTTGGTGGGCTTGCGGCCTGGAAGCAGCGACCACCCAAGGGATTTCTTTACGGGGGCAAGCAAATTCCTCCCGCGACCCGATTTTTCCGACAGTTTGCCTCGAACGTGGAGCGTAGCGGGATGATCGACCGGATCACCTGTGTGCGTTTGCCGTCACCGACAGGTATGAGGCTCTTGCATTCCAAGGGGCTTAGGTTCGATGCGATTTATGTCGACGGGTCGCACGACTATATCGATGTCTTTATCGATATAGCCCTTTCGTTGGCTGTTGCATCCGATAGGGGCGTGGTGTTCGGCGACGATTATCAGATCGGGAGTGTGAGGGACGCAGTATCCGACTTCTGTGCGGAGAACGGCCTGGAATTCAGCACGTTGCCGACCACTCGCATTGGTGATGGAACTCGGCAGACTTATTGGATGATCAGGCCGGCGTAGCAACTAATGCTCTTTTAGCGGGTCTTTGGTTTTCTTGGCGGTCTTATCGCCGACCGCCGTGATCCAGTCCCGGACGGCTGTTGCAGCGAACTCAGGGCCATGGTCCGAGCGGATGTAGTCGGGCGGGCCCCTCAGAATGAAGAGATCGGCCGTTGAGACGCGGGTCGTCCCCGGCGGGCCATGGCGGCGCGGAGAGCACACTAGCGCGTTCTCTGCGTCCTGGTCAGAAGACCTGCAAATAGCGGATGACGGTCGGGCCGAGTGTGATCAGAAACAGCGCCGGAAGCATCAACATGGCCATGACCGCAGACATCTGAACGGGCAGTTTGTTGGCTTTCTCCTGCGCGGCGA
>JAAUYH010080547.1_pt1 | contig 27445 bp, 22 predicted proteins | sample 7278061 | NCBI WGS metagenome assembly JAAUYH01 (sample SAMN14350203, study PRJNA611818) | marine sediment metagenome | isolation source: surface marine sediment (0.6m) | place: French Polynesia: Moorea | collected 2018-08
AACGCAGCTAGAAATATTTTGGCTGTCGGGCAGACAGTTGCTGCTTGTGGACTAAGCTCTGGCGGGGGTCGGTCTTTGATTGACCTAGCTATCTTGGGATGAATCAAGAATCCCCAGTTTCAGCTTAGCGGATTGGGGAGTGTCAATTGCTACTTTAATTTACTTTGAAGTATTACTGCCGAACAAATAATTAACAATCCCCCCAATGCTTGTCCCAACCAAAATTGTTCTTGGAGAAAAATAATACCCATTACTACAGCGAGTATGGGTTCTAAAGTGGAGAAAATCGCAGCAGGTAGTACATCTAGACGTTTTAGACCTAAGAATAAAGTTATAGTTGGTAAAGCAGTAGATATCAAGGCTAAACCAGCAACGATCGAGATAGATGATTTAGTGGTGGGGATAATTAAAGCTTGTCCTGAAGTTACCACTATAGCAATGGTAAAAGCTGACCCAAGTAACATATAAGCAGCAGCTTTAATTGGTTCGATCGTTTTAACTAGGTGAAAACTACAAAATAAATACAAACCATATCCTGCTCCAGAAGTAATGCCTAAAGCTATGCCTAAAGGTTGAGCCGTCTGACTGCTAAAGTCTACAGTTAGTAAGCAGCCCAAAAAAGCTAAAATTATGGCTTTACCTTGCCAAGATTTGAGGGAAGCTGGTTTCGCTCTAGTTAATAAGTAACTCCACACAGCAACAAAGGCTGGATAAGTGTAGAACAGTAGAGTAGTTATCCCTGCACTAGCATGAGTAAGAGCGCGAAAGAATAAGTGTGCTTGTAAGGCATAAACTGATGCACCTAAAAAAAAAGCAGCTACCGCACTACCCTTCTTGACTTGCCATTGTCGGTTGAAGAACAACCACATCCACAAGATAGCAGCCGAGCCGACTAACCGCCAACATAAAGTACTTAGAGGGTTAAAGCCTTGGATATAAGCAAGTTTAGTGAACAGTCCTAAAGTACTAAAACCTACTGCTGAAAGAATTATCAGTCCAACGCCAACCTTATCTATCCGCGATCGCTCTAAATTCTGTTGCTCGGGTTTTTTTGTTTCCGCTTGTTGCCAAGATATTAATTTTGATTTGCCCATCTTTGCGGATATCCAGCTAGACAATAATTAGTAGAAGTAGAATTGGTGGCAATCTTATATTTTTGGATTGCCTCTTCCAGACTTACTTGTCGGAAATTGATAATATCTCCAGGACGAGCTTGTCCAACTTTGCGGAGGCTATGGTTAATGACAGTACAGGGAGTTATGTATCCAGTTAAACTAGGACAATCAGCCAGCAGAATAGTGGGAGTTTGTCCACACAACAAGACTGAACCAATCGAACAACCGTAGTCTATTTGATTTGAGGGATGATAGCCACCTCGTGCAGACCGTTCGCGAACACTTTCTGTAAACTTAAATTCGGGCCCTTCCAAACGATAGCCGATCCGATTTGATTTAGGAGAAACAATCCAATCGAAATTAAGCAATTGCTTGATGTCACTAGGAGTAAGAAAATCATCGTGAGGACCAAGCAAAATGTCAACTACCCAACGATGAGTAAATTCGGGAATCATCTTCTTGGGTAAAGTTTGGCCAACAATTTGCCCTAGAGGAAGATAGGGTAAGAAGGTGCTAATTATATCTCCTGGTTCTAGACTGCGACCTTGAAAGCCTCCTAACTCAGCTTTAATAAAAGTAGAACGACTTCCCATTAAAGCAGGAACGTTGATGCCTCCAGCAAAAGTAATATAGCTACGCGCTCCCGTTTGAGGGTGACCAAAAGAAAGAATATCTCCTGGTCGAACTGCAAGAGTTTGCCATAGGGGTACTGGCTTATGATTTATGGCTGGATAGTTATTGGCACCAGTAATAACGACCGCTGTCTGGGCTAAGAATTTTAATTTCGGTCCAATAAATTGAATTTCTAATCCTGCTGTATTTTCTTGATTACCTAGTAATTGATTTCCTAACTGGAAAGATAGTTTATCTAAAGGCCCCGAAGGAGGAATACCAAAACCAAGGTAGCCTTTTCTGGACCAACCATCTTGAATTGTTGTTTCTATGCCTCCTGTAATTACTTCAAAAGTTGGTTTGCTAGCATTTTTTTCGCTTTCTAAAACTGTTAGTGTCGTGGGATTGAACATTCGATTGAATCTATTTAACTAGTTGTTTTTTTTCTAGGTAAGGTTTAAGGCTAAATGTTTCTTCTGTAGTAATTGAATATTGATATTTTTCTGTCTTGACTTCCTGCTCTATGGCTTCAAATTCTTCTTCGCAGATAGGACGAAATTTTACTCGATCGCCGATGCGGAAAAGAAAAGGACTGTCTCGAAAGGGCTGTAATGTTTGTTTTGGCTCGAATATTGGTACGGGAGTTCTACCTAGCATTTGATAGCCGTCAGGAATGACGATGGGGTAAATTGTGGTTAAACTGCCAGCAACACCGATAGTTCCTGGTGGTGTCCACATTCGAGGAGGATCGTATTTAGGAGCTTGCAGGTAAAAATCATCTGCCAGGGGCATTAAAGTTGGTAGTCCTACCACGAATCCTACTGCCCCTACCCACCATTCAGGAGTTGAGTGATAGGCGATCGTTTCTTCCAAACTCTTGAAATTATTTAGTCGAGCAACTAGCTCTAAGTTTGGCTCGATGGGTTTAATAGTTTGACAGTATTCCTGATAGCAGGCTTTAGACCAGCGATCGTTATAAGCTACAGCAATCTCAATTAAGCGAGAAGGAAGAGTTAGTTCTTCTATTTTGTCTAACTTTTGCCAGCAATAATTGCAGTACTCAATTAAACCATCAAGAACAAGAAAGCGTGGATCGTACTGAATTAATACAGTTGTAAAAGAAGGTATAACATCAGTAATTGCTTTTATTCCTTTCAATCCAAGCTCTGATGAGTTACTAATTTTCTTGGCTAGAGCGATCGCTTTTAGGTTATTTACTAAGCTGACATCATCTCCGAGTTCCATGAGAAGGTGTTGTTCGCCGGCTAAACGATAACGGGGTTCCGGGTAAATCATTGCGAACAATTAATTTAAAAAATATCTAAATAAAGATTTATAGTCAGTATAATCTCAGAGTTGATTTCCATAAATCAGTGATTTTACTGAGATTTTTTAGTTATTTTTAGAGATTATCTTCGTAAAATCTCTAATATTTAATATTTATAGATCGATTCAACTAAATATCCCCAGGTATTCTCGATTAATTCATAGCTCAAAAAAGTATTTTCAAAAGTAGACTTATTAAAGCAAGCAAATAATATGTCCCGATAAAAGGCTTTTTTAATCTCAAAAGTTATTTTTTTGTCAATGACAAAAAAAGTCAGAAAATTAAATATTTAGACAACAAGTCTAATGAAGACAATATTATACTTATTATTTAGTCTGGTTTTCCTGTTTTAATACTCTAAAATTCGTTTGCGTCTTCGGCAACTACTAAAGGTTTTTCCAAACTCATGTTGCTCAACATCGCGATCGCTTCTTCACACCACGCTACCCATTCTGTTTCGTAACGAATCCCCCGACGGAGAGTTAAATAAACGCATCTATCTTCTAAGGATAATGCTGAGGGCTCGCTAAAACTTTCTCGTTCTTTTTCTTTGCACGCAGATAGCTTTTCCCAGTGCATCTGACGGCGACGCTCTAATTCTTTGATAATTACTTCTGGTCGAATTAAACTCGCTGCTAAAACCTTAACTAACAACTCCTCGCGGATTGCCCTTGGTTCTGAGGGTTCTTCGATCCAGGCTGTTAATATCTCTTTTCCTCGATCGGTCACTCGATATAGTTTTTTGTCGGGACGACCTTCTTGGGGAATTATCTCACAGGCGATCGCGCCTTGATTTTCCAGTTTAGTAAGTTCGCGATACACCTGTTGTTGACTGGCTTGCCAATAGTGATTGGTACATTCGGTAAATTGTTTCCAGAGATCGTAACCGCTATAAGCTTTGTTCCCCAAGGTTGCCAAAATTGTGTGTGCTAATGCCATAGGTCTGTATCAGTTATGCTGTTAACTTTCCTTCCTTTTTTTGTTTAAATTTGGGTTGACATACTCAATTTGTTGAGTATATATTGAGTTTAATACTCAAAAAGTTGTATACAAATAAATTGTATATCAAAGTCCGAGCTTAAGTTGGGTATTAAGTTATTTGCTTAACTTCTCATCTTGCCTGGTATCGACTTGGTGATATTAGTAAGTTACAAGTATACATCTAAAAACTAGGACTGGGAAAAAAGCAATTTTGTCCCTACTCAAAATAAATTTACTGTTCGTCCAAAGTCCCAATATCACATAACCATTCAATCTAAAAACAAAATGGTGAATAGAGATGAAAGAGCGATCGCGTCTTAACCAACCCTTACTAGAATCAGAACCTATTGCCTCCAATGGGTCTATATCTTTATCTAGATTGAAGGAGAAGCAACAGGGCATTCAAGTCAAAAAATGGCAACTATTGGTAACAACCTTAATATTACTAACATCGGGTTTTATCTTGGGGCAAAAATATCAACCAGAACAGCCAGTCTCTACAAAACCAGCGGTTAAGACAGAAGTAAACATTCTGCCAGTAGAAACCATAGAGATTAAGCCAGTCACCTCTTATCAAACCTCTCAAATTTATACAGGAGAAGTAACAGCCCTACGCACTAGCGAAGTTGGTTTTGAACGTGGGGGTAAATTAATCTCCGTTTTGGTAGAAGAAGGCGATCGCCTGAAGAAGGGAACTCCTCTAGCAGCATTAGATACAGCCAACTTAAAAGCACAACGTCAGGGATTATTAGCGCAAAAAGCTCGAGCAAAGGCAATTTTAGCAGAACTTAAAAATGGTGCCAGAAGCGAACAAATTGCAGCAGCCCAAGCAACAGTAAGAGATTTAGAACAGCAATTAGAACTAGAAAAACTCAAAAGCGATCGTCGAGAATACTTATATAGAGAAGGGGCGATCGCCAGAGAACAACTAGACGAAATCGCCTTTAACCGTAAAGCTTTAAGCGAACGTTTAGCCAATACCAAAAGTAACTTAGATGAGTTAAAAAATGGCACTAGAGTAGAACAGATAGCTGCACAACAAGCAGAAGTCGATCGTCTCACGGCTGCAATTGCCGAGCTAGATATTACGCTCGACAAAAGTATACTCAGATCGCCCTTCAATACTATAGTTTCTGCCCGTAACCTCGATGAAGGAACAGTTGTAGAAGCCGGTCAATCAATTCTGCGTTTAGTAGAAGATAGCCAACCAGAAGTAAAAATCGGCGTTCCCATTACCGTTGCCAAGCAAATGCAGCTTGGTAGTAAACAGCAAGTAACCATTGGTAACGAAAACTATAGCGCGGTAGTTAGTTCTATCTTACCCGAAGTAGATCCTGCAACTCGTACTCGTACTGTCGTTTTAAAATTAGCACCAGCAGCAGTCACAAAAGTAGCACCCAAAGAAATTGCTCGTTTAGCAGTTACCCAAACAGTAGATACCGATGGTTATTGGTTGCCCATTACTGCTTTAGTGAAAGGCGATCGCGGTTTGTGGAATTGTTATGCGGTGGTCAAAACAGCAGATGGTAAAGAAACTAAAGTCGATCGCAGATATGTCGAAATTCTCAAAACCCAAGAAGACAGAGTTTTAGTAAGGGGAACGTTACAGCCAGGAGATGAAATTATTACTAACGGTACTCATCGTTTAGTTCCCGGTCAATTAGTACGTCAAGTCGCTTCACTCTAGTTCGGATGTAGGGGCGGTTCGCGAACCACCCCTACAGGAATTCGGGTCACCGTTACTCCGCCACGGGGCGTTGCCCGAAGAGCGGACGCAGGAGAATCCCTACCCGCCCACAGCCCCTTGTAAAACGAACGGGGCATACAAGCTCTTGAATTCGATTCAAGAGACAGCCCCTCCGGTGCCTGCGGTGACTGGTGTTCCCCAGTCAGCAGTAAATTACTTATTTTTAAACCCTTCCCTCATTTCCCCTCATCATTGGAAAATTGACAGACTACTAATATGTTTACTTTATTTTATCGCCACGTCAGATTGCTAATTCTTACTATTATCCTCATCTTTGTTTGGGGAATTTCTTCTTACTTAGCTTTGCCGAGACTAGAAGACCCCGAATTAGTATCTCGTTTTGCTACAGTTAAAACCTTTTTCCCTGGTGCCAAAGCAGAAATAGTAGAGGCTTTGGTTACCAAAAAAATTGAAGATGAGCTAATAGAAATAGAAGAAATAGATAATTATGAATCTACTTCTAGTACTGGTAGTTCAATTATTAGTATCGAGCTAAAAGATAGCGTCAAAAAAGAACAGGTAGACGCAATTTGGTCGCGAGTTCAAAATAAAATCGATCGAGTTAAGCCAGAATTACCTGCAAATATAACCGAACCAGAATTGGAGAAGGGAAAAGTAAAAGCTTATGCCTTAATTACTGCTTTAACTTGGCAACAGAATGATTCGCCCAACTATGCTATCTTGCGTCGTCAAGCAGAAGCATTAAAAGATCGTTTAAAAACTATTTCTGGAACCGAAGAAATCGAGCTTTTTGGCGAGCGCGATGAAGAAATATTAGTAGCTATAAATCCCAGTCTAATTACTAGTTATAATTTGACTGCTGCCGATATTGCCCGACAGATTCAACAAAGTGATGCGAAAGTATCGGCAGGATTACTACGCAACAGTGATAACGATCTATCTATCGAAATAGCAGGAGAATTAGATACCTTAGAACGGATACGGAATATTCCGATTAGTTTTGGTAGTAATGGGCAATTTATTCGTTTACAAGATCTTGCTACTGTCAGTAAAGGTGTGAGTTTTCCCGCTAACGAACTTACTTTAATTAGCGATCGACCTGCGGTAACCTTAGCAGTTCATATCGAATCGGCAAGTAGACTCGATCTGTGGGCAACCAGGGCGGATAAGGTTTTAGCGGAATTTAAAGCGGGATTACCTAAAGGAATTGGTTTACAAACGGTTTTTGCTCAAAGCAACTATGTGGAAGCGAGATTAAATGGTCTGATTTTTAATCTAGTATTGGGTGCTGGTTTAGTATTTGTTGTCACTCTGTTAATGATGGGTTGGCGGTCGGCAATTATTGTGGGAACCGCTTTACCGCTATCGGTTTTGATGGTGTTTGGCTGGATGAATGTAATGGGTATTCCCCTACACCAGATGTCGATTACAGGGTTAATAGTAGCACTGGGAATTTTAATTGATAACGCGATCGTGATGGTGGATGAAGTAACTAATCATCTCGAGCGTGGTTTTAAAGCTAAAGATGCCATTACTAACAGTATCGATCGTTTGGCTGTTCCTCTTTTAAGTTCTACGATTACAACAATTTTGGCTTTTCTGCCCATCGCTTTATTACCAGGTGCGACAGGGGAGTTTGTCGGCGCGATCGGTCTGAGTGTTATTTTAGCCGTCTCTTCGTCTTTGTTTTTGGCGTTGACGGTAATACCCGCATTAACAGCAAAATTTTATCGGCAAAACACCCTAGGGGCGATTCGTGAGACAGTTGCGGTGGTGAAGCATTGCGGTCTTGGGGAGCCAGTCCGTTGCGGAGGTGTCCTCCGTTGTAGGAACTGGCGTGGTCTCCCCCATGAGCAAATGCTGAAAGGTTTCACCGACATAAGCAAACTGTCGAACCCGAAGGGCGAATCCCCCTTACATAGATCTTTGTGGTGGAAAACTGGCGTTTCCATTCCCATCTTGACCGAGTTGTATGGCAAAACCCTAAAATGGACGATCGCTAGACCAGTTCTAGGAATATTCCTGGCTTTATTATTACCTGTATGGGGTTTTATGCAAGCAGGTAGTTTAGAACAACAATTTTTCCCTGCTGCTGATAGAGATCAATTACAAATCCAGCTAGAATTACCCGCAGCAACTTCTATTACTCAAACTCAAACTATTGCCCGACAAATACGCGCTCGCATTATTAAAAGTCCTGAGATAACTGATGTTCACTGGTTTATTGGCAGAAGTGCGCCCAGATTCTATTACAATGTGGCAGGAAGTCGAGAGCGAGAAGCAAATTATGCCCAAGCTATAGTGCAACTAAATTCTATGGCATCGGCATCTTTTACCAAGCAGCTACAAACAGAATTAGATCGAACCTTCCCTATTGCCCGTATTTTAGTCCGTCAGTTAGAACAAGGACCTCCCTTTGATGCACCGATCGAAATGCGAATCTACGGTCATGACTTGGACGTTTTGCAGCAAATAGGAGAGCAAACTCGAAGTTTATTGGTGCAATTAGGTCAAATAACCCATACTCGCGCTAGTTTAGACGAAATTAGACCCCAACTGCAAATTCAAGTAGATGAAGAAGAAATATTGTTAGCAGGTTTGACCCGCACTACTATCGCCCAACAATTAGACTCTACCCTTGAAGGTATTACAGGAGGCTCGATCTTAGAAGCAACAGAAGAATTACCAGTTAAAGTGAGGTTGGCAAAAGAGAATCGCACCAATGTCAATGACATTACTTCACTAGATCTATTACCTACTGCTTCTGGAAGATCGAGTGATAATCCTAACTCAGTTCCCACTGTTCCCATCTCATCTCTAGGGCAAGTATCCTTAGAAACAGAAATCTCTAAAATTACTCACTATAACGGACAAAGAGTAAATACCGTTCAGGGTTTCTTAACCGCAGGAGTTTTACCCGATGGAGTCCTATCCGAGTTTAAACAACTTCTGGATCGAAGCAACTTCCAACTTCCTAACGGCTACACTTATGAATTTGGTGGAGAAGCAGAACAGAAAGATGATGCCATTGGTGGTTTAGTTTCCACAGTCGGCGTACTGGCAGTATTAACGATCGCTACTTTAGTTTTGTCTTTAGGTTCTTTTCGTTTAGCAGCCGTTATCGGTATCGTCGCGACCGCTTCCTTTGGTTTGGGGTTATTTGCTATCTGGTTATTTAACTATCCCTTTGGCTTCAATCCTATCATTGGTTCAGTTGGTCTTATTGGTGTAGCAATTAACGATTCTATTGTAGTTCTCGCTGCCATCCAACAGCATCCTGTCGCTAAAATAGGCGATCGCCGAGCAATTCGAGCGGTAGTATTACATTCTACTCGTCATGTCATCGCTACTACTCTAACTACCGCGATCGGATTTGTACCTCTATTATTAGGCGGTGGTGAATTTTGGCCTCCTCTAGCTATAGCGATCGCGGGTGGAGTTATCGGTGCCACTTTACTCGCCCTTTATTTAGTTCCTTCAGCTTATCGGTTACTTCAGGGAAACTACTTTAGTTGGGAATTCGGAGTTAGGAGTTTGCAGTTAAAGAGCGATCGCCAGTAAATTTTATAATATAGCTAAGTAGGTGGACATAATTAAAGATGAATATTTCCAATTTAGCGACGGGCTTATTTACCAGCCTTCGATCGCTCGCTTTTCTCTGTACGGGATTAATTATCACTACCCTTAATATTCCCGTGACTAATGCAGTTCAATTCCCCGATAGTGGCAGAGTTGCTTTTAATAAATCCCCTTTGTTACGGAATGCAGTAACTACTTTTAGCGGTGTGAGAGTATGGGGAGCGAAGTATTACTTTACAGTAGAATTACCAGCCGATGCAGGAGAGCCTTTACAAAAAGTAGTAATTGCTCAACGTCAAGGAGTAGATGACATTTCGTTCTATTTAGATAAAACCGTCGCTTATAATGGTACTCATCGTCGCAAACAGGAAAAACTGGCTCTCCAAAATGTCAGTCAAGATGAAGAAACTGAAGCAATCACCGTAATTTTTGCCAATCCTATTCCTCCAGGGACTACCTTTACCGTCAGATTAAGACCGAAACGCAATCCAGATGTTGGTGGAGTTTATTTATTTGGTGTCACGGCCTTTCCTTGGGGAGAGAATCCCGATGGTTTATACTTAGGTGCAGGAAGATTACAATTTTTCCAAGGGGATGATGGTTCTTTCGATCGCTAAATAACCGATAATTAATAACCGAATAACCGCTCACTGATAACTAATAACCAAATAAATGCCAGCTAAGGTTGTCGAAATCCTTTCTGAAGAAGAAATACGCCGTACCATAACTCGTCTTGCGTCGCAGATAATTGAAAAATCTGAAGATTTGTCACAGATTGTTTTGTTGGGTATTCATACTAAGGGAGTCCCTCTAGCCTCTTTACTAGCGCAGCAGATTGAGATACTAGAGAACATTAGTGTATCAGTAGGAGCGATCGATATTACTTTCTATCGCGACGATCTCGATCGAGTTCGTACTCGCACTCCTGCTAAAACGAAAATTCCTATAGACATAACGGGTAAAACAGTCATTTTAGTAGATGATGTAATCTATAAAGGTCGGACTATTCGTGCTGCCCTTAATGCGGTTACAGAGTATGGTAGACCCGAAAATATCAAACTGTTGGTTTTGGTCGATCGAGGACATCGAGAGTTACCTATTCACCCTGATTTTACAGGAAAAAAACTACCAACAGCGAAAGAAGAACAAGTGCAAGTCTACTTTCAAGATGTAGATGGGCGAGACGCGGTAGAGTTAATTCGAGGAGAGCATAATGACTAATACTCAGACACGCAAAGCAGATCATTTGCGTATCTGTCTAGAAGAAGACGTACAATTTAGCCGTTTGACTAATGGGTTAGAAAAATATCGCTTTACCCATGCTTGTCTTCCAGAATTAAACTTAGAACAAGTCGATCTCTCTACTACTTTTTTAGGTAAAAAATTAGCTGCACCTCTGCTTATCTCTTCCATGACGGGAGGCACAGAAGAAGCTAAATTAATTAACTACCGTTTGGCAGAAGCAGCCCAAACCTATGGTTTAGCTATGGGGGTAGGTTCACAACGAGTAGCGGTAGAAAATCCTGATGTTGCCCATACCTTTGCTATTCGTAATGTTGCCCCCGATGCCCTCCTATTTGCTAATCTTGGTGCAGTACAGCTTAACTATACTTACGGCTTAGAACAGTGTTTACGAGTAGTGGATATTTTAGAAGCGGATGCCTTAATTCTTCATCTCAATCCTCTACAAGAGTGCATCCAACCTAAAGGAGATACTAATTTTAACGGTTTACTAGATAAGATTCAGAGTTTGTGTGAGAAGATTGCCGTCCCGATAATTGCCAAGGAAGTAGGTAACGGGATTTCTGTAGCTATGGCAGAAAAATTGCTGGCAGCAGGAGTAAAGGCGATCGATGTTGCTGGGGCTGGTGGCACTTCTTGGGCAAAAGTAGAAGGAGAAAGGGCAGAAACTAATTTACAACGGAGATTGGGTAACACTTTTGCTGATTGGGGTATTCCTACCGCCGAATGTATAGTCCAGATTCGCTCTCAATATCCTCATATTCCTCTGATCGCTTCTGGTGGTTTACGGAATGGTCTGGAAGTGGCTAAAACCGTCGCTTTAGGGGCAGATTTGGCTGGTTTAGCTTTCCCTTTCTTACAAGCAGCCTCAGATTCTCCTTCTGCTTTAGATGAATTAGTACAGATATTAATGGCAGAGATTAGGACAGTTTTATTTTGTACTGGTAATAGTAATTTAGTTGAATTAAAGCGATCGAATGTTTTAGAAAAAATTAGCCTGTAAAAAAATATACTGCTCACCTTACCCAGAAAACATCTGATTGAGAATATAATAAATCAATTATCTTTCCTTGGTAGAAATAGTTCTTAATTTCTTTAGTAATCTTATTTTATTTACTTTACGAATAACTTAGAATTGTTATATTTATCCCTCATTATTTCATTATTGTCTGTTTTCTGCTCTAGTATTTTCATTATTACAAATTAACCTAAAGTCTACATAAGTTAAAAAAATGCAAAGTAACTTGAATTCAGAATATAACTTAGAAAATTCTGAAACTAACAGCAAAATTAATACGATTCCCATAAATTATTGGCAAGAAGGAGAAGTATTTATGGGTCGAAAGGATAACTACAAGATTATTAAAAATATTGGGAGCGGAGGCTGCGGTATTGCTTATCTAGCTAAAGGTGAATGGTCGCAAAAATTATTTGTCATTAAAACGATTAATGATAATGTTAATGGTTCGAGGACATTAAAAAATGAGGTATTAACTAACGAATTTGCTAACCTAGCTGGTCTCGAACATCCTCATATAGTAAAAGTAGAAGGCTATGAAAGAATTGGAGATTTTTGGTGTCTATTTTTAGAACATATTGAAGGACAAAATCTCAAAAAATATGTTCGAGAAAAAGGGCCTTTATCAGAAAAAGACGCTTTAAAATATATACAGCAAATCGGTTCTGCTCTAAATTATCTTCATAATGAAGAAGGCAAAATTTATCAGAGGATAATTCATCATGATATCAAGCCTTCAAACATAATGCTGCGTGCAGATTCTAATCAGGTAGTTTTGATTGATTTTGGGGCAGCCAGATTTTATCGGGAAGAAGTATTGGGTGTGAATCAACAATTTTACACCCCCGGTTATACTCCATTAGAACCATGGGATATTCCTGCTACGGATGTTTATGCTCTAGCAGCAACACTTTATTATTTACTCACAAAAGAACACCCGATATCTTCACAAGCAAGGTATCAAGGAAAAGAATTACCTCCTCCCCAGCACTATAATCCTCAAATTAGCGATCGAGTAAATGATGCCATTCTTAAAGGCATGGAAATAGAATCAAAAGATCGTCCGTCCTCAGTCTTGGAATGGTTGGAATTGTTAGAAGAGATTCCCTCGCCTTTATCTCAAAAAAAATACAACTATACTATAGAAGAAAAATATTCATTTACAACCAATGCTAATGGTCAACAAAATACTTATTATTTTGTTCTAGATGAAAATAATCAACCGATTGAACTTGGCAATGGCAATTATGGTGTAGTTTATCTAATCCATAAGGGAGGTAATAGTAGATATCCTAATAAATATGCCTTTAAAATACTATATAAATACGATGATTCCGAACTTAATGAAGTCATTAAGGAACGTTTTGAGGCAGAAATAAGGTCTTCCAATGAGATTATAGACGAATTGGAGAACTTTAATGTCAGGCAAATTCCCGGTATTGTGATGACAATAGATGGGACAACAGAATTTCTAGATTCAAATGCTTATAAGACATTTACACAATTAAACTCCATTGAAAGATTATCCAACTACGCTCTGGTTATGGAGTTATATGATAAAACTCTTGAAGAACTTTTAGAGGATGGAATTGGTAAATATGCAATTCAATCTTCTAAGCTTATTCATCACAAAAATATAGAACCAATAATATTTAAATCCAAAGCACAAGCCAAGGAATATATCAGACAAAAAGTTAAAGAGAAAAAAGAGCAAAAAAATCTTGAAAGTAAAATTTACGAACTAAATGGATACGACCTTCTTAGTAATCTTAATTTTGCGGAACGTATAGCTACTATCTTGCCTTATTTAGAAAATATTACCCAAGGACTTAGGTATTTACATAAAGCTGGTTATCTTCATCTCGATCTAAAGCCAGCAAATATTTTTAATAGAGAACTCGATAGCACACTCCAAAGCGCGATTGGCGACCTCGGATTTCTACAAAAAAATCATTTAAAACCACAATCTTTATTGGGTAAATATAATCGATTACCTTTAGGTACTCTACATTATCGATCGCCAGAACAAAAATACTTTTTTGATGTTGCTAATGTGGAAATTGACAATGATACTCAGAAAAGATTGGTTATAAGAGACCCTATTTTTCGAGATACAATCATTGAGAAAGGTGATTATGTAATCTTCGGAAAACATAATGACAAGTCTTATAAAATCGAGCGAATAGATATAGAGTTAGAAAAAAACGCTCCAGTATATATATATCTTAAATCCGATGAAAATGACGAATTTTATTTAAAACCATGTAAACGAAATCAAGCTAAATTTTATAAAATTCAAGGGAAAAGAACCGATTTATTTGGGATAGGTGCTATTGCCTTTAATTTAATCACCTGTGGTGAATCTCCAGAGCGTTTTTACGAAAGTATTAGAAAATATGATACTCAAAATTCAACTGTTGCGGAATTAATTGCTAAATATGAAAGTGTTTATAGTTTTGAGTCTAGCGAACCGGGATTAACTAAGATATTTGAACCTTTTCAAGATAAAAACTCATCAGAATACGTACCAAGACAAATTGTTGAATTAATCTTAAAATGTATGCTGTACAAAGCAGAAGATACTTTTTACAATTCTAGCAAGTCTACTAATAAAGAACCAACAGCTATTTTATTAGAGCAACTTAAAAGTTTACATAATTATTGAAAAAACAAAAAGAAAATGGCTAAAGAATTTGGTTATAAAATCGATAATAATCCATTAATGAAAGGTGATATTCCAGGAGATTATCCACCAAAAGAACCAAAAAAATTCATCGATTATCTAGAAGAATTATTTACTTGTTCTACAAATCAATATCATATACGTCTTGCTAGAGGATTTTGGTACTTTTTTAATCTAACTAAGCTAGTTGAAGAACATTTAAAAAAACCTTCTGATTTCTATTTTACAGAAATACATCCCAAAAAAATTATTTTTAGAAAGATAGGAGCTTCTCAAGAGCCAAAGGAATTAGATACAGATTTTGTTATATATAACGAGCAAATAAATTATCATAACGATCTGAGAAATGATTTGGTTTTTACCAAAATTATGATGCATAATTATCAAGGAAATCCTTACATACCTAGTTTATTTTCTAGTATGCGTAGAGAAATAATTTTGGATAAAATTGAAGACCGAGGTGATTTTACAGAACAAGATATTAATCGATATAGATATAAATATTCTTTCTTTGATAAACATGAGAGTGTTGTTAAAAAAAATGATTGGATTATTATTAAACAAATAAATCAAAGTCGAAATTTTCTCTTTCGGGTAACTAGTGTAAATCCTAAAAATAAGATTGTAGAACTGAAATATATTCCTCCAACTTCAAGTAATATAGAGCGGTCGGATTTTGATTACAATAGCAGTAATTTACTGAATAGATGTATTTATTATAAAAATATAAACCCTTGCATTTATTATTTTCATATGTTGGGTATTTATCTTTACAATATATTTTTTCTAGGAGTCAATGAAAAAAATAATTTTGAATTAGTTCAAAGAGTTTTTGATAAAATAAATATCGAACAATATTTCACTATTTTAAATGAAGAAGAAGTAAAAATTAGTTTTTCACCGTTACAAGATAAGAATGTTCAAAAAAGTGATGCTCTTGGGCAGTCGGTCAAGTTACAACAAATACAAAAACTTTTAGCTCATATGTATCTTAAGTTGACTTTTGTTAATGCTAAAGATTCTTATTATTCTAGTTATGACAAAGATATTGACAGAATACTTTCTGTTAAAAAAGATGTTTTCGTTCTCGAAGAAAAGATTGCCGATCTTTTAGGTATCGATCTTTCTGGTAAACTCGAATCCTATATGTCAGATGAAGCCTTAGAACAATACTCCGATCGATTAAGTTTTCTTAATGAAGAAGAAACAGATTTTTTTCTTCCATTCCACGAGTTAGTGTTTGATTCCGTGTCAATAAATGACGTTTTTTATAGTGGTAATCAGCCAAAAATATGGAATAAAAAAATACCTATCGTCTCAGCTATAGCTGTATCTTTTGTAGCGGTATTGTGTGCCTTCCTAATTGGTTTATTGCTAGGGAGTCAAGACAATAATATCCAAAATTCAGACACTGAATCGCTCCTCTTGAAACCATTTTTATACCAACTCAACGATTATAAAAAGTTCTTTTCAGAAGCTCCTTAGTCTGACAGTCAGGATTAGCGATCGCGCTCCTGCTTCGATCGCTTTAGAGTAGCGAACAAAATATTATCTAAATAAGTAAAATTAACTCATGCAAGAAGTCTCATAATTTCCCCAATAGAAGCAACAACGATCGGGCAAATGTTTTACATTGGGCATAGAGAGACCGATAATTTTTACTAAATATGTTAGGAACTTTTCAACAGAGCCATTTACGCATTGAAGTAGAAGCCAACGAACAAACGATTCGCGATAGTTTACTTCAAACTGATAAACTAAGTAAATGGATGGGAATTGCCAATTTTTCTTCCAGTTTGCCAGAAAAACTCGAAAAAGGAGTAACTTTTACTACTTCTTTGGGATTAATAGAAATTGCTCATGAGGTGCAGACAGCCAATAACCATTGTCTGCGTTTACTCTTAAGTAAGAGTATCGATGGTTATCATGAGTGGTATTGGGGAGATGGTTGGATTCAGTCTCGTCTCGAAGGTATTTCTTTGCTGCCTTTAAATTTAGGTCAGACTTTTAGTTTAATGAGATTACGTCAATTTCTTGCTTCCCAGAAAACTTCAGCAATGAAAGATTCTTAATATCGGAGTTTACTTAATACCATCTAATAAATTTACTGATTCTTTACCAAATAATTTGTTTTCTTCATCACTACTTTACTCTCAAGTTCGAGACTTTGACTAGATTAGAGATGGTCTTTCTATATCTATTCGCTAAGTTTGTTGAGGTAAAAAGATGATGACTACACTCACAAAAAATACTCAAGAGCAACCAAAGTTTTGCCCTTTTCAGCAAGTATATTTTTTAGGGGGAATGGGTAAAATTGTCTCCCGTTTTACTGAGGCGGGAAAATGGATGTATGCCGTAGAGATGCCTCTAGGAAAAGAGCCAGAAATAGGAAGAATCGGCAGCGAAACAATTATTCTGATGCAAGAAACCGAAATAAAGCCTCTAGAAGTCTAGATTTCTCTTATTGTAGTGACAAAACTTATATTTTCTTGAGTAACACCCTTTATTTAAATTAATTGTCACAGTTAATTAATTTTTCCTTAAGAGGAATGAAACAAATAAATAAATCTATAGAAGTTATACTATAAAAGGTTTTAGTTCCTCTTTAGGTAACAAACATCTGAGGGATAGTTTTTTAATATTTCTTTAAGTTTAATTCTTATGGTTGCTGTGATAGATAGTTCTGCCAAAATTCTTTGTTGCTATATAAATAAGACAAGTCAAATACAAATTGGTCGAATTAGCAATATTTCTGATTGGTATTTTGAAAGAGTAATATTTCCCAGACAACGTCTCTTGTTTGAAGCAACTCCAGAAGCTGAGTTAGAGATTCATACTGGCTATATGGCTAGCTCTATCCTCTCAGATCGTCTTAAGTGCGATCGCTTGCGTTTGGAAACAAACCCAGAATAACTTTTTGCTTTATTAACAGCTAAAAATTAAATAAACGAGACAATAAAGAAGCACTTTAGTTTTTTTAGGAAAAAAGAATGGCTTCTGGCTCGATCAAAAAAACAATTTTAGCAGCGATTATAGCTAATTTAGCGATCGCTGTTATTAAATTTGTAGCAGCAGCAATTACAGGAAGCTCGGCTATGCTCTCAGAAGGCATTCATTCGGCAGTAGATACGGGGAATGAGCTACTTTTGCTTCTAGGAGTTCGCCTCAGTCAAAAACCAGCAGATGAAAGTCACCCCTTTGGTTATGGACAAGAGCTATATTTCTGGACGCTAATTGTAGCTCTTTTCATTTTTGCTATTGGTGGGGGAATGTCTATTTATGAAGGCATTAATCACATTACTCACCCCGTACCTTTAGAAGACCCTTTATGGAATTATATTGTATTAGGGTTAGCGGTATTTTTTGAAGGTTATTCTTGGAGTGTTGCTCTCAAAGAACTTCTAGCTACTAAACGTGAAGAGAATATCTGGCAAGCAATACGCTCTAGTAAAGACCCCACCATTTTTACTATCTTACTAGAAGATTCTGCTGCTCTTTTAGGTTTAGCGATCGCTTTTGCTGGGATCTTTTTAGGACATTTACTCAATAATCCGTATTTAGATGGTGTTGCCTCAATTCTTATTGGCGTTATTTTGGCTACCGTAGCAATATTTTTAGTTTACGAGAGCAAAGGACTATTAATTGGCGAGGGTGCGGATCCGCAAACAGTAGCTTCTCTCAAAAACATTACTCAAGCCGATCCAGCAGTTAAAAAAGTAATCCGTGTTCTTACTTTATACTTTAGTCCCCAAGAAGTATTACTAAATTTAGAAATTCAATTTCAGCCAAATCTTTCCACTGAAAAGCTAGCAGTAGCAGTAGAAAGATTAGAAAGGCAAATTCGCCAAGAGCATCCAGAAATTAAGCAAATTTTTGTTGAAGCCAAATCCTTATCTTCTTCGCAAAAAGAAGTAATAAGCAATTAAATCAGTTATCAGTCATCAGTTACCAGTTACCAGTTAAGAATTATAGCAATCGAATTAAAGGTATTGACGTGAAATTGACTATCTTTTTATTAAACCGCAGAGGGCGCAGAGGGCGCAGAGAGAGTTATCTGTTGTGTTTTATAACTAATTGATGAAGTAGAAAGAGTTTAATCATACGTAACGCTATATAAGAGGGGACTTAAACCCTATTAATGACCAGTTAACGGGGGTTAATCAACTGATAACTGCTCACTGGTGACTGGTAACTGTTAAATACCATGACTTTTGCCAATAACCCAGTGACGGCGGAAAAAACGGGCTAAGGCTGATTCTTCTAGAGATAGATAAATTGGTCTACCGTGGGGGCAAGTACGGGGGTTACGAGTAACTTTCCATCGATCGAGCAAGTTTTGCATCTGAGGTAACTCTAGAGGAGTCCCATTACGGATCGCACTACGACAAGCGGTTGCTACTTGAGCAGATTGTAAATCACCGCCGTAACTTAATTCAATTAAAGCATTAGCGCAATCTTCTCTTCCAGCTAGCATAGCTGGTGCATTTCTGGCACGCCATAATTCTTCGCCAAAAGGTTCTATTTTTATACTTAATCGCTCTAATTGTTCTAATTGGGCAGAAGTTAAATTATTGAGGATAAGCGGAGTTTCTAGGGACATTAATTGCCAATCATCTTGTAGTTGTTCGTATAATACTCGTTCGTGAGCGATATGTTGTTCTACTAACCACAAGCCAGAAGTATGTTCGGCTACTATATAAGTTTTATTGACTTGAGCGACTGCTTTTAATTTAATTAAACCAATTTCATTACTAACTTTTTTCTGAGAAGAAGAATCTCCTGCAAGCTGATATTTACTTTGTTTCTCGGCTACTTTAAGTAATTTACCAATGCGTCGATCGCCTACTGTAGAAGGAAGACTTACTGTATTTAAGCGCAAAATTTGTTCGATCGCTCGATTTACTTGTTCTTGCCAATAAGTAAGAGAGTGGAGATAAATTTCGGTTTTGGCTGGGTGACGATTCCAATCTATTTGAGTTGAGTCGGTATGTAGATGGAGAAAACTAAGAGGATAGCGATCGCGGGGTAGAGTTCTTGCCATTCCTGCTATGATAGTCTGTTCTAATTCTGGCAAATTGACAATGCGCCCGTTTACAGCTACTTTGATCCAATCAGCTCGATGACGATGACAGCGATCGGGTAAACCAATTATAAGTTCTAGTTGAGATTTTACTAAATTTACATCGGCGATCTTAGTTGGTAGTAAACTTGGTTCTTTTTCTAAATCTGAATCTATTTCAAGATCGGGTGTATCTAAATTCAATTTAAGAGACTGCAAATCACTCAAACTCACTCTTTTTAAAATTTGGGGTAAGATTTGCTGGGAACTACTACCTGGACTGAGATTAAACCAAAGCTTTTGATTTTGCTTTACTTGCCAAGTAACTTGAGGATGACATAAAGCTAGATGTTGAATTACACTTTGTACTCCTTTTAACTGCTGAGCTAAAGGAGGTAAACCTCGACGGCGCACGGGTATTTTGCCAAACAGATTAGCTGCCGTCACAATAGTTCCAGGGGCAATAGCTACTGCCTCTTTTGTTACTGCTTTTCCCGCTTGATAAGTAACACGCCAACCAATTTCATCTATCGGCATACGAGGACGACTTAAAATTTCTAGTTCGGCTACCTGGGCAATACTATGAAGTGCCTCTCCCCGAAACCCTAAACTATTAATTCGCCAAAGGTCTTGTCGATCGCAAATTTTGCTAGTACTATGAGGCGAAGCACAAACTTGTAGGTCTTCTAAAGACATACCCTTACCATTGTCGGCTACTTGTACCCACCATAATTCTGGTATCAGAGAAATGGTAATTCTGTTTGCTCCTGCATCTAAAGCATTTTCTACCAATTCTCTTACTACCGCAGCTAAAGAATCAATAACCTCACCCGCAGCAATTAGCGCGATCGTCTCTAGTGGTAAAGTTCTTATGGAGAGGGACATAATCTCACAAGGGTAGACTTTTACATTTAAGCGTGAAATTAAGATAAGGGAGCAAAAGATTATATAATACAAATGCTAGTTGTGCCAGTGAAGCTGTCCCGACACAGCAATTCTCATTTTAAAAAGTAACAAGTGATACAGACATAAACAAAGCTATAACAGGTAGACAAAATGCGATCGCCTATCTGTTTCTAAAGTATGTTTGACAATGTTGGACAGGTGTAATTTCAGCTTTTCAGTCATTGCGCCCTGCAATGAAATTTTCGGTGAGGGGGCTGAAATGCCCTTCTAGCGTCAAAATGAGAATTGCTGTCCTATCAAAGTTGTCTGGTGCAATTCAGGGATACATTACAGAATGGGATTATGCACCAAAATAACCTGGGATGAAAATTGTGAAATGATTTTCCTGCTCTTTATAGGTTATGAAATTACCCGAACCTACTTCTGCATTCGGAAGCTTTCTCTCAAACAACGATTTTGGGTGTGAGAAATATGTTGAATAATCTAATTATTAATTCGCTCCCTTTAGGTGCGATCGCCCTGAGTTTTTTTTACTTAAACTGCGATCGCCTTTTGGCAATACCTCTGAACGACTTCCAAGGAGATCTTCGTCAACACCTCACCATCCCTTACGCTCAAGTTACCAACGTCAACCAGCTAAGAGATGTTGCTCCGACTGACTGGGCTTACGAAGCTTTGAGAAGTTTAGTTAAACGTTATGGGTGTATTGCCGGATTTCCCGCTCGGACATATCGAGGTAGTCAACCTCTAAGTCGCTATGAATTTGCTGCTGGTTTAAATAGCTGTCTAACTCAGATCGAACGTTTAATTGTTGAGAGTGAATCTGTGGCAAGAGAAGACTTAGAGACAATACAGCGATTAACTACGGAATTCGCAGCAGAACTGGCTACTTTAGGCGGTAGGATCGACGATCTCGAAAGTCGGACTGCTTTTTTAGAAGACAATTCTTTTTCTACTACTACCAAGCTAAATGGAGAAATCGTTAACTACGTGCTGGGGACTTTTGGCGATCGAAAGCCAGACGGTAGCGACATTGATGAGCAAATTACTTTTAGCAGTCGCTTTCGTCTCAACTTTGGCACTAGCTTTATGGGAGAAGACCATTTGAGAATCCGTTTGCAGGCGATAAACATTACTAGCCCTGCTGAAGCAGGTGGTAACAATGCCCTGGCTTTAAACCTTGAAGGTGATAGTGAAAACAGAGTTGAACTAGAAGCCTTGTATTACCGTTTTCCGATTACAGAGAGAATCTCTGCTTTTGTCGGTGTTAACGGGGTTGATGTCGATGATTTTTTTGATGTAAACCCGACAATGGGATTAGCTTATACAAGTCTCAGTCTTTATAGTGCTTACAATAACTTAATTTACGACAACGCCAATGGAGGTGCTGCTGCTGTCGGTCTAGATTTTGAAATTGTCGACTGGGCGAATTTAGAAGTAGGTTACTGGGCAACGAGCCCCGCAAATCCAGAATCTGGAAATGGTTTGTTCAACGGTAACTATGCTGCGGGGGCTAACTTGAATATCTCCCTGTTAGAAGAACGTTTGAATCTAGCTTTGGCTTACCTGAGAGCTTATCAAAGTGCGGGTAGTGGTTACGATCTGGCTGGCTTTGTCGGAACTGATGCAGCTACGGATCCTTTTGGCGATCGCTCTAATTCAGCTAATAATTATGGTTTGGCGAGTAGTTTTAAAGTTCTCAAACGACTTGCGATCGGCGGTTACTTTGGCTACGCCACCGCTTCGGTAATCGATGAGGATACTAATGCAGATATCTTAACTTGGAACGTATACGCAACTCTTAGCGATCTTTTAAAAGAAGGATCGGCTTTGATTGTTAGTTTTGGGCAGCCTCCCAGTCTGATTGATTCTGAAGGAAATGCGATCGCAGAAGATGAAAATACACCCTATCTCTTGAATATCGAATACCAATACAAACTGACCGACAATATTGAACTTACGGCAGGTGGCTATGCTCTATTTAATCCTAATGGTGCTTCAGATAACGAAACTATTTATGTCGGAACTTTGAGGACTATTTTTGAATTTTAAATCTCTTATAGCCAATGAAAAAACTACTTTTATTTTTGTTAATTGTTACAGTTATATTTCTAATAAATAGCTGCATTACTCGGAAGATTCCTGTAAATAGCGTCATCCCTCAGGAATCTCCTGGTAATTGGGACAAAAAAACACTAAAAATTGTCACAGTAGAATGGCCTCCTTATACTGAAGAGAATTCCCCTCAAAAAGGAATAATAACTGAGATGATTAGTGCTATTTTTAAAAACATGGGACGTAAAATTGAAATTGAATTTGTTCCAACATTTGATTTTGCATATAAACAAACAGAGCGTAATAAATATGATGGGGCATTCCCTTTTGAAGAGAATAAGGATCGCCGTAAAAAAATGCACTTTTCTCAAAAAATATTTGAGTATAATTCTTCTTTTTTCTATAACAATTCAATTCTGGATAACAAATCCTCTAAAAAAAATGAACTAATAGATAAAATCAGAAAAGGAGAAACTGAAAATCTAGAGATCAATGAACTAAATGATTATTGCGTTGGATTAGTTAAATTTTATAATTATGGCGGTAAGAGAGAGGATTTAGATAAACTCGACAAAACGCGTGTATTTCCGACTGAATTTAGTGGGTTTCAGTCATTAGTTGAGGAAAAAAAATTACAGGATGTAAAAACAGAGAACGACAGTTGTAACAATGATAAAACAGTTTTCTTTCCATCAGAAGAAGAAGTGGGCGATACAATTTTAAACAATTATTTTAGTGGCAAAGTAGATAAAATTAGTAAATTTAAAATAAAGAATATGAATAAAATACCTGTTCATTTTATAACCCCAAAAGAAAACTCAAATGACGAAAAATTAATCGAAGATTTTAATAGTTATTTAAAAGAATTAAAAGAAAATGGAATCCTTGAGTCCATTAAAAGACGTTACGAATTACAAAATTCACATACAAGTAATTTTGTAATTTTGAAATCTGTTCTTCCCAACTATCCTTTGGTTATTGGTTATGATTTCGAGCCTACTAACACTGAAATTTCAAAAAAATGTCAGAGTAATTTTAATCTTAGACCTGGATTTTTGGAAGAAAAACAAGATATTTATGATGAAAGTTGTAGTTTTTTGATTCCGAACAATACTAAAGCTTTTGTCCTTGAATGGGACACAGGTTTTGAACCTCCAGGAAATTCAAAAAATAATAAACAAATTGATGCTAGTAAAGTTAGAATTCTACAAGGACCTCGAAAAGATAAAATAATTTACGTTCCCAATGTCTATATTTCTTTTGAATAATTTAATGTTTTTTAAAGAATACAATGAAATTTAAACTTATCGCTCCATTTAGAACATATTTTTACATCAACATAGGTTTCAGAAGTTTTCTTAAGAGTTATTACAGCGAGAACAATGATTACTATGAGTTTTGGAAGAAAGCGAAAGAAAATTGGGAGCAAAACCAGACCCATATAAACAGTCAAAACGGTCAACCTAACGAGGGGGAGCAACAATGTGAATTTGAATCTAAGAATCGTAAATTGGAATTTAAGAATCGTAAATTGGAATTTAAGAAGCAAAAATGTGAATTTGAGAATGGAACAAAATGTAAACTTAAGGATATAAGAAAATATAAATTTGAGGATGTCAAAAAATGTAGAATTTATCAAGATATAGAAAAATCAATTGAAGTGGAATTTTTACATTTAGATTCAAAAAATAAACCAGATCCTCCTGTTTCTCGTTACGCTGAAATTAGTTCTAATGATTTAGCTTTTAATGAAAAGATCGAAATTATTGAATTTACAGTGAAAAAACTACCAGAATGCTTCATCGAAGAGGAAGAGGAAAAGAAAAAGGAAAACAATTATCTTGAAGAAATTAAAGAAATAAAAAAAATAGAAAAATACCTTGATTGTAACAGGTTACAAGAATTCTTCGATGGTAGCAAAATTTTCTTGGCAATTTTTATAAATGGACGAAATTTGAGCATAAACCCGAATTTAAGCCATGGTGAAAATCCGCTTGTTTTCAAATTATTTGCTAATTTTACAAGTGATCAAATCTTTCTTTTTAGCTTTTTGATTTTTATGATTTTTATGATTTCATACTTCTATTTGCATCGTCGTAATATCCTGTAATTGTTTTTTTTTGATAATTCAAAAATAAGCTAAAAACTAGACAATAGCTGAAATTCACAGAAAATAGAGATAAATAAGAATAAGCAATATATTAATTTTTTTAATTTACATAGAATCTAATAGCTACATCTCAAAAACTTTTGATTTACCTGTACAAAAGTTTTAAGTCAAAATTCAAGCTATTTTGAAAAAGATAAAAGCAATAAATTAAATTCATTTAGAAGTTCTCTTCTTTATGGGAATTTCTGTTTACTATTCCCCATAATGCAATTCCTGCCCAAAAAATCTCAATAGCTACCACTTGCCAATTATTATCCAAAACTAATTGAGGTATTAAAATTATCGCCAGTAAAAAATTCCAGAAATGAAATTATATAAGATATGACAAAGGATTTGGAGAATTTAGTAACCAGATAAAAATACCAGCGTAATTGACTTAATAATCAAGGGCAAAATCTTCAATAAAACCGCAGGCTAAGCGCAAGAAAAATGAAGCTGTAATATGCTTAGAGAATCCATGTATAGCATTACGTATTTAGGTTAGGACACTTGCTACTTGCTACTTGCTACTTGCTACTTTCGAGCCAATAACTGATATGTCCTAATGTAACTTTGTACGGCTATAAACCTTGTCCAGTTTGAAAACTGGAGTTTTGAATAAGAATGAAATATCCTCAATGGAAGAAGAAATAAAGTTGAATAGATGTTAAGAGTAGATTGCGATCGCTTTAGCTACTAAACGTTGAAATTGATGTAAGGTGCTTTCTAAGGCAGGAGAAAAGCAACCACCGCCAAAAGCAGGTGAGTTTCTTCCTTTCTGGAGTCGTTCGATGATTTCTATATCTTCATCGGTGGTAATTTTCCAAAGATCTATGGTGATCTGGCGTAATTCTTCATATTCGCTATTAGTTGCTTCGTCACCGACAAAATAAAATGTCATCTTTTCTACGGAAAGACTGGGACTGAGAGGATTGACAACTAAAGCTAAAAAGTAATCGGGGTGAATTCCTAGCATTAAATTAGGAAAGACAGAAATATACTCTGCTACAGTTTCTCGTCTGGTTGTTTGTAGATTCGGAAAAACAGGCAAAGTGCGATCGCCGATTGCGCCAATACGATAAAGTTTGCTACCTTGACCAATATGATTTTCTCCAACTTCAAAACTGAAATGATCTTCCATTCGAGAAGAGTTATTTAGTTGGGGATGAACCCAAGGTAAATGATAGTGTTCGGAGAAATTTTCTACTGCCAGTTTCCAGTTAGCATTAAACTCAAAACTAATTTCTTCTCCGTAGCGCAGTAAATTCAAATCATAAACTGACCATCTTTCGATAATTGGTTGTAAATAATCTCTCAACGGTGGTGCATTACCAGCCAAATTAATAAAAATTAAATCAAGCCACTGTTCACACCTAATCGATTGTAAATTTTTACTAGAGCGATCGAATCCTTCATAGGTATCTTGCCAGTAACCGCCAAAGTGAGGTGTAGATTGAAGCTGACCATTTAAATCGTACGACCAAGAATGATAGGGGCAGCGAATTTGTTTCTGCTGTTGACAGGGTTGAGTGACTAACTTTAACCCTCTGTGAGAACAAATATTATTAAATGCATGGATTTCATTATGATGATCGCGCACTAGTATAATCGGTATCCCTGCTACCTCTATAGGAATTAAATCCCCAGAATGGGTCAAAACTGAACTTCTACCAACACAAACCCAATAATTAGCAAATATAGTATGTCGTTCCTGTTCTAGAAATTCTTCGCTGGTATAAGCTTTACCAGGTAATCCAACAGCATCAGCCGTAGAACTACCAATTAAACTGATGATTGCTTTTTCGTTGTTGCTATTTAAATCCTTGTCATTGCCAGGACACGCTGAGACTTTCTCAATCATTACTTACCTCACCATAGCCAAAAAAGATATCTATAAATATCAGGGTAAGCTCATCTCATTTTGTACACAGGGCAAACGCACACAATTCTTAACATAAAACAAGATGGGAAACAAGACTAAAAAATTGACGTAGGATGCTGAAAATTATTTTTCTTTTTCTATTTGCTTGAGTTCCTCTCGCAAAACTCGACGTAATGTTTCCTCTAATGGTTCGCGTTTTTGCTGAATGTGTTGTCGCAGGGCATCGTTGATTAATGTCTGGTAGTTGCCACCACCCATGGAGTGAACTTTGGTGCGAAACCATGCCAAAATATCATCATCTAAGCGAATAGTAATACGAGTTTTCCCAGGTGGAACCGATTCAACAGCACCTCGTTTTCCTTGACTGAAATCATATTCAGAATCTATCATCTATTCTTCCTCATATTGTCTACGCTCGTTTTGGGTAGCTTTACGGGCAGAGATTAGGCGAATTTCATCATCTCGTAAGGTATAAACTACAACTAAAATTCGGCTCAAGATATCCATGCCAATGGTGATAAATCTTTCTTCTTCAAAGCGAGCGTCAAAAATGGTGATAGCTAATTCGTCAGAAAAGACTGATACAGCATCAGCAAAATCTATACCGTGTTTACTTAGGTTTTTTAACTTGTTGTCCAAAGAAGTCCTTCGCTTTAGCGACGGGATGAATTTGTACGCAGGGTCTGTCGGTTTACAGTTTTGACACGGAATCTTCATATACTAAGGGTTTTGGACGCTATATAATACTTTCAAGTGCCAGAAATCTAGCTAAAAATTGCTGTAAGTTGGCGCAAAGCAGAACCTTGACAACTTGAGATATGGGGTTCGACACAGGAATATTCGTTGTGTCGGTAAAATCTCGAACGTACAAAGGATAAAGTATCTTTGATGCGTTAGTACCCAGGGACTCTGGGGGAAAGAAATTGCCTGTAAAATTGTCGGTCTGTCGGGGGTGCATAGTAGCTGCTGTGTATCTAGATAAGTGGTGAACCAGTGCGGTCTTGGGGGTTTCCCCCATGAGCAACTGGTTCACCACTTATCTAGATACACAGCAGCTACTATGCACCCCCGACAGACCGACAATTTTACAGGCAATTTCTTTCCCCCAGAGTCCCTGGGTACTAACGCA